>Ga0136641_1000021_pt1 | contig 61583 bp, 71 predicted proteins | sample EliLak1302023Y_FD_115312 | JGI IMG/M metagenome (GOLD analysis project Ga0136641, IMG submission 115312) | Freshwater microbial communities from Elizabeth Lake, Yosemite National Park, California, USA - 13020-23Y | ecosystem: Environmental > Aquatic > Freshwater > Lake ...
GAAATGCTTTACCGCGAAATGCGTGACCGTTTCGGTCGCTACTTCAAAGGTGGCATGGGCGCGGCAGCAATCAAGGCTCGGTTGGAAACATTTGATCTTGAATCTGAAGCCGTCAAGCTAAAAGACATCATTATTAATGGCAAGGGTCAGAAAAAGACTCGTGCACTTAAGCGCCTCAAGGTTGTTAATGCATTCTTGAACACTACAAACCACCCAGCCGCAATGGTCTTGGATGCGGTTCCGGTTATTCCACCAGATCTTCGTCCGATGGTTCAGCTTGATGGTGGTCGTTTCGCAACTTCAGATCTAAACGATTTATACCGTCGTGTTATCAACCGCAACAACCGTCTAAAGCGCCTGCTTGATCTTGGTGCACCTGAGATCATCGTAAACAACGAAAAGCGCATGCTCCAGGAATCTGTTGATGCCTTGTTCGATAACGGTCGTCGTGGTCGTCCAGTAACTGGTCCGGGTAACCGTCCACTTAAGTCACTGTCCGACATGCTCAAGGGTAAGCAAGGCCGCTTCCGTCAGAACCTTCTTGGCAAGCGCGTTGACTACTCGGGTCGTTCGGTAATTGTTGTTGGTCCACAGCTAAAGCTGCACCAGTGTGGTCTTCCTAAGCAGATGGCGTTAGAACTTTTCAAGCCGTTCGTAATGAAGCGCTTGGTTGATCTAAACCACGCACAAAACATCAAGAGCGCAAAGCGCATGGTTGAACGTCAGCGTTCAGTTGTTTGGGATGTACTTGAAGAAGTAATTACCGAGCATCCAGTTCTGCTTAACCGCGCACCTACTTTGCACCGTTTGGGTATCCAAGCTTTCGAGCCACAGCTCATTGAAGGTAAGGCAATCCAGATTCACCCGCTTGTATGTACAGCATTCAACGCTGACTTCGACGGTGACCAGATGGCAGTACACGTACCACTTTCTGCGGAAGCGCAGGCTGAAGCACGCGTACTTATGCTTTCGACAAATAACATTTTGTCTCCAGCTAATGGTCGTCCAATCACCTCACCAACCCAGGACATGGTTCTTGGTCTGTACTCGCTAACTCGCGATGATTCAGCTGGCGTTGGCGCTGGTCGTGCATTTGGTTCGCTAGCTGAAGCCATCATGGCTTTCGATCGCAACGAACTTGCCTTGCAGGCAAACGTAAAGATTCGTTTGGAAAATGTAGTTACTGAAATGGGTGGTGAATCGTCTTCAAAGACAATCGAAACCACACTTGGTCGCGCATTGTTCAACGAAACACTTCCAGCAAACTACCCGTTTGTAAATGAAGAAGTTAAGAAGTCAAAGCTTGGCGAAGTTATCAATGACCTTGCTGAGCGTTACTCAAAGGTTCAGGTTGCTGCGACACTAGATGCTTTGAAGGAAGCTGGCTTCCGCTGGGCAACTCGCTCTGGCGTAACTATCTCGTTCGCAGATGTGGTAGCGCCTTCAGCCAAGGCAGGCTTACTTGCCGAAGCAGAGGAAAAAGCTGACAAGATCCAAAAGCAGTACGACCGTGGTTTGATTGCAGACTCCGAGCGTCGCCAGGAACTAATCGAAGTATGGACCGACACAACCAACAAGGTTGCCGAAGCTATGCAGGAAAACTTCCCAACCACTAACCCGGTTTGGATGATGGTTAACTCTGGTGCGCGAGGCAACATGCTTCAGATTCGTCAGATTGCAGGTATGCGTGGTCTGGTAGCAAACCCTAAGGGTGAAATTATTCCTCGCCCTATCAAGAGCAACTTCCGTGAAGGTTTGTCGGTACTTGAGTACTTCATCTCTACACACGGTGCTCGTAAGGGTCTTGCTGATACCGCACTTCGTACCGCTGATTCGGGTTACCTAACTCGTCGTCTAGTTGACGTTTCACAGGATGTCATCATTCGTGAAGAAGACTGTGGCACCGATCGTGGAATTGTAAAGGCGATTCGTAAGGCAGATGGCTCTGCTGAAGATTTCTTAGACACCACAATTGCATCTCGCTGCTTGGCAGAAGATGTAGCTGCTGGCGGAAAGACATTGTTCGAAGCAGGCCAGGACATCGGCATTCTCGACATTGATGCCATGGTTGCTGCTGGCGTTGACGAAATCAAGGTTCGCTCGGTTCTCACATGTGATAGCCGCTTTGGAACTTGTGCTCGTTGCTACGGTCGTTCCCTAGCAACATCCAAGTTGGTTGACATTGGTGAAGCCGTAGGCATCATCGCTGCTCAGTCAATTGGTGAGCCAGGAACACAGCTAACTATGCGTACCTTCCACACTGGTGGCGCTGCATCTGACGGTGGAGACATCACACACGGTCTACCTCGCGTAGTCGAACTTTTCGAAGCTCGTACTCCAAAGGGTGTTTCACCAATCTCCGCAGCAACTGGCCGCGTTCGCATTGATGAATCAGATAAGGCCAAGAAGGTCATCGTTATTCCTGATGATGGTTCCGAAGAATTGGAATACCCAGTTTCTAAGCGTGCCAAGTTGGTTGTTGAAGATGGTCAGACTGTTAAGGCTGGTGATTTGATCCTTGTTGGTAAGCCAGATCCGAAGGAAGTTCTTCTTATCCGTGGTCCACGTCAGGTTCAGATCCACTTAACTGATGAAGTTCAAGAGGTCTACCGCTCACAGGGTGTATCGATTCACGATAAGCACATCGAAGTAATTGTGCGCCAGATGTTGAAGCGAGTAGTCATCGTTGAACAGGCTGAGTCCACATTCCTAACCGGTGAACTTGTTGAGCGTTCCGCATACGAAAGCGACAACCGTCGTCTAGTTGCTGAAGGTGGCAAGCCAGCCTCAGCTCGTCCAGAGCTAATGGGTATCACCAAGGCATCACTTGCAACTGAATCTTGGTTGTCGGCTGCATCGTTCCAGGAGACAACTCGTGTCCTTACCGATGCTGCAATCAACGGCAAGCGCGATCCATTGCTTGGTCTAAAGGAAAACGTAATCATCGGAAAGTTGATTCCAGCAGGTACCGGTCTTCCGCGTTACCGCAATGTCAAGGTCGAACCAACCGAAGAAGCCAAGGCAGCCGTCTACGCCGCAATGAGCGTCTACGACGACTACGACTACGGCGACTTCGGTCAAGCTTCCGGCGAAGCAGTTCGCTTGGAAGATTACGACATGGGTCAATACCGTTCCTAAATAGCAAGTCTCAAACAAAGGCCGAGCAGAAATGCTCGGCCTTTGTTTTACCCAAATCAACAAATCTGACCAAAATGTCCGATTTTTAGCCACGACACGCCATCCGCGTGGGTGGGGGACAGCCTCGTTTTGACCTTTAACCATAAGTGTGGGTAATGTTTCACCTTGTGCCTAACGAAAGTTAGGTTTCGCATCTATGCCTAGGGCTTCCCCGTCGGCGCAGTGTTCGCAAGACAGGCTCCTTATCGATAGGAAATGTCTTACACTCCGCGCTAAAACGGGCAACACACCCGACCGCGTGGGTCGGAGCTAGTGGCGGTGCCGCCATCACAATAAACGTTTGAAAGTCTCGCGAGCAATCGCGCGACTTGGATGAAGGAGTACGAGTGCCAACGATCCAGCAGTTGGTCCGCAAGGGCCGACAGGACAAGGTCACGAAGAACACCACGCCTGCTCTCAAGGGCAGCCCGCAGCGCCGTGGCGTCTGCACGCGTGTGTACACAACAACACCTAAGAAGCCGAACTCTGCGCTTCGCAAGGTTGCTCGTGTGCGTTTGACCAGTGGTACCGAAGTAACTGCCTACATCCCAGGTGAAGGTCATAACCTCCAAGAACACTCAATCGTGTTGGTTCGTGGTGGTCGTGTTAAGGATCTTCCGGGCGTTCGTTACAAAATCATCCGTGGCGCACTTGATACTCAGGGCGTAAAGAACCGTAAGCAGTCTCGTAGCCGTTATGGCGCGAAGAAGGAGAAGAGCTGATATGCCACGTAAGGGTCCAGCTCCGAAGCGACCACTAGTTGTCGATCCGGTTTACCAGTCACCAGTAGTCACTCAGCTTGTTAACAAGATTTTGTTGCACGGCAAGAAGTCCACTGCAGAATCAATCGTCTACGGCGCGCTTTCAGGTTGCGCCGAAAAGACCGGAACAGATCCAGTGCAGACTCTTCGTCGCGCACTAGACAACGTTCGCCCAACTCTTGAAGTACGTAGCCGTCGCGTTGGTGGCGCTACCTACCAGGTTCCAATTGAAGTTAAGCCAGGTCGCGCAAACACACTTGCACTTCGCTGGTTAGTCGGATACTCCCGTGCCCGTCGCGAGAAGACCATGACCGAACGCTTAATGAATGAAATCCTTGACGCTTCAAATGGTCTAGGTGCTGCAGTTAAGAAGCGTGAAGACACTCACAAGATGGCTGAAAGTAACAAGGCCTTCGCACATTACCGCTGGTAATCGAATTTTATTAACCGACAGAACAAGACAAAGAGACGAGAGAGTAAGTGGCTACCGAAACATCGCTTAACCTCGCCAAGACCCGCAACATCGGGATCATGGCGCACATCGACGCGGGCAAAACCACGACGACTGAGCGCATCTTGTTCTACACCGGCATTAACTACAAGATCGGTGAAGTGCACGAAGGTGCAGCAACCATGGACTGGATGGAACAAGAGCAAGAGCGTGGCATCACTATCACCTCTGCTGCCACCACATGTACTTGGAAAGACCACACCATCAACATCATCGACACTCCAGGTCACGTTGACTTCACGGTAGAAGTTGAGCGTTCCCTTCGTGTACTTGATGGTGCCGTAGCAGTATTTGACGGTGTTGCTGGTGTTGAACCGCAATCCGAAACTGTTTGGCGTCAGGCAAACAAGTACAGCGTTCCGCGTATTTGTTTCGTAAATAAGCTTGATCGCACTGGTGCAGATTTCTTCATGTGCGTAGGAATGATTAAGGATCGCCTAGGTGCAAACCCACTTATCCTTCAACTTCCAATTGGTGCTGAGGGCGACTTCATCGGACTAGTTGATTTGATTCGCATGCAGGCCATGGTTTGGCGCGGCGAAACCGCAATTGGTGAAGATTACGCTCTTGAATCAATCCCAGCCGACCTTAAGGATCAAGCGGACGAATACCGTCAGGCCATGCTTGAGACCATCGCCGAAAATGACGAAGCTTTCATGGAGAAATTCTTTGAAGATCCAGATGCGCTAACTGAAGATGAAATTCACGATGCAATTCGTCGGGTAACTCTCGCTGGTGGCGCCGTTCCAATCGTTACCGGAACTGCATTCAAGAACAAAGGCGTTCAGCCAATGCTTGACGCAGTCATCCGCTACCTGCCATCACCACTAGATGTAGAAGGTGTGACCGGCCACAAGCCAGGTAAGCCTGAAGAAGAAATGCTTCGCACTCCAAGTGATAGCGAACCACTAGCTGGATTGGCATTTAAAATTGCAACCGATCCACATCTAGGCAAGCTAACTTACGTTCGCGTTTACTCCGGACGTCTAGAAGCTGGTTCACAGGTTCTTAACTCAGTTAAGGGTCGCAAGGAGCGCATCGGAAAGATTTACCGAATGCATGCGAACAAGCGTGAAGAAATTGCAGCCGTAGGCGCAGGCGACATCGTTGCGGTGATGGGTCTTAAGGACACAACAACTGGCGAAACACTTTGCGATCCAGCAAACCCAATCATTCTTGAGTCAATGACTTTCCCAGCTCCGGTTATCGAAGTTGCGATTGAGCCAAAGACAAAGAGCGACCAAGACAAACTTGGTGTTGCAATTCAGCGTTTGTCGGATGAAGATCCAACCTTCCGTGTGCACACCGACGAAGAAACCGGCCAGACCATCATTGCTGGAATGGGCGAACTTCACTTGGAAATTCTTGTTGACCGCATGAAGCGCGAATTCAACGTGGAAGCAAACGTAGGTAAGCCACAGGTTGCTTACCGCGAAACCATCACCAAGAACGTTGATCGCATCGATTACACCCACAAGAAGCAAACAGGTGGATCTGGTCAGTTCGCGAAGGTTCAAATTGCAATTGGTCCAAACAAGCCAATCGAGGGCGATGAAACTGCCAAGGGTGGTTACGTCTTTATTAACAAAGTCACTGGTGGACGCATTCCTCGCGAATACATCCCGTCAGTTGATGCTGGTTGCCAAGATGCAATGGAAAACGGTGTCCTAGCTGGTTACCCAATGGTTGATGTTCAAGTAACACTTCTTGACGGCGCTTACCACGACGTTGACTCTTCTGAACTTGCATTCAAACTTGCTGGAACTCAAGCATTCAAGGAAGGCGTTCGCAGCGCTGGTCCGGTAATTCTTGAACCACTAATGAGCGTCGAAGTTACAACCCCTGAAGACTTCATGGGTGATGTCATCGGCGACCTTAACTCTCGACGCGGACAGATTCAAGCTATGGACGAGCGCTTCGGCTCTCGCGTAGTTAAGGCTCTGGTTCCGTTGTCAGAAATGTTCGGCTATGTGGGAGATCTTCGTAGTCGTACTCAGGGACGTGCTAGCTACTCCATGGAGTTCGCGCAGTACGCCCAAGTTCCCGCCAGCGTTCAGACAGAAATTGTCTCGAAGGCCCGGGGCGAGTAACGGCCCACAGGCCAAAAGAAATAAAAATCCTGTCGGAGTGAAGGTCACTCTGACAGACAGCACAAGGATCCAGGAGGACCCACCGTGGCAAAGGCGAAGTTTGAGCGGACAAAACCGCACGTAAACATCGGCACCATCGGTCACATCGACCACGGCAAGACAACGCTGACTGCTGCCATCACTAAGGTGCTGCACGATGCTTACCCAGATGTAAACCCATTCACGCCATTCGACATGATCGATAAGGCACCTGAAGAGCGTCAGCGCGGTATCACGATTTCGATCGCCCACGTTGAGTACCAGACAGAAGTGCGCCACTATGCGCACGTTGACTGCCCAGGTCACGCGGACTACATCAAAAACATGATCACTGGCGCGGCACAGATGGACGGTGCAATTCTTGTGGTTGCAGCGACTGACGGCCCAATGCCTCAGACCAAGGAACACGTTCTACTTGCTCGTCAGGTTGGCGTTCCGGCAATCGTTGTTGCGCTAAACAAGTGCGACATGGTTGATGACGAAGAACTTATTGAACTCGTAGAAATGGAAGTTCGTGAACTTCTTAGCTCATACGAATTCCCAGGCGATGACATTCCTGTTGTTCGCGTAGCTGCATTCCCAGCACTTCAGGGTGATGCAAAGTGGGGACAGTCAGTTCTTGACCTAATGCAGGCTGTTGACGATTACATCCCAACACCAGCTCGTGAGATCGATAAGCCATTCCTTATGCCAGTTGAAGACGTTTTCACAATCACAGGTCGTGGAACTGTTGTAACTGGTCGTATCGAACAGGGCATCGTCAAGGTCAACGAAGAAGTTGAAATCGTAGGTATCCGTCCAGACGTACAGAAGACAACCGTTACCGGTGTGGAAATGTTCCGCAAACTTCTTGATGAAGGTCGCGCTGGCGAAAACGTAGGACTTCTACTTCGTGGAACCAAGCGTGAAGACATTGAGCGTGGCCAGGTTGTATGTCACCCAGGTTCAGTAAATCCTCACACTGACTTCGAAGCTAACGTTTACATCCTTTCTAAGGATGAAGGCGGCCGTCACACACCATTCTTCGACAACTACCGTCCACAGTTCTACTTCCGTACCACGGACGTAACTGGTGTAGTAACGCTTCCTAGCGGAACTGAAATGGTTATGCCTGGCGACAACACTGAAATGACCGTTGCGTTGATTCAGTCAATCGCTATGGACGAAGGTCTGCGTTTCGCAATCCGCGAAGGTGGCCGTACCGTCGGCGCCGGTCGCGTAACCAAGATCATCAAGTAATTACTTTTTGATCTAAGCAAGACAACCGTTTGAGTTGGTTGGTGGCCCGCAAGGGCCACCAACTTCCAAACAAAACCGCAAGACCCCTTATTGGCAGAAACTAGAAGTAAAGGATGGTCAAGCCACATGGCTGGACAAAAGATCCGCATCAGGCTCAAGGCCTATGATCACGAGGTCATTGACTCTTCAGCGCGCAAAATCGTTGAGGTAGTAATTCCTACTGGCGCGAAAGTCGCCGGTCCCGTGCCGCTGCCAACTGAGAAAAATATTTACTGCGTCATCCGTTCGCCGCACAAGTACAAAGACTCACGCGAGCACTTCGAGATGCGCACCCACAAGAGACTTATCGACATCATCGATCCAACACCTAAGACAGTTGACTCACTTATGCGTCTTGACTTGCCTGCCGGTGTTGATATTGAGATCAAGCTGTAGGGACGAACAATATGGCTATCAACAAGAAGGGCATTCTGGGCGAAAAGCTTGGCATGACCCAGGTATGGGACGAGAACAACCGCGTTGTTCCCGTAACTGTAGTTAAGGCAGGACCTTGTGTCGTGACACAAGTTCGTACGCCAGAAAACGACGGTTACTCGGGTGTCCAAATTGCTTTCGGTCAGATTGACCCACGTAAGGTAACTCAGCCAATGCTTGGCCACTTTGCCAAGGCTGGCGTTACTCCACGTCGTCACGTCCTCGAACTTCGTTTTGATGATGCATCAGATTACGCACTCGGCCAGGAACTTGGCGCTGACACTTTTGAAGTTGGCAGCAACATCGATGTAACTGGCGTCACCAAGGGTAAAGGTTTCGCGGGAACTATGAAGCGTCACGGCTTCTCTGGTGTAAGCGCATCCCATGGTGCTCACAAAAACCACCGTAAGCCAGGTTCCATTGGAGCTTGCGCCACACCGGGTCGGGTTTTCAAGGGCGTTCGCATGTCGGGTCGTATGGGTGGCATCACTCAGACAACTCAGAACTTAAAGGTTCACGCAGTAGACACTGAAAAGGGTTTGATCTTGGTTAAGGGTGCAATTCCTGGACCAACAGGCTCAGTTGTCCTACTTCGTGTCGCAGCGAAGGGAGCATAAATATGACTTCAGTAGACGTTAAAACACCAGCTGGTAAAGCCGCTGGAACTATGGAACTACCTGCAGACATCTTTGATGTCCAGACCAACATTCCATTACTTCACCAGGTTGTAGTTGCCCAGCTTGCAGCTGCTCGCCAAGGAACACATGACACAAAGCGTCGTGGCGAAGTTTCTGGTTCTGGTAAGAAGCCTTTCAAGCAAAAGGGAACTGGTCGCGCCCGTCAGGGTTCGATTCGCGCACCTCAGTACCGCGGTGGTGGAATCACACACGGACCACACCCACGCGATTACGATCAGCGCACACCTAAGAAAATGAAGGCTGCTGCACTTCGTGGCGCACTTTCAGATCGCGCCCGCAATGGCAACATCCATGTACTTTCTTCAGTTGTCGAAGGTGATTCCCCATCAACCAAGCAGGCACTTGCTGCAATCAACTCAGTATCAACTGCAAAGAACATCTTGGTTGTTGTAGATCGCACCGACTTCCTAAGTTGGAAGAGCCTACGCAATGTAGATGCAGTCCACTTACTTGCTGTTGATCAACTAAATACTTACGACGTTCTGAAGTCCGATGATGTTGTCTTCACAAAGGCAGCACTTGAAGTTCTGGTTGCAGGTCCAGCTCGCGGTAAGTCCGCGAAGGCTGTTGCTGGATCCAACGAAGTAGAGGCGTAAGTCATGACAACTATCTACGATCCACGCGACATTCTTATCTCGCCAGTCATCTCTGAAAAGAGTTACGCACTACTGGACGAGAACAAGTACACATTCATCGTTCGTCCGGATGCTAACAAGACCCAGATCAAGATTGCGGTTGCAGAAGTATTCAACGTAAAAGTGACTGGCGTAAACATCATCAATCGCCGCGGCAAGACAATGCGTACGCGTACCGGTTTTGGCAAGCGTGCCGACACCAAGCGCGCAATCGTAAGTGTTGCTGCTGGTGACCGTATCGACATCTTTGGCGGTCCGGTTTCTTAACCGGACGAGAATAGGACAGGGAAACTCAAATGGGAATCCGTAAGTACAAGCCGACCACTCCGGGCCGTCGTGGCTCCAGTGTCGCCGACTTCGTCGAAATCACGCGTTCAACGCCAGAAAAGTCATTGGTGCGCCCGCTTCACAGCAAGGGTGGTCGTAACAACGCCGGTCGTGTAACTGCTCGTCACCAAGGTGGCGGTCACAAGCGCGCTTATCGTCTAATTGATTTCCGTCGCAATGACAAAGATGGTGTACCAGCAAAGGTTGCACACATCGAATACGATCCAAACCGTACTGCTCGAATTGCACTTTTGCATTACGCAGATGGCGAGAAGCGTTACATAATTGCGCCTAACAAATTAAAGCAAGGCGACCGTATCGAAACTGGTCCAGCTGCTGACATTAAGCCAGGCAACAACTTGCCACTTCGCAACATTCCGGTTGGTACTGTGATCCACGCAATTGAACTTCGTCCAGGTGGCGGAGCCAAGATTGCTCGTAGCGCAGGAACTAGCGTTCAGCTAGTTGCAAAAGATGGACCTTACGCACAGTTGCGTATGCCATCTGGCGAAATCCGCAACGTAGATGCTCGCTGCCGCGCAACCATCGGTGAAGTTGGTAACGCAGAGCAGTCAAACATCAACTGGGGTAAAGCTGGCCGTATGCGTTGGAAGGGCAAGCGCCCAACCGTCCGCGGTGTTGCCATGAACCCTGTCGATCACCCACATGGTGGTGGTGAAGGTAAGACTTCCGGTGGACGTCACCCAGTGAATCCAAACGGTAAAGCAGAAGGTCGTACGCGCGCAGCCAATAAGGCCAGCGACAAAATGATCGTCCGTCGCCGCAAGACCGGCAAGAAGCGCTAGGAGTTATTGAGATGCCACGTAGCCTGAAAAAAGGTCCATTCATTGACGGACACCTTCTAAAGAAGGTCGACGATCAAAATGAAAAGGGAACCAAGAATGTGATCAAGACTTGGTCACGCCGTTCAGTAATTTCTCCTGCCATGCTCGGCCACACTCTGGCTGTTCATGACGGACGCAAGCATGTTCCAGTTTTCGTAACTGAAGACATGGTTGGCCACAAGCTCGGTGAATTCGCACCAACACGTACCTTCAAGGGTCACGTGAAGGACGATCGCAAAGCAAAGCGTAAGTAGGGACAGTGATGGAAGCTTTAACAACAAACTCGGCTCGTGCACAAGCACGTTTCGTTCGCGTGACACCACAAAAGGCACGTCGGGTAATCGACTTGATTCGTGGCATGAACGCGCAAGAAGCACAGACACTTCTTCGCTTTGCACCGCAGGCCGCAAGTGAGCCAATTGGCAAAGTTGTGGGTAGCGCAATTGCTAACGCAACTAACAACCACAACTTGGATGCTCGCACACTTGTTATCACTCAGGCATTCGTTGACGAAGGTCCGACAATGAAGCGTTTCCGTCCACGTGCCCAGGGTCGTGCCAGCCAGATCTTGAAGCGCACGAGCCACATCACCGTAGTCGTCGAGTCCGTTGACTCCCAGAAGAAGGGATAGTCACAATGGGTCAAAAAATTAATCCGTATGGCTTCCGCCTCGGTATCACAACTGATTACCGCTCCAAGTGGTTTGCAGATTCATCAAAGGTTGGCGAACGCTACCGCGATTACGTCGCTGAAGATGTCAAGATTCGCAAGCTAATGACTGAAGGCATGGAGCGTGCCGGTATTGCTCGTGTTGAAATTGAACGTACTCGTGATCGAGTTCGCGTTGACATCCACACTGCGCGCCCGGGCATCGTTATCGGTCGCCGTGGTCAAGAAGCAGACATCATTCGCGGAAAGTTAGAAAAACTAACTGGCAAGCAAGTACAGCTGAACGTTCTGGAAGTTAAGAACCCAGAAATTGAAGCACAACTTGTTGCACAAGGTGTTGCAGAACAGCTTTCTAGCCGCGTTTCATTCCGTCGCGCGATGAAGAAGGCCATGCAGTCCGCACTTAAGGGTGGAGCCAAGGGTATTCGTATCCAGGTTTCCGGTCGTCTTGGCGGCGCTGAAATGTCACGTCGTGAGTTCTATCGCGAAGGTCGCGTGCCATTGCACACACTTCGCGCAGACATCGACTACGGCTTCTACGAAGCACGCACAACTTTTGGTCGCATCGGCGTAAAGGTTTGGATTTACAAGGGCGATGCTCTTGGAACCCGCACCGAACGTGAGCAAGCAGCCGCTACTGCCCGTGCGCGTCCAGCAACTCGAGCACCTCGTGCTCCACGAGCTGCAACATCTGGCGCACCTTCAACTACAGCAACAGCAGCAGTCGAAAGCGCTCCAGTTGTCGAATCTGCTCCAGTAACGGAAGGTGCATAAGTATGTTAATTCCACGTCGCGTTAAGCACCGTAAGCAGCATCACCCAGATCGCCATGGCGCATCAAAGGGTGGCAACGCTGTAACTTTCGGTCAGTGGGGTCTGCAGGCAATGGAGCCGGCATACGTTACTAACCGTCAAATCGAGTCCGCTCGTATCGCAATGACCCGTCACATTCGTCGTGGTGGAAAAGTTTGGATCAACATTTATCCAGACCGCCCACTTACAAAGAAGCCAGCTGAAACTCGAATGGGTTCCGGTAAAGGTTCACCGGAATGGTGGGTAGCTAACGTCAAGCCCGGTCGCGTGATGTTTGAGATTGCTTTCCCTAACGAGAAAGTCGCGCACGAAGCGCTGACTCGCGCAATGCACAAATTGCCGATGAAGTGCCGCATCGTTGCACGTGAGGAGATCTAATGCCAACTACAAGCACAGTTGACTTACGCGGTCTAGCTAACGATGAACTAGTTTCAAAGTTGCGCGAAGCCAAAGAAGAACTATTCAACCTACGATTCCAGGCTGCCACCGGTCAGCTTGAAAGCCATGGCCGTCTACGCGCAGTCCGCAAGGAAATTGCACGTCTGTACACCGTGATGCGCGAACGCGAATTGGGTATCACGCCGGTTGAAAGTACTGAGGGTGCAGCATGAGCGTAGACGAACGTGGCGACCGTAAGGTTCGCGAAGGTTTAGTTGTTAGCGACAAGATGGACAAAACCATCGTCGTTGCAGTTGAAGACCGATTTAAGCATCCGCTTTACGGCAAGGTTGTGCGTCGCACAAGCAAGCTAAAAGCACATGACGAAGCTAATGCCGCTGGCATTGGAGATCGTGTTCTGTTGATGGAAACTCGACCACTCAGCGCCACAAAGCGCTGGCGCATGGTCGAGATCCTCGAGAAGGCTAAGTAAGGGTAGGGATCAAAAGTGATTCAGCAAGAGTCGCGACTAAGAGTCGCTGATAACACCGGCGCCAAGGAAATCTTGGTTATCCGGGTTCTCGGTGGTTCCGGACGTCGCTATGCAGGTATCGGCGATGTTGTCGTCGGTACAGTCAAGGACGCGATCCCTGGTGGCAACGTCAAAAAAGGCGATGTCATCAAGGCAGTTATCGTGCGTACCAAGAAGGAACGCCGACGTCCAGATGGTTCCTACATCCGCTTCGACGAAAACGCAGCAGTCATTCTTAAGGCTGACGGCGAACCTCGTGGCACCCGTATCTTTGGCCCAGTTGGTCGTGAACTTCGCGATAAGAAGTTCATGAAGATCATCTCGCTAGCACCGGAGGTTTTGTAATGAAAATCAAAACTGGTGATGAAGTATTGGTAATCGCTGGCAAGGACAAGGGCTCTAAGGGCACTGTCCTGGCTGTATTCGACGAACGTAACAAGGTAATTGTTGAAGGCGTCAACCGCATGAAGCGTCACGTTCGCAAAGAACAGACAACTCGTGGGGTTGTCGTCGGCGGTATCGAAACCATCGAAGCTCCAATTCATGTTTCAAACGTCCAGCTACTAGTCGATGGCAAGCCAACCAAGGTTGGCGCGCGTCGCGACACAGTAACGAAGACTCGTACTGATGGCACAACATACGAAGGCTCCCGTGGCGTTCGAGTTGCCCGTCGTTCCGGAAAGGACATCTAATGTCAACTGATGTCAAAGTAATGCCACGTCTAAAGGCGCAGTACCGCGAGGAAATCGTTCCTGCTCTAACGGCAGAGTTTCAGTTTGCAAACGCAATGCAGGTTCCAGGTCTTATCAAGATTGTTGTGAACATGGGTGTTGGTGAAGCTGCTCGTGACTCGAAGTTGATCGAAGGCGCAATCCGCGATCTAACTGCAATCACCGGACAAAAGCCTCAGGTAACTAAGGCGCGCCTTTCGATTGCACAGTTCAAACTTCGTGAAGGTATGCCAATTGGCGCACACGTAACACTTCGCGGTGACCGCATGTGGGAATTCCTAGATCGTCTACTGACACTGGCTTTGCCACGTATCCGTGACTTCCGTGGTTTATCCCCAAAGCAATTTGATGGCAATGGTAACTACACCTTCGGTCTGACCGAACAAGTTATGTTCCACGAAATCAATCCAGACTCAGTAGATCGCCAACGTGGTATGGATATCACTTTGGTTACAACTGCTGCTAACGATGCTGAAGGTCGGGCGCTGCTAAAGCTCCTGGGCTTCCCATTCAAGGAGGCTTAAGCCATGGCAAAAACCGGTCTTAAGAACAAGTCCAACGAAACCCCGAAGTTCAAAGTTCGTGGTTACACCCGCTGTCAGCGCTGCGGTCGTCCGCATTCGGTTTACCGCAAGTTCGGCCTTTGCCGTATTTGCTTCCGTGAGATGGCACATGCTGGCGAACTTCCAGGTATCACTAAGAGCTCCTGGTAACAACAACAACGACGTAGGTCCTAAAGGGATACCGCGACGAGAAGGGCGATAAGCCAATGACTATGACCGACCCAATTGCAGACATGCTCACGCGTGTTCGCAATGCAAACTCGGCTCACCATGAGTCCGTGTCAATGCCGCATTCCAAAATGAAAGAGCACATCGCTGAAATCCTTAAGCGTGAGGGTTACATCGGAAGCTTTGAAATTGCAGATGCTCCTGTTGGCAAGACTCTTAACATCAGCTTGAAGTACGGACCAAACCGCGAGCGTTCAATCGCCGGTGTCCGTCGCGTTTCCAAGCCAGGTCTTCGTGTGTACGCAAAGAGCACTGCTCTTCCTCGCGTACTAGGCGGACTTGGTGTGGCGATTATTTCAACATCAACCGGTCTTTTAACTGACAAGCAGTGCGCACAGAAGGGCGTAGGTGGAGAAGTTCTCGCCTACGTCTGGTAGGGGAGCCTGTTATGTCACGTATCGGTCGTATGCCAATCGCTATCCCAAGCGGGGTAGACGTAACTATTGATGGCTCAAACATCACGGTAAAGGGACCTAAGGGTCAACTTTCCCATGTCATTGTTGAGCCAATCTCGGTTTCCCGTGAAGAAGATGGGCAGCTTGCCGTTGTCCGTCCAAACGACGAGCGCGAAAGTCGTGCTCGTCACGGCCTAACTCGCACCTTGATCGCAAACATGGTCACTGGAGTTACTGAAGGTTATTCAAAGACTTTAGAAATCTCAGGTACTGGTTACCGTGTTGCGGCCCAGGGAGACACTCTGGAATTTGCACTTGGTTACTCACACCCAGTGAAGGTAACTGCTCCGGCGGGAATCACGTTCACTGTTGAGACTCCAACAAAATTGCATGTATCAGGTATCGATAAGCAGCAGGTTGGCGAAGTATCCGCAAACCTTCGCAAACTTCGTAAGCCAGATCCATACAAGGCAAAAGGTATCCGTTATTCAGACGAAGTTATTCGTCGCAAGGCTGGAAAGGCTGGCAAGAAGTAATCATGTCTGTCGTAGCCAAATTAGGTTCAGGTAACAAGAAAGCGGTAGCGCGTAAGCGTCGCCACACTCGAGTTCGTAAAAAGCTTTCGGGAACAACTTCGCGTCCACGCATGGTTGTTAACCGCTCTGCTCGCCACATCTCGGTCCAGGTTGTAGACGATGTTGCAGGTCACACACTTGCATACGCGTCAACTATGGAAAAGACCTTGAAGAGCAATTCAGACGACAAGAGCGCCAAGGCCCGTGAGGTCGGCAAACTTGTTGCTGAACGTGCAAAGCAAGCCGGAATTTCAACAGTCGTTTTCGACCGCGGTGGTAACAAGTACCACGGTCGAATTGCGGCCCTAGCTGATGGCGCCCGCGAGGGCGGCCTCGATTTCTAAGTCACGAAGGAAGTAGGAAAAGTTATTATGGCTGCTAACCAACGTGGTGGTGAAACTCGCGAAGGCGGTACCGATCGTCGCGAACGTCGTGATCGTAATGATCGCTCTCAGGCACCTGTCGAGAAGAGCGCATTTGTCGAACGCGTAGTTGCGATCAATCGTGTATCAAAAGTTGTAAAGGGTGGTCGTCGCTTTAGCTTCACCGCTCTAGTTGTTGTCGGTGACGGCGACGGACGTGTTGGAGTGGGCTACGGCAAGGCTAAAGAAGTGCCTGCTGCCATTGCTAAGGGTGTCGAGGAAGCAAAGAAGAATTTCTTCTCTGTTCCGCGCATCCAGAGCACCATCCCACATCCAGTAAAGGGTGAAGCAGCAGCTGGAGTTGTAATGCTTCGTCCAGCAGCGCCAGGTACTGGTGTTATTGCTGGTGGACCAGTTCGCGCAGTACTTGAGTGCGCTGGAATCCATGACATTCTTTCCAAGTCACTTGGTTCTGACAATGCAATCAACATCGTTCATGCAACAGTTGCTGCATTGAAAATGCTAGAACGCCCAGAGCAGGTTGCTGCTCGACGTGGTCTGCCGCTGGATCAGGTAGCTCCGGCTGCTTTACTTCGCGCGAATGCAGAAAAGGTCGGTGCGTAATGGCACAACTTAAAGTAACTCAGTTAAAGTCTGAAATTGGCGGCAAGCAGAATCAGCGCGACACCTTGCGCTCACTTGGTTTGAAGCGAATCGGCGACACTGTTGTTAAAGAAGATCGTCCAGAAATTCGTGGCATGGTTAACACCGTTCGTCACTTGGTCAGTGTTGAGGAGGTTAACTAACCATGACACTTAAGGTTCATCATCTTCGCCCGGCTCCGGGTAGCAAGACTGCCAAGACACGCGTAGGCCGTGGTGAAGGTAGCAAGGGTAAGACAGCAGGTCGTGGTACCAAAGGTACAAAGGCTCGCTATCAGGTTCCGGCTCGCTTCGAGGGTGGCCAAATGCCACTTCATATGCGTACTCCAAAGTTGAAGGGATTCAAGAATCCATTTGGCACCGAGTACCAAGTCGTTAACGTTGCTCAGATCAACGCACTATTTCCAAAAGGTGGAGAGATCACGATCTCTGATCTTGTGAAGGCTGGGGCTGTCCGCAAGGGCGAACTAGTTAAAGTGCTTGGCCAAGGCGATATCTCAGTTTCCGTCAAGGTAACTGCAAATGCTTTCTCAGAATCAGCTAAGGCAAAAATTGCTGCCGCTGGTGGTTCCGTAACTCAGATCTGATTCATTTGACTTCGACAGCAAGTATGAGGCTGTCGAAGTCAAATGGTTTCTTAGTCAGTAATTAAAAGGAGGCAAGAATGCTAAGTGCATTCGCAGCCGCATTCCGCACTCCGGATCTGCGTCGAAAGTTATTGTTTACCTTGGGCATGATCGGACTATTCCGTCTTGGTTCAGTAGTTCCGGCACCAGGTGTCAGTTATACGGCAGTGCAAACCTGTGTCAATACGGTGCAAGATAACTCGATTTACGGACTAATTAACCTCTTTAGCGGTGGTGCATTGTTGCAGCTGTCGATTTTTGCACTTGGCATCATGCCTTACATCACATCGAGCATCATCATCCAATTGCTGACAGTTGTAATTCCGCGCCTTGAATCTTTGAAAAAAGAGGGATCTGCTGGGCAAGTCAAGATCACTCAGTACACAAGATTTTTAACTATCGGGTTAGCAATTCTTCAATCCACAACCATCATCACTTTGGCTCGCACCCCAGGCCGATTGTTTTCAGGTTGTAAAGAGCAACTACTTCCTAATCAGTCCATTCAGATGTTGCTGACAATTGTGGTCGTGATGACTGCTGGTACGGCATTAATCATGTGGCTCGGCGAACTGATCACTGATCGCGGCGTTGGTAATGGAATGTCAATCCTGATTTTCTCTTCAATCATTTCTTCATTCCCTGGACAACTTGCTTCGATCTGGAAAATTGATGGATCACTAAAATTCATTCTTACCCTACTTATCGGTTTCGCAACTATTGCAGCAGTTGTTTTTGTTGAACAGGCGCAACGCCGAATTCCAGTCCAGTATGCAAAACGTCAAGTAGGTCGAAAGTCTTACGGTGGAACATCTACTTACTTGCCGATCAAGGTAAACCAAGCTGGTGTTATTCCGGTTATTTTTGCTTCATCCTTACTTTATTTACCAAACCTGATCGTCCAACTCACTGGTTCCCAAGCCGGATGGGCGCAATGGGTTTCGATCTACATGGCGACTGGCAAATCAGGATACTTGGTTGCTAACTTCCTGTTGATCTTGTTCTTTGCATATTTCTATGTATCGATTACTTTCAATCCAGAAGAAACCGCTGACAATATGAAGCAGTACGGTGGCTTTATTCCAGGCATTCGTGCTGGTAAGCCAACCGCTGACTACCTTGCATATGTGCTAAATCGCATTACTTTGCCAGGTGCGCTCTACCTAGCTTTGATAGCAACAATTCCATACATTGCCTTTGACGTACTTGGTGTTGGACGGAGATTTATTTTCGGAGGCACCACACTTTTGATTATGGTTGGCGTAGGTTTAGATACCGTGAAGCAAATCGAAAGCCAGCTTCAGCAGCGCAATTACGAAGGTTTCTTGAAGTAATGCGCCTGCTCATTATGGGGCCGCCAGGAGCTGGCAAAGGTACTCAAGCAGCGATGATCTGTGAAGAGTTTGGCGTCACACATATTTCCACCGGGGACTTGTTCCGCCTGAATCTGACGCAGGGCACAGCCCTTGGCCAAGAAGCAAAAAAGTATATGGATGCCGGAGAGTACGTTCCAGATTCCGTTACCAACGGAATGGTCCGAGAGCGGCTAAAAGAAGCAGATACCCAAAATGGATTCTTATTAGATGGTTACCCCCGAACTGTTGCTCAGGTTGCTGAACTTGATGGCATGCTCACTGCAACCCCATTAGATCGTGTTATTGAACTAACGGCAGACACTAACGAAGTTGTTAAGCGACTACTAGGTAGAGCTAAAGAGCAGGGTCGCTCGGATGACACGGAAGATTTGATTCGCCACCGCCAAGAGGTCTACCAAGAGCAAACCGCTCCGCTGACTGCGTTATACAAATCACGTGGCTTACTGGTCCAAGTTGATGGCCTTGGTTCTGTCGAAGACGTTACTGCACGAATTTCTGCTGCGTTAAATAGTTAGTAGGGCCAAATGTTTGGTCGTAAAAGTAAATTTGAAATAAAAACCCCTGAGCAATTTTTATTGATGCGCAAAGCTGGGCTCTTAGTTGCGGATGTTCTCGCTCGAATGCAACTCGAAGCAGCGCCGGGTGTGACAACGCAACAACTCGATCGCATTGCACGCGAAATGCTACGCACAGCCGGAGCGGAATCATCTTTCCTTGGGTACTTTGGTTACCCATCTGTTATTTGTGCATCAGTTAATGAAGAAGTTGTTCATGCAATTCCAAATTCCCGCACCTTGAAAGATGGCGACATTCTGTCAGTTGACTTTGGCGCAATTGTTGAAGGTTGGAATGGCGATGCTGCATTAACAATTGAAATTGGCAGCCCGATCGAAAATCAAACGCAGCTCAGCAAAGTAACCGAACTTTCTATGTGGGCTGGATTAGAACAAGCAGTTGCCGGTAAGCGACTTTCCGACATTAGTCACGCCGTTGAAAAAACAATTCGCAACGCAGGTTCGTATGGAATTTTAGAAGAATACGGTGGCCATGGGATTGGAACCAAAATGCACATGGATCCTCTGGTGCCGAATTATGGTGAGCCAGGCCATGGACCTGAGTTAATTGTTGGCATGGCTCTTGCGATTGAACCAATGGCAACATTAGGCAGTCGCCATGTTAGAACTCTGGAAGACGATTGGACAGTAGTAACTACAGACGGATCTCGAGCCGCACACTGGGAGCACACAGTGGCCATCACAGAAGAAGGTCCGTGGGTGCTAACTGCCCATGACGGGGGAGCAGCGTACTTTCAGGCCCATGGAATCCCTAGCCCAGCTGCAAAATACGCAGTTTAAAGGAACTCCAGGGTTAAATTCTTGAAATTTGGTGGATCTGGGACCGGAAAACCCTTATTTCAATAGGGGGTCTATCCCAGGATTTCATGTTTTGCAGGGTATTGCCGTAACATCGGACGTCGGTCCTCTTGCAATTTCGTAAGAGAGCCGCTTCCAAGGGAGTACAAGACCTTTATGGCCAAAAAAGACGGCGCCATCGAAATCGAGGGCACTATCACCGAGGCACTACCGAACGCTATGTTCCGGGTAGAACTCGAAAATGGTCACAAAGTACTTGCACACATTTCCGGCAAGATGCGTATGCACTACATCCGTATCCTTCCTGATGACAAGGTTGTTGTGGAGTTATCTCCATACGATCTAACCCGCGGAAGAATTGTCTACCGCTACAAGTGATCAGGATCTAAAAAGTGAAGGTTAATCCCTCAGTTAAGCCAATGTGCGACAAGTGCAAAGTCATTCGTCGTCATGGTGTAGTCATGGTCATTTGCGAAAACCCACGCCACAAACAGCGTCAGGGATAAGCAGTATTCAAAAGGTTTAGCCCAAAAGCTAAACAACGACATAAGACGATCACCCGATCCCGAATGAACGCGTGCGTGAATTCGGAACGACACCCTCAGGTGTGTAAAGGCTGAGGACCTTGTCAGGCGGCAAGGAATGGTGAACGTGCGAGACCTTTACCACGAAAAGAAATGAGTTACGCCTGATGGCACGCCTTGTTGGTGTCGACCTCCCGCGCGAAAAGCGTCTAGAGATCGCCCTTACATATATCTTCGGCATTGGCCGTACCCGCGCGGATGAAATCCTTGCGGCTACCGGTATCAGCCCAGATCTTCGCGTTAAGGACCTAACGGATGAGCAATTGATTCCGTTGCGCGAATACATCGAAGCCAACTTCAAAATTGAAGGTGACCTTCGTCGCGAGGTACAAGCAGACATTCGTCGCAAGATTGAAATCGGCTCGTACCAAGGAATCCGTCATCGTCGTGGAATGCCTGTCCGTGGACAGCGCACCCACACCAACGCCCGTACCCGTAAAGGTCCGAAGAAGACCGTGGCTGGAAAGAAGAAAGTAGCTAAGTAGCTACCGAACTCTTCCCAATCGAGAAAAAGGAACCCAATGCCTCCAAAGAAAGCCACTGCGGCCGGTGCTAAGAAGATCCGTCGCAAGGAAAAGAAGAATGTTGCTGTAGGTCAGGCCTATATCAAGTCAACGTTCAACAACACAATCGTTTCAATCACCGATCCATCTGGTGCCGTTATCTCTTGGTCATCTGCTGGCCAGGTTGGTTTCAAGGGAAGTCGTAAGAGCACACCGTTTGCTGCTCAAATGGCTGCCGAAGCCGCTGCAAAGCGTGCGATGGAACACGGTATGAAGAAAGTTGATGTATTTGTAAAAGGCCCAGGCTCAGGTCGCGAAACTGCGATCCGTTCCCTGCAGGCCTCTGGTCTTGAGGTCGGAACGATCCAAGACATGACCCCTGTCCCTCATAACGGATGCCGCCCGCCAAAGCGTCGCCGCGTCTGATACGAAGAATTTAGGAGACAAAACTCATGGCTCGTTATACCGGTCCCGATTGCAAGCGTTGCCGTCGCGAAAAAACAAAGTTATTCCTCAAGGGCTCTAAGTGTGATTCACCAAAGTGCCCAATGGAATCCCGTCCTTACCCTCCAGGCCAGCATGGTCGTGGTCGCGCTAAGGAATCTGAATACTTATTACAGATGCGCGAAAAGCAGAAGACTGCACGTATTTACGGTGTGCTGGAAAAGCAGTTCCGCGGATACTACGAAGAAGCTAGCCGTAAGCACGGCAAGACTGGTGAAAACCTTCTTCGCATTCTTGAATCACGTCTGGACAATGTTGTGTTCCGCGCCGGCTTTGCAAAGAGCCGTGACATGGCACGTCAGATTGTTCGCCACGGACACATCGTTGTTAATGGCCAGAAGGTAGACATCCCGTCTTTCCGCGTTAGCCCTAACGACGTAATTGAAGTTCGTAAGTCATCACTTGAAATGACACCATTCCAAGTTGCTTACGCAGAAATTGGCGAACGTACTGTTCCTGCTTGGTTGGAAGTTATTCCAGCTGGCATGCGCATCCTGGTCCACTCCCTTCCTGCACGTGAGGTCATTGACACTCAGGTTCAGGAACAGTTGATCGTTGAACTTTACTCCAAGTAATTAACATCCCCATCAAACAGCGACTTCAAATTGTGGTTGTCGCCGGAAGGAAATAACTGTGCTGATCTCAGTCCGCCCAGAACTAAAAGAAGAAGTACTGTCCGAAACTCGTTCCCGCTTTGTGCTTGCACCGCTAGAACCAGGTTTTGGTTACACACTTGGTAACTCACTACGCCGCACCTTGCTGTCATCCATTCCGGGTGCAGCAATCACAAGCATCAAGCTTGATGGCGTACTACATGAATTCACCACCATCGAAGGTGTTAAGGAAGACATCACTGAAGTCATCCTGAACCTTAAGAACTTAGTTGTGTCTTCACAGTTCGATGAGCCAGTAACTATGTACTTAAAGAAGCAGGGCCCAGGCCCAGTAACAGCTGCTGACATTGCGCCTCCAGCCGGTGTTGAAATCTTCAACCCAGAATTGTTCCTCGCTACCCTTAATGACAAGGGCAAGCTAGACATGGAAATCGTTGTTGAACAGGGTCGTGGTTACATCTCCGCTGCAAACAACAAGGCATCCGGTGGCGAAATTGGGCGAATTCCAATCGACTCAATTTACTCACCAGTGCTAAAGGTCACTTACAAAGTTGAAGCAACACGTGTTGAACAGCGCACTGACTTCGATTCACTCGTAATCGATGTTGAGACCAAGGGATCAATTGCGCCTCGCGATGCAATCGCATCTGCTGGAGCAACACTTGTTGAACTATTCGGTCTAGCTCGTGAACTTAACGTTGATGCTGAAGGTATCGAAATTGGTCCATCAGTAACTGACCAGTTTGCAGCTGAACAGCTAAGCATGCCGGTTGAAGCACTTGACCTAACAGTTCGTTCATACAACTGCCTAAAGCGTGAAGGTATCCACACTGTTGGAGAACTAATCACTCGCTCCGAAGCAGACTTGATGGACATCCGTAACTTTGGTGCCAAGTCAATTGACGAAGTCAAGGACAAGTTAGCTTCCATGGGAATTGCACTGAAGGATTCACCTCCAGGATTTGACCCAAGTCAGTACGCATCGGCATTTGACGATGATTACAACGAAGACGAAGAAGAGACATTTGCACCAGCTGGTTCATATGCAACTTTCCAGTCTGAAGCAGCACCAGCTGAAGTTTCAGCCGATGAAGCATCCGATGACGTAACAGCCGATGACGACCAAAGTTTCGCTGAGGACGAGCAGCTCTAACGAGCTCTCGTTTCCAGTAACGAATTGACAGGAGAGAAACATGCCACAGCCATCCAAAGGTAAGCGAATGGGCGGAAGCCCAGCGCACGAGCGCCTCATTTTGGCTAACCTCGCAACTGCGTTGTTCGAGCATGGTCGCATCACAACGACTGAAGCACGCGCACGTCGTCTGCGTCCAGTTGCAGAGCGATTGATCACAATCTCAAAGAAGGGCGATCTACATGCCCGTCGTCGAGTTTTGACAGTCATCCGTAACAAGGATGTAGTGCACACCCTTTTCGCTGAGATTAGTCCACGCTACGAAAACCGCGAAGGTGGTTACACCCGCATCGTCAAGATCGGTCCACGTAAGGGCGACAACGCTCCTATGGCAGTGATTGAACTTGTTGAAGCACTAGATGCAGCTCGCGCTGCTGAAGGTGTTGCACGTCGGGCAGCAAAGGAAGCCGAAATGGCTGCCGCGGCTCAGGCTGCTGAGGCCGCGAAAGCCGCCGCCGCATCAGCACCTGTTGTTGAAGATGCGCCGGAAGAAACTGTGGTTGACGAAGTAGTTGACTCAGCTGAAGAAGTAGCCGCTGTCGAAGAAGTTGCAGTGATTGAAGAAGAGGCTGTATCTGATGAGACTGCTGCAGAAGCCGCCGCCGACATCGAATCCGATGTCGCTGCGTCGGAAGAAAAAACTGACGAAGCGTAAATAAATGGTTCTATCGAATGAGCCCCTCGTTGCTAACGCAGCGCAGGGGCTCATTCGCATTCGTGGCAAAATCGCATATGACGGTAAAGATTTCTCGGGTTGGGGTATGCAACCAGATCGCAGAACCGTTCAGGGCGAACTTGAAGATGCTATTTCAACTCTGCTCAGAGTCGAACGTATAATTGTGCAGTGCGCCGGAAGAACTGACGCTGGGGTTCATGCCACCGCTCAAGTAATACATTTCGACATTGCTGAAAAAGATGCCATGGAAATGAAGGATCTAACTTACAAAATTAATGCGATCCTTCCGGATGATATATCAATCCAAGAATTAGAAGTAACTACGGCTGACTTTGATGCCAGGTTTGCCGCCTTGTCGAGAAGTTATGAATACCTGATTTACCAAGGTCAGCGCAACCCATTGTTGAGAGATCGAGCCCATCGGAGCTATCTTCCGCTAGATGTTCAGGCTATGAATGATGCGAGCCAATCTCTAATTGGACTTCATGATTTCTCCGCATTTTGCAAGAAGCGCGAAGGCGCCACAACCATTCGAACTCTGATGAAATTCAACTGGGCAGAAACTCCAGAGGGATTAATCAAAGTTGAATTAGAAGCGGATGCATTTTGTTATTCAATGGTGCGGGGCTTAATTGGGGCAGTATTGGCGATTGGCGAGGGTAAGTTCGACAAAGCTTGGTTAGAAAATTACTTAGCTGGCAAGGAGCGCGAAGCGCATGTTTTTGCAGCCCCTGCCTTGGGCCTCACTTTGGTTGATGTTAAGTACCCCGTGCCAGACGAATACGCGAAACGAATTGCAGAAACTTTACAAGTAAGGGATTCCGATGGGACACCTTGATGTCCAGCATGTAACTTACTCACTTCCTGATGGTCGGATTCTGCTACTAGATGTTTCGTTTCGGGTAGGCGAAGGCGCGGTTACGGCATTAATTGGGGCTAATGGCGCTGGTAAGTCAACGCTGATGCGAATGATTGCTGGTGATGAGCAGCCACACGAAGGCACTATCGCGCGAACTGGTGGACTTGGTGTGATGCGCCAGTTTGTCGGTCACATGACCGATGGCACAGTTCGTGACCTATTGCTGACTGTAGCGCCGCCGGCAATTGCCCAAACTGCAGCTCGAATTGATGCCACTGAAATTGCCATGATGGAAGACGAAAGCGAAAAGAATCAAATGGCATATGCTCAGGCAATCGCTGACTGGGCTGATGTTGGTGGTTATGACATCGAAGTACTTTGGGATGTCTGCACTATGGCAGCAATTCAATTGCCATTTGACCAAGCGCAATACCGCTCGGCTGGCAGTCTCTCAGGTGGTGAGCAAAAGCGCTTAGTTTTAGAAGCCTTGCTGCGGGGACCAGAAGAAGTCCTACTTCTTGATGAACCGGATAACTACCTAGATGTTCCTGGTAAAAAGTGGCTAGAAGATCAGCTAAATGAAACTAAGAAGACAGTTCTATACGTCAGTCACGATCGTGAATTATTAGCCAATACAGCAAAACAAATTGTGACTTTGGAATTAGGCCATGCCGGTAATTCAGTTTGGATCCATGGTGGGGGATTTACCTCTCACGGCCAAGCGCGCAAAGACCGTTTTGCCCGCCTCGAAGAACTAAGGCGTCGTTGGGATGAAGAACACCTAAAGATAAAAGATCTAGTTCAGATGCTAAAAGTGAAAGCCAAATTCAATGATGGTCTAGCCTCGCGTTACCAGGCAGCCCAAACTCGTCTTAAAAAGTTTGAAGAGATCGGGCCACCACAAGAAATTCCGATTGAGCAAAATGTAAAGATGCGCCTAAAGGGTGGGCGTACCGGCAAGCGGGCGGTGGTGTGTGAGCAACTTTCGCTCACTGGTTTAGTTCAGCCTTTTGATCTTGAGATCTGGTTTGGTGAACGTGTGGGAATTCTGGGCGCAAATGGATCGGGCAAGAGTCACTTTTTGCGATTGCTTGCTGCTGGTGGTTCTGAACCAGAACTAGAACACTTACCGATAAGTGATGTGACCATTGATCCGGTCAATCACACTGGAATTGCAAAACTTGGTGCTCGAATCAGGCCGGGTTGGTTTGCTCAAACCCACCACCACCCAGAGCTGCTTGGCCGAACTTTAATTGAGATTTTGCATCGTGGCGATGAGCATCGAAGTGGAATGCAACAAGAACAGTCTGCGCGGGCACTTGATCGCTATGGCTTAGCTGGGGCAAGTGAGCAAAAGTTTGAATCACTTTCTGGTGGGCAACAAGCTAGATTCCAAATTTTGTTACTCGAACTTTCTGGCGCAACTTTGTTGTTACTGGATGAACCAACGGACAATTTAGACCTTGAGTCTGCTGAAGCGCTCGAACGCGCGCTCGATGCCTTTGAAGGAACCGTGCTTGCCGTAACCCATGATCGGTGGTTCTCGCGCACTCTGGATCGATTCGTAGTTTTTGGTGGCGATTCAACAGTCCGAGAATTTGACGAGCCAGTGTGGGACGAGAAGCGAGCGAAAAGGTAATCTGGCAAACATGATTATGGAAACCGCATTCATGGAAATTGTGCCGGGTAAAGAACTGGAATTTGAAGCAGCAATGGAACAGGCAGAAGCTGTCGTGTCACAAGCTAAAGGGTTTCAAGTTATTCATGTACACCGTGGTGTCGAGAAGCCTTCAACTTATCTAATTGCAATCGGCTGGGACACTGTTGAAGACCACATGGTTGGCTTCCGGGAATCAGAACTGTTCACACAGTGGCGTGGATTAATCGGACCGTTTTTTGCAAGTCCGCCAGAAGTGACGCACTGGGAATTACAGGCGTAATTTCCTAGCTAAGTGCGTGGGCGATGGCTCTACAAGCTTCATGCGCATCCAGATGCATCTCTTCGGAATCTGGATTTGGCCAAGATGATTGCTTAGCAACAACAACTCCGCGTGGGCGGTCAACGTAAAGCATTTGGCCGTGAATTCCAATGCCCATAATTACATCTGGATCAATTCCTGGTTTGTAACAGAACGAGCGGTAAACGCCTTTTTCAAAGAAGTCCTGAAAGTCGCCAGTCGCCCATTGCTCGGCACTGCCATTTTCATAAACGTCTCGCAAGAATTCTGGATCGATTGCGCCCATGCCACCATCACGAATCATCATGCCAAAGCGAACTAAGTCGCGCGGTATCGCGGAAAGTCCACCTGCGGCACGCGGCGAACCTTGACGATCTACTGTGATGTGAGCGGGAGCTTCCGTGCCGATCTTGCTCCAGATGAATTTAGAAAGTGCTTCGGCGTAAGGCACTCCACTTGCGGCCTCAATTACCCAACCAACCAAGTCAGTTGTAGGTGACATGTAACGGAACTTCTGGCCATGCTCGCCTTCTTTCTTACGTGAGGCGATGAAGTCATGCAAATTTGGTGCACCAAGTGGCGCGGGATACCAACCCACGGAATGGCGGTAAGCAATGATGTCCGGACCTGGCGTGTAGTCCTCTTCGAATTGGTAGCTGGCAGCCATGTCGAGCAAGTTGCGCACAGTTGCATCACCAAAACCACTGTCAGCAATCTCGGGAACGTACTTAGTAACTAATGCATTGACATCAAGCATGCCCTCTTGAACCAGTGCACCAACGAGCATTCCGGTGAATGACTTAGTGACGCTGAAAATCAAATGCGGCTCGAGGTCGCTAACTCCAGGAGCGAGCCATTCAAAAACTAGATCTTCACCCTTGGCAACCGTGAACGAGTCGGTATTGGTGCTGGATAGATATTCCGAAATCTTTTGGGAGCCGGTGTGAGTTTCTATCGAGATGTCACCAAGTTCAGGCTTATTTTGAGGGTTCAATACCCGAGGGGTTTTTGCACAATCAACTTGCGCAGTTGGAATCAATTCCCGAACGTGGCGAAATGACCAAAAAGTATTTTCAGGTAGTAACCAGTTATCAAGTGTGGGCCGAGTCATGTAATTAGTATGACGGTTTGCGATCCAAATCGTGCAGATCTGGCAGCAACATTATGAATAGCTGGAAGACAATCAGAATGGAAACTGCCCCAATGTAAACCGGACGGACACCAAAAGCGTCGACACTAATTCCAGTTACGAACATTCCGACTGGGCCACTGGCATAGAACAATGCAGTCTGCACACCAAAAACTCGTCCCTGAATGTGTGGAGCGACTCGTTGTTGAACCAGAGAGTTCATCAACGGATTCATTGGACCCCAACCGAGTCCGAGTAAAAAGCCAGATAGGACAAATAATCCAATCGGCGGGAAGAACGTCATTGGAATCATCGCAAGCGAAGTTGCAACTAGCGCGCCGACAACAATACTTCGCTTCTTAAACCGTGTCACTAAACGTGGGTAAGCCAGCATGGATGCAATCCCACCAAGTGCCATAGACGACAGCACGTAACCCAACCCGCGTGGATCGTCAATGTTAGAGAAGTACTTGGGCAACACAATTGATTCAGTTGGCAGGTAAACCATAGCCAAGAACACAATTGAAATTGTTAAGTAATACATTGCTTTGTCAGATTTAAGTACTTGCAGCCCCCGTAAGGTACTGGTCCAAAACTTTTCTTGATCATCAATTTCTTTGCGATGTTCGAGGCCAAGGTCACCAACATGCAACATAGAAATCAACACAATCGCCAAAATGAATGCAGCGAAAACGATCCACATTGAGTTAGCGGCGCCAACTAATGAAATGGCGATCGCACCCAAGGCGGGACCCAAAGCCCAGCCACCAGAGAAAACTGCTTCGTGCCAAGAATTAAGTTTGTCCATTGATGTGTTACTAGCTTTTGCAACATCAGGAATCAAAGCTTTGCGCGCGGTGTAGCCGGCTGGATCGAAGGCGGCGCCAAGTACAGCAAAAGTTGCAATCGTTGCAAACGTTAATCCGAACAGTGAATCCCAGATTGGAAATAACATCACAGATAGTGCGGACAACAAGTCCGAACCAATCGATACTCGTTTGCGGCCATAGTGATCAATCAATGCACCAACGAATGGTGAAATAAAGATCCCAGGGATTGCCGAAAGTGCCACCACGATTCCTGCCTGGGTAGCAGAACCGGTGCGTTCAAAAATCAACCAGGGAATGGTGATAATTGCGATCGCGTTACTGAGGCCTGATAAGGCATTTGCGCCTTCGAGCAGGTAGAGAGGGCGACGGCTGACTTTCATGAGCCTCTAGCACATCCCTTTTTCGTTGCCGCAAGGCAGATTTGAGCAAAAATGCCTTATTTTAGCGGATTTCCTATCATCGAGCCTACCCCAGACCTTGAACCTCGTTTTGACCCACGCCCAGAAATACAGGTAATCTAAGGAGTCGTTGTGCCTTTAGGCATAAGGAAAACTAGCAATCCAAACCCCAATAATTTAGGCAAAGAAGGCTCACTGTGCGCACGTACTCACCAAAGCCAGGCGATGTGAATCGCGAATGGCATGTAATTGATGCAACTGACGTTGTTTTAGGACGTCTTGCGTCACAAGTTGCTGTGCTGTTGCGCGGCAAGCACAAGCCAATCTTTGCACCACACGTTGACACTGGCGACTTCGTCATTGTTATCAATGCCGAAAAGATTGCACTAACTGGCCAGAAGCTTCAGCAGAAGATGGATTACCGTCACTCTGGTTTCCCGGGTGGTTTGCGTGCAACTAGCTATGTTGAATTGCTAGCAACAAACCCACGTCGTGCAATCGAAAAAGCTGTTAAGGGAATGCTTCCGCACAACAAGCTCAGTGATGCTCAAATTACAAAGCTAAAGGTTTACGCCGGCGATGTTCATCCACATGCTGCCCAAAACCCAAAGCCATACGAGATTTCTCAGGTAGCGCAGTAAGCGCTCGCGGATTCATAGATTTTTACGAAGGGAAACAAAATGTCAGAGAACGAAGTAGACGTAACAGAAGAAACAGTTGGCGAAGAAATTGAAGCAGAGTTGACGGAATACACATCCGAAACTCCTGCTGCAGCAGTTCGCGAACCACGTAAGGCACCTGACACACCTGGTGCTGCAACTGGCCGACGCAAGGAAGCTATTGCTCGCGTTCGTATCGTTCCAGGCACAGGTCGTTGGGTTATCAACGGTCGTACGCTTGAAGATTACTTCCCAAACAAGGTGCACCAACAACTTGTTAACGATCCATTCAAGACTCTTAACTTTGAAGGTGCTTACGATGTCATCGCGCGCATCGACGGTGGCGGAATCTCGGGTCAGGCTGGCGCATTGCGTCTTGGTGTAGCCCGTTGCTTGAACGCAATTGATGTTGAAGGTAACCGCGGTGACCTTAAGAAGGCTGGCTTCCTAACTCGTGATGCACGCATCAAGGAACGTAAGAAGTACGGTCTAAAGAAGGCTCGCAAGGCTCCGCAATACTCCAAGCGTTAAATCATGTCGGGCCGACTTTTTGGCACCGATGGCGTTCGCGGTTTAGCGAACGGTCTTTTAACAGCTCAGTTGGCGACCAACCTTGGTGTCGCTGCTGCGCAAGTCTTAGGTGAACGTGGCGAATTTGCTTCGCACACATCAGAGCGACCATTTGCAATTGTTGGTCGAGACCCACGAGCTAGTGGCGAATTCCTGCAACTGGCAATCAGTGCTGGTCTAGCCAGTGCCGGTGTTGATGTAATTGATGTTGGAATTTTGCCAACTCCCGCTGTTGCGTTCTTAACAGATTTAACGGGTGCTGACTTAGGAGTAATGCTTTCCGCATCGCACAATGCGATGCCAGATAATGGCATTAAATTCTTTGCCCGAGGTGGCATAAAACTTGATGACACCATCGAGGATGCAATTGAAGCGCACTTAGATGTTGTCAGCGAACTTCCAACTGGAGCCGGAGTTGGCAGAATCCGCAGCGAACCTGACTTAGTTGAAAAATACCTACACCATTTGAACTCCAGTATTGCAAATTCACTTGCAGGTCTCACCGTCGTAATTGACGGCGCTAACGGATCCGCATCATTGGTTGGCCCGGAAGCGCTTCGGCGAGCTGGCGCACAAGTAATCTCAATTCATTGTGAACCGGATGGCTTGAACATAAATGAAAATTGCGGTTCAACCCACATGACCGACTTGTTTGCTGCAGTTGTGAAACATGGCGCAGATCTGGGTATCGCAAATGATGGCGATGCTGATCGCTGCCTAGCAGTTGATGCTGAAGGCAACTTCGTAGACGGCGATCAGATTTTGGCAATTCTTGCCAACGGACGCAAAAATCGCGGAGCCTTAGTTGGAAACACGGTCGTCGCAACAGTGATGTCTAACTTGGGTTTCAACATAGCCATGAAAGCCCACGACATTGAAGTAATTGCAGCCCCAGTTGGTGACAGATATGTTCTCGAAGAGATGCGTGCGGGCGGATTCACAATTGGGGGTGAGCAAAGTGGCCATGTGGTCTTAAGTGAATTTGCTACCACCGGTGATGGTGTCTTAACAGCACTTCATTTGATGGCAGAAATGAAAACCACAGGTAAGTCAATGAAAGAACTTGCTGCGATTGTAGATAAGTTGCCACAGGTTTTGATCAACGTTCCTAACGTAGATAAAGCATCGATTTCCAAGGAAGCTGTTGTTTCGGCTGTTTCAAAATTCGAGCAAGACCTCGGTAGTACTGGGCGGATTCTGCTGCGCCCTAGTGGAACTGAACCGTTAATTCGCGTCATGGTTGAAGCTGCCACTGCCGAGCAGGCAAAGTCAGTTGCTAAAGAACTTGCTGAAGTGGTCGCTACCCACTGCGCACTTAGCTAATCGGTAGACTCGACGCATGTGCGGAATCGTTGGATATGTTGGCCCTCAACAAGCCCAAAATGTAGTTATTGAAGGCTTACGCAGATTGGAATACCGCGGCTATGACTCGGCAGGAATTGCAATTATTTCTGAGCAAGCAATCCAAACCCGCAAGAAAGCCGGAAAGTTAGCAAACCTGGAAGCAGAGTTATTAGAAAGTCCAATTTCTGCCTCACACACCGGAATAGGTCACACCCGCTGGGCTACTCACGGCGCCCCAAATGATGTCAATGCTCACCCGCACGTAAGTGAAGATGGGAAGATCGCAGTAATCCACAATGGCATAATCGAAAACTTTGCCATGTTGCGCGACAAGTTAATTGCAGAAGGCGTAACGCTTCGCAGCCAGACTGACACTGAAGTTGTGGCTCACTTACTTTCTAAGCAGATGAAATCAACTGCAGGATTAGCAGATGCGTTGCGGGAAGTATGCCAAATTCTTACCGGTGCGTTCACTCTGGTCGTAGTGCATGCAGACACTCCAGATGTGGTTGTGGCTGCTCGCCGAAATTCGCCACTTGTAGTTGGTCGTGGTGTTGGTGAAAACTTTTTAGCTTCGGATGTCGCTGCTTTTATTGCACACACTCGTAATGCAATTGAACTTGGCCAGGATCAAATTGTTGAGATCACTCCAAATTCCATTGAAGTTACGGATTTCTTCGGTAAGCCTGCCGACTTCACTGAATACGAAGTTACTTGGGATGCGGCAGCTGCGGAAAAAGGTGGCTTTGACCTTTTCATGCTCAAGGAAATCGCTGAACAACCTAAAGCAGTTGCTGACACATTACTTGGGCGCATTGATAAATCAGGAAAAGTAACGCTTGCTGATCTGGGTCTAGACGATGCTTTCTTGAAAACTATCGACAAAATCATCATCACCGCATGCGGCACTGCGTACCACTCAGGTTTGATCGCTAAGTATGCAATTGAACACTGGACCCGAATTCCTTGCGAAGTCGAGTTAGCCAGTGAGTTTAGATATCGCGACCCGATTTTGACACCAACAACTTTGGTTGTTGCCATCAGCCAGTCTGGCGAAACCATGGACACTTTGATGGCCATGCGTTACGCGCGCGAACAAGGTGCAAAAGTTCTTGCAATCTGCAATAGCAACGGCTCAACAATCCCGCGAGAAAGCAACGCTGTTATCTACACCCACGCGGGCCCGGAAATCGCAGTTGCTTCAACCAAGGCGTTCTTAACTCAAATCGTTGCCTGCTATTTGTTTGCAATGTATTTGGCGCAAACTCGTGGTACTGGTTTTGGTGAAGATGCTGCTTCAATCGCACTTGAACTCAGTGATATGCCCAGCATGATTGACCTAGTCCTTGATACCACCGAAGGCGTAAAGGCAATTGCTAAAGAATTGATCAATAAGCAGTCTGTACTTTTCTTAGGTCGCAGTGTTGGATTCCCGGTTGCACTTGAAGGTGCGCTAAAGCTCAAAGAATTGGCGTACATGCATGCCGAAGGTTTTGCTGCCGGTGAATTAAAGCATGGACCGATTGCATTGATCGAAGATGGCATTCCAGTTTTTGTAGTGGTACCACCGCAATCGGATGAATTGCACGACAAGATTGTTAGCAACATCCAAGAAGTCAGAGCGCGCGGCGCACTTACCATCGTGCTTGCTGAAGAGGGCGATGAATCAATTAACGAATTCTCCGATCACATCATCCGACTACCAAAGGTCCCGGCTTTAATGCAGCCACTGGTCGCTACAGTTCCATTGCAGATTTTCTCTTGCGAGATGGCAACCGTTAAGGGCTATGACGTGGATCAGCCAAGAAACTTGGCTAAGAGTGTCACTGTTGAGTAAATCTCGGAGAGAATTACTCATCCAATAAACACTGAACCTTCAGTACTTATGGGTTTCGTAAACGCCAGAGTCGATCACGAAACTCGTTGCTGTTGCTTCCGCTCAACAGCAACGCTAGATCAACTGTAGCCAGAGTTGCCCAAGTTGCAAAAGTGACATAGCTACCATCCTTGGTATTACTGAGCTCCATTGGGTCAAGTTTGAAAAAACCAGTATTAACGGCAAAGTTAAGACATGGCCATAGTGGGAATCGGTGTCGATGTCGTGGACTTGGCACGCTTTTCCGGCGTTGTGGATCGAACCCCGGGAATCCTCGATCGACTATTCACAAAAGCTGAGCAAACTAGCGCTGAAGGTCACCAATTGCCACTTGTGTCCCTTGCTGGTCGGTTTGCAGTGAAAGAAGCTGTCGCAAAAGCATTGGGCGCTCCAGTTGGAATGCAGTGGCACGATTGCGAGGTTAGTAATAGTGGTGCGCCAAAAATTTCCGTTCGTGGCTCAGTTGCTAAAGTTGCGCAGGATCAAGGTGTTTCAAATTGGCACGTGTCGTTAAGTCATGACGGACCCGTAGCCGTTGCCTACGTAATTGCAGAGAAAGATTAGGTATTCCAATGTCAGCACACGTAACCGCTCGGATTGATCTTGGCGCGTTAGCACACAACGTTCGTGTTCTAAAAGCCTGCACAGATGGTCGAAAGTTGATGGTTGTTGTTAAAGCAGATGCTTACGGACACGGATTAGTTAAGTGTGGTCAAGCAGCAGTAAATGCCGGTGCAGATTATTTAGGTGTGGCGCTACTTGAAGAGGCGGTTGCACTTCGGGAAGGAAATGTGCCTGGCCCAATTCTTGCTTGGTTGAATACTCCTGATGATCGATTCGCCGAATGCATAGCCCGAGACATTGATCTGGGAGTTAATTCAGTAGCGACGCTAAAGGCAATAAGTAATGCAGCATATTCAGTTGATCGAGTTGCCCGAATTCACGTCAAGGTAGATACCGGGCTAAATCGAAATGGTGTCACACTTTCGGATTTACCTGAGTTGATTTCCGCACTGAACAAAGCTGAAGCTGAAGGCACAGTCAAGGTAGTTGGTGTGATGTCACACTTTGCGTATGCTGACGAACCCAGCCACTCAACCATTGCCGATCAAATTGCAGAATTCAAAACTGCGGTTGACTTGCTTGATGTAGCTGGCTTTGAACTTGAAGTTAAACATCTCGCAAACTCAGCCGCCACTCTTGCCCTACCGGAAACATATTTCAACATGGTTCGTCCAGGTGTAGCTGCTTACGGAGTTTCGCCAGGCCAAGAAGTTGGTATGGCCAAGGACTTTGATTTGAAGCCGGTAATGATGCTTTGCGCTCCGATTGTGCTGCTAAAAAAAGTTCCGGCAGGTACCGGTGTTTCGTATGCACATCAATATCACACCTCAACTGAAACTACTTTGGCGCTAATTCCGGCTGGATATGCCGATGGAGTTCCACGAAGTGCATCAAATCAAGGTCCAGTTTTAGTTGGCGGAGAGATTCGTAAAATAGCGGGTCGAGTTTGTATGGATCAGTTCGTGCTTGATGTTGGCGATCTAGATGTAAAGCTTGGTGACGAGGTAGTACTGTTCGGTGATCCAGAACGAGGTGAGCCATCTGTTGAGGATTGGGCAGAAGCTGTTGGAACTATTTCGTATGAAATCATCACTCGAATTGGCCCTCGCGTACATCGCGAATTCATCAATAACTCTTGGTAACAACTGTGTCTTTTTCCGTTTCAACAGCTGAGCAAATGCAGGCATTCGGCAAACAAATTGGTGCCTTGTTAACTGCTGGAGATGTTGTTGTTTTGAGCGGACCTTTGGGTGCTGGTAAAACTACTTTCGTGCAGGGCCTAGCCGAGCAACTTGAAGTGCAGGGCGTTGTAACCAGCCCAACCTTTGCAGTATCTCGAGTGCATAAACCACAAAGCTCCGGGTTAGCGCTAGTGCATGTTGATGCCTATCGCCTTACGAGCCAAAGCGACCTGGTGGATTTAGACCTTGACGCAACCAAGAACGCAGTGTTTGTAATTGAGTGGGGTAAGGATTGTGTTTCTGGAATTACCGAAAACTGGCTTGAAATCGATATAGATAGAGCGCATGAACTTACCGATGAATCGGATCCAGCAAGTGGGATTCGTACGATATCGGTAACTGCAGTTGGAGATCGTTGGAGTGACTTGAGTTTAAATGAGTCGATCGCATGAACGTATTAGCAATTGACACTTCGGTTGGTGTCAGTGTCGCGATCCTGCGCAGTAATGATGAAGTTACCCAAAGCCAGGCTGTTGACCATGGCATGCAAGGTGAACTGACAGCTGAATTGATTTCAAAAGTAGTTTCTGATTCAGGACTAAAGATCGAAGAGATTACTGATGTAGTTGTTGGGGTTGGTCCAGGTCCATTCACTGGATTGCGCGTTGGCCTGGTCACTGCATCGGTGTTTGCACATGCTCGCGAGATTCCCATCCATGGAATTTGTTCACTAGATGCAATTGCTTTCGATTACGCAAAACCTTGTATCGTCGTTACTGATGCGCGCCGAAAAGAACTTTATTGGGCGCAGTATGAAGGACGTAGAATCGGAGACCCGAAAGTCGCAAAGCCTGAAGATATCGCTGCACAATTCCCAGATGCAAAGTTTATTGGCCCTGGTGCCTACCTGTATCCGGATTCAATCTCTGGCGAATTTGCCGAACTTAAAGCAGGTTCATTAGCAAAACTCTTTCAATCGGGTTCGACACAATTAGTTGAGGTTTCACCAATGTATTTGCGTAAACCAGATGCTGTGGAACCAACGACTCGAAAGTCGGTTCTCTAATGCTGGAAATTCGCCCCATGAAGCACTCTGACTTAACCGAAGTTCTGAAACTTGAAAACGCATTATTCCCAATTGATGCCTGGAGTGAAGAGCTGTTTCTAGCTGAACTTGCTGAAGTTTCAATTTCTCGAGATGTTTCGGTCGCCGTTGTGGATTCCCAAATCGTTGGCTATGCCTCATTTCGTTACGTGGGCAAGCAGGGCGATGTGAATACTGTTGCGGTGGCAAGTGATCAGCAAGGCAAGGGAATCGGAACCGCCTTGATGGATTGGCTGGAGTCTCAAGCAGCGCTTCGAAATGTGCGAGAAATCTTCTTGGATGTTCGAAGCGACAACGAACCAGCCATGAAGATGTATGCCGCTCGCGGGTATGAGCGAATTGACATCAGACGCAACTATTACGGGAACACAATTGACGCAAACGTTATGCGAAAGCAAGTCGCTAATGTCTGAGCCATTGATTTTGGGAATTGAAACTTCGTGTGACGAAACCGGAATTGGAATTGTCCGAGGCACGACTTTGTTAGCTGATGAAGTTGCATCAAGTGTGGATGAGCACGCTCGGTTTGGTGGAGTAGTGCCTGAGATCGCCAGCCGAGCCCACTTGGAAGCCATGGTGCCAACTATCGAGCGAGCCTGTAAAACCGCCAACATTAAACTTGCGGATGTTGATGCCATTGCAGTTACGTCTGGCCCAGGATTAGCTGGCGCACTGCTAGTAGGCGTTGCCGCAGCGAAATCGCTTGCCGTGGCCCTTGGTAAACCGATCTATGGTGTGAATCATTTAGCAGCTCATGTTTGTGTTGACCAACTTGAACATGGGCCATTGGATGAGCCAAGTATCGCAATGTTGGTTTCGGGCGGTCACTCGTCCTTGCTATTGGTTCCAGACATCACTGAAAATGTAATTCAACTCGGACAAACTATTGATGATGCCGCAGGTGAGGCCTTTGACAAGATTGCTCGAGTTTTAGGACTGCCATTCCCAGGCGGCCCCTACATAGATCAAGCCGCACAAACCGGAAATCCAGAAGCGATTGATTTCCCGCGTGGCCTAACTTCGCAAAAGGACATGGCTAAACATCGCTTTGATGTCTCGTTCTCAGGCTTAAAGACAGCGGTAGCTCGTTGGATTGAAACTGAGCAGCGGGCTGGAAATTCGGTGATGGTTAATGATGTGGCCGCCTCCTTTCAGGAAGCAATTGTTGATGTGTTACTTCGGAAAGCAATTGATGCCTGCCTTAGTAATGATGTTGGCACCTTAGTGATTGGCGGTGGAGTGGCGGCAAATAGTCGCTTGCGAGCTGAAGCTGCACACCGTTGTCGAGAACACAACATCTCACTTCGAATTCCGCGCCCTGGACTTTGTACCGATAATGGCGCGATGGTCGCGGCCCTCGGATCTGAATTGGTCAAACGAGGGCGCCATACTTCACAATTAAGTTTCGCAACTGATTCTTCAATGAACATTTCAAAAGTGGTGGCATAGTGACAAGTTTTGCAAGTTGGTTAGCGCAAGGACCTTGGCCAATAGACGGTGGTTTGTCTGGTGAATTAGAAAAGCGTGGCCACAACTTAGCTGACAAACTATGGTCTGCCCGCTTACTTCGCGACGCTCCAGATGCGATCGCAGAGGTGCATCAAGATTACGTAGCTTCTGGTGGCCGACTGATTATCACGGCTTCTTATCAAGCAAGTCGAATGGGTTTCATGGCAACTGGCATGACTGAAGCACAAGCTGATGACTTGATGCGACTATCTATTTCCATCGCAAAGGATGTCGCGGAAAAAGCTGCAGATAAAGTTTGGGTAGCAGCGAGTGTTGGTCCCTATGGTGCAGTCCTTGGTGGTGGCCAAGAGTATGTGGGTAACTACGGAGTTGCTCACGAAGATTTAGTTAAGTTTCATCGAGAGCGAATTGAAGTCTTAGCAAGCGCCAAACCAGATTTGTTTGCCTGTGAAACCATTCCAGATTTAGATGAAGTTCGAGCCTTAGTTGAAGTGCTGGCCGATTTTCCAGAGATTCCCGCCTGGATCACTATGAGTGCCCAAGATGGTGACTCGACTTGTGCCGGACAGGGGATTGGCCATCTTGCGGAAATCGTTAAAGAGTGCGAATCAATAGTTGCAATTGGAATTAACTGCACGATGCCTGAACATGTCACTTCACTATTACGCAAACTTTCAGCTAAAACTTCACTCCCACTGGTGGTGTATCCAAATGCTGGCCGAGTCTGGGATGGCGAAAACATGTGCTGGATTGGCGAAGGTCATGACACTTTGCCGACGCCAATTATCTCGGAGTGGGTTCAGTCAGGCGCAAAGTTAATTGGTGGTTGTTGCGGTCTAGGACCTGATGCCATTACTCAGTTAAATGATGACTTAGCTCAACTTAGATAACGTCGACAAAGTAGCGCTTGCGGACCGGCATCGTCTCGATAGATTGCAATTACTAATTCTTGGTTTCCAGAACTCGACGCTTTCACTGCTGACTTTCGGATTGCCTCAACATCCAGTTGCATACCTCGCGTCATTACAGTGACACCAGAAAGTTCGACACCTTTCAAGTTTGCGGCTAAGTTCTTGTCGGAAAACTTGAAGTGAGATTCAATCCGCAAAATGTTGGCAAGACTTGGCGCATGTTTGGAAAGTTTGGCTACTGCTTCACCATCACTGGAAGTCAACCACGCAATATGTTCATTTACTAAACCTCCGTTACAGAGTTTGGCAACTGCGTCAAGGGCACTGGCTCGAATTAGGGCTGGATCGGGAACCACCAAGAAATCACGTAGTGGCGCAGCTGCCGTAACAGTGTCACCCAAAACTTCCAAGCAAAGATCATTCTTAGAATCAAGCAAGACTGCTGATCGAATTCCAGTTCCTGAACTACTCAGAAAACATTCAACCAAGTCGCCATCCGAACTTATCCAGCGCGCATCCCAGTCCGTGAGGTCGGCTTTATCTATTCCAGGAGCAACTTTTGCAAACAGTGGATGGGATTTGGCAATTTCGCCGATGGTGTCCCAACTTGGTGACCATTGCGAAGGATTAAAGATCCGCTTGGTATTGCCCATTGAATCCTTTGCCGCGTTTGGATCGCGCCGAGCTGGATCAACAAAAATTAAATCAACATCACTTGGGATTTCAAAAGTAGCAGCATCTGCGCAATGGACCGCAACACCAAATTGCATTAAATTGTGGCGCGCGTACTCCGCAATCTCGGGATCAATTTCCACGCCCGTTACTCGCAAGCCAGCGCGCACAAACTCCCGAGAATCAAAACCAAGTCCGCAGGTCAAATCTAAAACGTGGGCATTAGCACCGAACTTCTTTGCAAAAAACTCGGCGCGGTATCTGGCAACGTCAGGTCGAGTGGCTTGACTAATACCATCTTCACTAAGCAGCAGATTGGTTGCGGAGATTCCCCATCGTAACTCGAGTCGATGCTGCATCTGAGACTGGCTAAATGCTATCGAAATCAATTCCGGGGCGATTTCAGAGAACTGCTTGCGAAGCGCGGGTATGGCGATTAATGGATCATGGAATTCTCTGGAAACGAGGATTACTTGCTGGCCCTCGGGGCTTCGTAGCCAAGAAATGCTCACACTCAAACTATGTCAGACCTTGAATTGGTAGGGTTATGAGGTGTTCATGCGCCGAGTGTGACACCAGGAGGCTTTGCAAAGTGTCGGTAACTTCCCGCGGTTCGCGCCGCCTCGAGGAGGCGCGTGATGCCTTAATCTCACGAGTAGAACACTCCGTTTCCAAAGACTTAACTGCAGTCGTATCTCGCTACTTCGATTTGGTAGCCCCAGAAGATCTAGTCGGCACTGAAGTTCGCGATCTAGAAGGCCTAATTAAATCCCACGTCAGTTTGGGACAAAGTCGAATGCCCGGAAAGTCCAAAGTCCAGGCCCTTACTCCAGGCCTGGATTCACATGGTTGGCAATCGCTTCACAGCGTCGTTCAAATTGTCACTGATGACATGTCGTTTCTAGTGGATTCTGTGTCTGCTGAAATTACCCAGCAAGGTCGATCAATTCGAGTAGTGATCCATCCACGTTTTTGGGTCAAGCGCGACGAGCTCGGTGAATTAATCGAAATTTTAGATCGTGATGTTTTACCAGGCGAATCCGTTCCGGATGGTTCGATTCAAGAATCTTGGATTACCGTAGAGATAGATCGGGAATCCGATTCAGTTGACCTAGTAGCAATTGAATCAAGAATTCAGCAAGTACTAGCAGATGTGCGAGCAACAGTAGAGGACTGGCCTGCCATGCAAGCCAAACTGGCTGACGTAGTCTCTGAAATCGAAACCGCAGCCGGCGTTAGCGACAGAGAGCTTCGCGAAGCTATTGAATTCTTGAACTGGTTAACTGAAAATCACTTCACTTTCATCGGGTATGCGAATTACTCTCTTACCAAGAATGCGCTATCGAGTGTTAGTGGCTCCGGACTAGGAACCTTACGTGATTTAACTGGCGGCAGTATTCAAAGCGAAGACGATCAGGATCATTCATCTATGCCGTCTCTAATGGTCGTCACAAAAGCCAGAATGCGCTCGACTGTTCATCGCCCGGCGTATCTGGATTATGTTGCAATCCGTCAGGTAAATGTATCGGGAAATCAAATCGGAGAACACCGATTTCTAGGCCTGTTCTCTTCATCTGCGTACAACCAGTCAGTACACAACACCCCAATACTTTCCAATAAAGTGGCCGATGTATCTTCATCGATGGCACTGGGCCGAGACTCCCATAGCGGTAAAGACTTAATGCAATTCCTGGAAACATATCCACGCGATGAAATGTTCCAAATTTCAACAGTTGAACTCGAAGATGTAGCTCGCCGCGTTTTGCAATTACAAGAGCGTCGTCAAGTCCGGGTTTTTACGCGTTCTGAAGTGTTTGGGCGATACGTTTCTGCCTTGGTGTATTTTCCGCGGGATCGCTACACAACCGAAGTTCGACTACGCATGGAAACCATCTTGCTACAGGCATATGGTGCAACTTCTATAGATCACACCGCTAGGGTTTCTGAATCCGTTTTAGCCAGACTGCACTTTGTCATCTTGAATCCGTTGGGTAAGAGCATCCCGGAAGTTGATTTAGAGCTACTCGAAGCTGACTTAGCGGATGCAACTCGATTTTGGGAAGACGATTTCGCTGATTCATTAGTCGAGCAAGTTGGTGAAGAAGACTCTGCGCGCTTACTTCGAACTTGGGTTTTTTCATTCCCTGAGTCATTCAAGGAAGACATTCCAGCTGTTGACGCAGTTTCTCATCTAAAAATTCTCGAGTCACTTGAATCTCAAGTACCTGGAGCGATCAAGGTTTCTATGTATACGCCTAGTTCGCCTGAAGATGGAACTAGGCGCTTCACAATTTACCGAATCGATCGTTCCATCACTCTTTCAACAGTTTTGCCTATACTTCATGATCTCGGTGTCGAGGTAATTGATGAGCGGGCCTATGACTTACGTAGAAAAGGACAGCCCGTTGCATGGGTTTATGACTTTGGCCTGCGCTTTGATGACACAAAGACACCTGAGCAAGAATCTTTGTCAGATCGATTCTGCAAGACCTTCTTGGCAGTTTGGCATGGGGAAGTAGATAGCGATCCATTCAATGGGCTTGTTATTAGGGCTGGCCTATCAGCTCGAAATGTTGGAATCATCCGAGCCTATGCAGCTTATCTTCGTCAAGCCGGATCCCCATTTAGCCAGGGCTACTTACAACAAGTTCTGTTGTCAAATGTAACCATTGTGCAATACCTGGTTCAACTATTTGCAATTAGATTCAGCCCTGAACTTGATCAAGATCGAGAACGGATGCAAGCGCAATTAGTTAGCAAGATTGATGAAGCGCTAGATGCTGTCGAGAGTCTGGATCATGACCGTATTATGCGGGCGAGTATCGCGTTAGTTTCGGCAACCTTGCGCACAAATGTATACCAACATGATGCAGACGGTAATTACCCGCAAGTTATGGCATTCAAACTTGATCCAAGGAAGGTTCCTGATCTACCGTTACCAATTCCTAAATTTGAAATCTGGGTTTTCTCACCTCGCGTAGAAGGCGTGCATTTACGGTTTGCCTCAGTTGCTCGAGGTGGACTGCGTTGGTCTGATCGCCAAGAAGATTTCCGAACCGAGGTTCTTGGTCTGGTCAAGGCTCAAATGGTCAAGAACACCGTTATCGTTCCAAGTGGCGCCAAAGGTGGTTTCGTTCTGAAGCGGGGACCAGAGCCAAGTGATCGCGACGCCTGGTTAGCCGAAGGCATTGCTTGCTATCAAATGTTTATTGGCGCACTGCTAGATGTCACAGACAATTTAGTTAATTCAGAAGTAGTGCCACCACCAAGAGTTGTTCGCCACGATGTTGATGACCCTTACCTAGTTGTTGCTGCTGACAAAGGAACGGCCACTTTCTCTGACATTGCGAACAAGATTTCGATCGATCGTGGATTCTGGATGGGTGATGCATTCGCATCTGGTGGTTCCGTAGGTTATGACCATAAAGCCATGGGAATCACGGCGAAGGGTGCTTGGGAGTCGGTAAAGCGGCACTTCCTCGAACTCGGCGTAAATACTCAAACTCAGGACTTCACCGTCGTTGGTATTGGTGACATGAGTGGCGACGTATTTGGAAATGGCATGTTGCTTTCCGAACACATCCGATTATTAGCAGCTTTTGATCATCGCCATATTTTTATTGACCCAAATCCGGAAACATCAAAATCTTTTGTTGAGCGCCAGAGATTATTCAACTTGCCAAGATCTTCTTGGAAAGACTACAACGTGAAATTGATTAGCAAGGGCGGCGGAATTTATCCCCGAAGTGTTAAGTCCATCGATTTAACCTCTGAAGCAAAGGCGGCACTTGGGATTGATCCAAGCATCCAGAGCCTTACCCCAAATGAACTCCTTACCAAGATTCTCGTGGCTCCAGTAGATCTACTTTGGAATGGTGGCATTGGAACTTACATTAAATCTGCGACCGAAACACATGCCCAAGTGGGAGATAAAGCTAACGATGCGATTCGAGTAAACGGCAACGATCTAAGGGCGCGGGTAATTGGTGAGGGTGGCAACTTAGGAGCTACCCAACTTGGTCGCATTGAAGCTGCCCGAAGTGGGATTAAGTTGAACACGGATGCCATTGATAACTCCGCTGGCGTAGACACCTCTGACCATGAAGTGAATATCAAAATTTTGCTAGACCAAGCAGTGACTGCGGGAATATTAAGCGTTGATGAACGCAATCAGCAGCTTGCCGTAATGACAGATGAAGTCGGCGAATTAGTTCTGCGAGATAACTATGAGCAAAACTTAATCTTGGAGCAGGCTAGATATCAAGATGCTGAAATGTTGCGGGTTCATAAGCGACTGATAAGTCATCTCGAGGCAGATGGTTTGCTAAACCGCGCAATCGAATACTTGCCAATTGACGCACAGTTAGATTCCTTGCATGCCCAGGGCATGGGACTTACCTCGCCTGAACTTTCCGTCCTCATGGCATACGTAAAGATAGATCTCAGCAAAGACCTTGCTGCTGATGAAATTGTTAATGAGCCATGGTGTCAAGAAGTTTTGCAGAATTACTTCCCAAGTGATCTCAGAATTAAGTATGCAGACTTAATGGACACTCACCCACTGAGAAAAGAAATAATTTCAACGGTGCTTACCAATGAAGTTGTTAATCGTGGTGGTATCACATTTACCTGGCGTGCGGCCGAAGAAAGTGGCGCCGGAACATCTGAAATTTTGCGGGCATTCATAGTCTCGCGTGAAGTTTTTGGACTATCAAAGCTTTGGGAGAGCGTTGAGTCTCTCGATGGGCAAATATCAACAGATTGCCAAACTCAACTGATTTTGGAATCTCGACGTCTATTAGACCGCGCAACGCGATGGTTCCTGCAGTCCCGTGGTGGTCGACTAAATGTTGAAGAAGAAATTGAAAAATTTGCCTCAACTGTCAATCAACTGACCGTGCAAGTTCCCGAGATGTTACGTGGTGCGGAGCAGGATCGAGCTGCGGCAATTGCCAAGAATTTCCAGTCTCAAGGAGTACCTGCCGATTTAGCCACTCGAACTGGATGTTTCTTGGATGAGTTCTCACTGCTAGATGTAATTGAAATTGCGAACCGAGAAAAGACAAGTCCAGAAAATGTTGCTGAAATCTATTTCTCGTTGAGTGAGAGATACGACATTGATCGGATGCTATTCCACATAACTGCATTGGCTCGCGATGAAAGATGGACTGCATATGCCAGGTCTGCACTGCGTAGTGATCTTTATGTTGCCCTCGCTGCCTTAACATCTCGAGTCGTGCAAGCAACTAAGGATTCAGATTCGGTAGATTCTCGAATCACACAATGGGAAGCCAAGTTTGCTGAAGGTGTCGCACGCACTAAAGCAACACTTAATGAGATTGCCCACAGTGAACAAAATGACTTAGCGACACTTTCTGTTGCATTACGTGCAATTCGCACGCTGGCTGGACAAGGTGCGAATTAGATCACTCGATCTGCGTTCGTACGTTTGTAAGGTTCAAAGTAAGGTTTAGGCATGGAAACCGTACTTCTGTCTGCTGCTTTGACAGCACAAGTGACAGAGTGGTTAAATTCCTACGGTTCAGCCCTTTTCTACTTAATTGTTTGGGGCTTAGTTTTTGCTGGAACTGGATTCTTTATCGGAGCCTTTGTCCCATTTATAACGGGCGATTCACTAATCTTTGCGGCAGGGTTGTTAGCTGCAACAAGTGATTCGGTAAACATCGTGGTGCTGACAATCGGAATTGGATTAGCAGCCTTTATCGGAGATCAAACCGGCTTTGTGCTTGGGCGTCACTTTGGCCGACCTTATCTAGATAAACGGGAAGGCCCAAGGCTTAAGTCCGCAATTGCAAAGTCTGAAAAGTTTTATGCTGAACTCGGCTGGTGGGCAGTTGTTGTTGCTCGTTTTATGCCGTGGGCTCGTGTCCTAGTACCTGCTATCGCAGGTATTGCGCGCATGAATTACTACAAGTTCTTGAGCGCCAACTTGGTCGGCGCTATTGCTTGGGGCGTTGGCTTAACACTGGCTGGCTATTACGCAGCAACCATTCCGGCAGTTAAGACCGCTTCGTACGCAATTGCCACATTCTTTATTGTTGGCTCAATCGTTGCGGGTATTCGCAACTGGTTGAATAACCGCAAAGCTGCATAGTCAGTTAATTCCGAAAACACAATCGGGTTTCCAGTTTTTGTGGAAAACTCATCGAATTTTTTGGGTTTCTTGCTAACAACTAGTGGAACTCGCATCATGTTATCCACAGATTCAAAAGCCCCATTTCATCAATAGCAAACTCCGTTTAATCTTCCATTACTCGGCTTGGCCCGAGTAAGAGCAACGACTTGATTCATACCAAGTCCAAGCAACGGGAGAGCTCATGTCAGGTGCAGTTGGTGAAGTAATTCAAGAAGTTCGGATGCGGGTTCGGACTGGGGGGATCAGCCCGCAAAAAGAATTAACCGAGTTACGCCACCTAACTGAAGATGTTTTGGCCCAATCACCAAATGCCTCAAAGGCTGCATCTGATAATGAGTCTCCTAAATTTTTGGCTGATCAAATAGTTGGTCAAGTATCTGGATTTGGCTTACTTCAGCCACTACTTGACGATCCAAGTATTGAAGAAATTTGGATAAATGAGCCAGGACGAATCTTTGTTGCGCGAAATGGCAAAAGCGAACTAACCAGTGTGATCCTTGGAGATGCTGAAGTTCGAGGACTAGTGGAAAGAATGTTGGCTTCCTCTGGACGTCGAGTTGATCTTTCAAATCCATTTGTTGATGCAACTTTGCCGGATGGATCCAGATTGCACGTGGCAATCCCGGACATAACCCGAAACCACTGGTCTGTAAACATCCGGAAATTCATTATGGGATCCAAATCTCTTGATGGATTAGTTTCTGTCGGAACCTTGACGGATCAAGCAGCCGCATTCTTGCAGGCCTGTGTTATTTCAGGATTGAACATCGTAGTTGCAGGTGCCACCCAAGCGGGGAAGACCACATTGATGAATGCGCTGCTAAATAGTGCACCATCGAGCGAGCGAGTTATCACTTGTGAAGAAGTATTTGAATTGCAATTGACGAGCCCTGATTGGGTTGCCCTGCAAACTCGACAAGCGAGTCTAGAAGGAACCGGCGAGATTCCCTTGCGCCGGTTAATTAAGGAAGCGCTACGCATGCGGCCATCTCGACTTGTGGTTGGCGAAATTCGCCAAGAGGAAGCATTAGATCTCCTTGTCGCAATGAATGCAGGCATGCCAAGTATGTGCTCATTGCATGCCAATGGATCACGCGAGGCGATTTCAAAACTGTGTTTGCTTCCCATGCTTGCGGGAAGCAATGTTTCGGCAGAGTTTGTAGTGCCAACGGTTGCCTCAGTTGTAGACATTGTGGTGCACACTAATTTGCGTCCAGATGGAACTCGAAGAGTCCAGCAAATAACTTCCGTTACCGGACGGGTAGAAGGAAACAGCATTGAAACTGGCGATGTGTTTAGTTTTCAAAATGGAAATCTAGAACCGCAGGGAATTTTTCCAGGTAAACTCGACCGTTTTCAAGCCCATGGCATTGACTTAGCAAATTTGATTGGCGCTTCAAGATGGGTCTAATTGTCGGCGTACTTATTGCCCTGGGATTTATTCTGGTTTGGGGCGCAATTCGTGAACCAATTGAGTTTCAGGGGTTCAAGCTAGATCTAGGATTAAGTCGTTTTGCAAATCGCAGGAAACTTCCGTCAGATGTTTGGCCAGTTGTTGTTGATGACCTGACATCTGCGATTCGTGCTGGCCTTTCACTACCCCAAGCAGTAGTCGAGCTCTGCAATTCCGGGCCAGAGTTACTGCGACCAACGTTTAAACTTTGTCGCGATCAATATCAGGCCACGGGCGATTTTAATGCAGGTCTATCTTTAATCTCGCAAGATATGGCTGATCCGCAAGCTGACAAATTCGTTGCTTCGCTGCAGGTTGCGCATGAGGTGGGAGGGGCAGACCTTGGCTCTCTATTGCGCACATTGTCTGAAGTTATGCGAGAGGAACTTGTGCTAAGAGGTGAAATCGTTGCTCGCCAAAGTTGGACAATTAATGGGGCAAAACTTGCAGTAGCTGCGCCATGGGTTACTGCTTTGGTGTTATCAACTCGAGAAACTGCAGCAAATGTATATCTCTCAGCAAGTGGAATTCGCATGCTGGCAATCTGTGCTGTGATTTCGGTCTTTGCATATTTGGCAATGATGAAGATTGCCCAACTTCCGACCGAGAAAAGACTCCTGCCATGACGGGATTATTTATCGGTGCCATATTTGCAATTGGGATAGTTCTATGCACCCGCGCACTGCACCAACCAAGTTTGAGCATGGGGGATCGGATCTCGCCTTTTGTTGGGAATGCTTCAATAAAGCATTTGAATTTTACTCAACATGCGTTAGTAGTTATAAACGAGTTACTCACAACTCGGAGTTGGACTCCATGGAGTACTAACGCTGAAATTTTAATGTGGCTTCGACAGGCTGAAAGTCACGTTTCATTGAGTGGTTTTCGGCGCAAGCAGATTATCTTTGCTGGCAATTCAGTAATCGCAGCGATCGCCTGGGTTTTGCTTCGATTGGGATCTGGCAAAGGATTATCGCCAGTTGTTGCTGCTCTATTAACTGTTGCAGCTTTCATCGGAGGCGGCTGGTTTGCTAAATGGATTCTGGCAAGTCAAGCCAAACGACGTTGCATGGCTATTGAGGAACAACTGCCAGCCGTACTTGAACTCTTAGCCTTTGCAGTATCAGCCGGAGAGCCGGTGCTATTAGCACTTCGAAGAATTTCAAATACCTGCTCAGGCCCTCTTGTATCTGAGTTAGGAAAAGTTGTAAGTGCTGTGAATTCAGGTGATGGATTAGTTCTAGCTTTGAATCAAATGAGCAGTCAGATTGAATCCCAGCCACTTACTAGGGCTACACATTCTTTGGAATTAGCACTTGAGCGTGGCACTCCTTTGGTGCAAGTCCTGCGTGCTCAAGCCGCTGATGCCCGGGCACATCAAGTTCGAATGTTGCTGGTATTAGCGGGCCATAAAGAAACCTCAATGATGCTTCCTGTTGTGTTTCTGATCCTGCCAATGATTGTTGCAGTTGCACTTTATCCAGGAATAATCGCTCTCCAAGTTCTCTGAAGGCCAAGAGCAAATGCTCATAAACAGAAAAGGAAATACAAATGAAGACACTAAATGAAATAGCGCCAAAAATTTCTGCCAAACTCCAAGTTGCAGCACATAGAGTTTTGGACAAATCTCGTGATGAACGGGGAGATGTACCAGGATGGGTTCTTGTTACTGTCATGACGGCAGGGCTAGTTGTTGCAGTTTGGTCAGTAGCTGATGGACAGCTTAAATCTGTTTTAACAAGTGCACTTCGAAGTGTCTCGCGACCATAGTGACGTTAGGTCCGACACTGGTTCTGGAATTGTTGGATTTGTTTTAGTTGCACCATTAGTAGTTGCAATCTTTATAGCCATTGGACAAATTGCAATGCTGGTCGCCGATAAAAGTGTCCTAACTTCTGCAGCTATTATTGGCGCTCGAACGGCAAGCACTGCAGATGCCACAAACTCTGATGGCAGAACTGCAGTGCTAAATGTGCTTGCAAGTCGTGGCATGGGTTTCGAGCCCGATTCAATCAGCGTTACTCAAGTGCGAGGCGACGGAATTACCTATATTTGCGTAACGGTAACTCGAATATTTGAAATCCCATTCTTAGGAAGCGAATTTCAAATGACTGGACGAGCCCGAGCAATCGATGAGGCATCGTTATGAAGTCATTCAGATCTGAAGTTGGGAATGTAATTGTGGAATTTATCGGAATTACGGTGGGACTGCTCGTTCCGTTGTCGATTGTGGCGAACTCGAGCCTTCTGGTTGCAAATGCCTATTTGGCAACCGACGTAGCAGCGCGCACTGCTGCCCGAGCCTTTGTAGTCTCTGGAAATGATGTGGTTGCCTTCAGGTCTGCAACCTCAGCAGCTCGCTTATCATCGCAAGACTTTATTTCAGAAAGCGGCACGATCACTACCCAGATTTCATGCAGTAAGAAGCCTTGCCTTTCGCCTGGGGGGTTTGTGACGGTAAAAATCAGCAAAGAAATAATTCTCAATTTACCCAAAGCTCTGGGAACTCGTAGCGTTCTGGTCACTTCACAGCACACTTCAGGTGTTGACGAATTGCGGGCTCCATGAAAATCAGTAAGTCACTCACTTCGGAAAATGGTTCAATACTTATATTTGGGATCGGATTATCGATCGCAGGATTGATGATCGCAACCGTTTCAATAAATGTGGCATCAATCTGGATTACCAGGAATGTGTTAGATGGCATAGCAGACGGCGCGGCACTTTCCGCTGCTCAAGCCGTTGATGCTGATGTGATTTATCAGAACGGATTGGGTGACAAACTACGGCTTGATGAATCTCTTGCCAAAATCAGAGTAAAAGAATACTTAGATTCTGCAAATGTAAATTCGCAAGTACAGCAGTTTTCCCTGAGGTCGGTGGTTGTGTCAGGGACAGCTGTGACAGTTACGGTTCAAGCCAAACCGAATACTGCTTTCGGGTATCTGATGCCGATCGGTACACCGATTGTTGTGAGCGCTGCCAAGGCTATTAATAAAGTTAAGTAATACAAGGTAACCTTATGAACTATGGCTACCGGAGACTTCGCTGTTGATTTGGCGGCAATCAACTCCACCCTGTCCAGTATTGAAAAAGTCTTGCGAATCGATGAAATGCAGGCTCAAGTAGCAGAACTTGAGATCCTTGCCTCGACTCCTGATCTTTGGGATGACCAAGCTAATGCGCAACAAGTTACTGGGAAACTATCCGTCCTCCAGGCTGACATTGGCCGAATCAAAAACCTACGGTCCCGAGTAGATGATGTTCAAGTTTTATGGGAGATGGGTGAAGCCGAAAGTGATCAAGGAATTCTTGAAGAAGCTGGCGCCGAACTTATTGCACTTGAAAAATCAATTGGTGAATTAGAAGTTAGAACGTTACTTTCAGGTGAGTATGACCATCGTGAGGCTTTGGTATCCATTCGTTCCGGAGCTGGAGGCGTGGATGCGGCGGACTGGGCTGAAATGTTGCAACGGATGTATTTGCGATACTGCGAGCGACATGGCTGGGCTACTGAAGTTTATGAAACTTCATACGCTGAAGAAGCCGGAATCAAATCCACAACATTTGCAGTAAAGGCACCGTTTGCATATGGAACTTTGTCGGTTGAACAAGGCACTCATCGGCTAGTTCGAATTTCGCCGTTTGATAATCAAAGTCGTCGCCAAACATCATTTGCAGAAGTCGAAGTTATTCCAGTGATTGAGCAAACAGATTCAGTTGAAATTCCCGATGATGAACTTAGAATCGATGTTTATCGATCATCCGGTCCTGGTGGTCAAGGTGTGAACACAACTGACTCAGCTGTTCGTCTTACTCACATTCCGACTGGAATCGTAGTCTCGTGCCAAAATGAACGATCGCAGTTACAAAATAAAGCAACTGCCATGGCGGTGCTACAAGCCCGAATTCTGGAGCGAACTCGTCAAGCAGAACAAGCCAAGATCAATGCACTAAAAGGTGACACCAGCGGTTCTTGGGGAAATCAAATGCGATCCTATGTCTTGCATCCATATCAAATGGTTAAAGACATTAGAACTGAAGTTGAAACTGGTAACACCTCTGCAGTACTAGATGGCGACATCGACCAATTCGTCGAAGCTGGAATTCGCTGGCGCCGCGAACAATCCAATTAGTGATTAGTCCCTCATAATCTAAAATGCGGCGCGCCCTGCACTTGCCTAGCCCGCGCACTATTTAGGCTGAAGACACTAGTGTTTACAATTCATTGCGCAGGGAATTTAGGAGATTTCATCGTGATCAACTTTGCTAACGTCTCCAAACAATACAAAAATTCAAATACTCCAGCATTAAATGGCATTAATCTAAACATAGAACAAGGCGAGTTTGTGTTCCTTGTTGGGCAGTCGGGATCTGGAAAATCATCCCTACTTCGTCTTTTATTAAAAGAAGAAAAGCCAACCTCGGGCATCGTCACGGTAGATGGCATCAATGTTGCTAAATTGCCAAATCGCAAAGTCCCAGCATTTCGCCGAACTATGGGCATAGTGTTTCAGGATTTCCGATTGCTTCCTGGAAAAAGCGTTTTCGACAATGTTGCATTCGGTATGGAAGTAATTGGTAAGTCAAAGAAGGAAATTAAACAAAGAATTCCGGCAATCCTTGAATTAGTTGGGCTTGATGAGAAAGCCCACCGCTTACCATCAGAGCTGTCAGGCGGAGAGCAACAACGAGTTGCGTTAGCAAGAGCATTTGTTAATAAACCAAAATTACTTTTGGCTGATGAGCCAACTGGAAACTTGGACCCATCTACCAGCGTTGGCATCATGAAGTTATTGGATCGAATTAATCGCACTGGCACCACGATCGTGATGGCAACACATGATGTAGCAATCGTTGATCAAATGCGTAAGCGCATTGTCCAAATGGAAAATGGAAATATTATTCGAGATCAAGAACGTGGCATGTATGGACATACGGGGCATTAGTAGTGAGACTTTCATTTGTAAGTAAGGAAGTAGGAAATGGGTTACGCCGCAATTTCACAATGACAGTTGCGTTAATCGTTTCAGTTGCAGTTTCACTTTCATTAGTTGGCGCAGCTTTGCTTCTGAGTGCCCAAGTGGATCGCATGAAGGGTTATTGGTACGACAAGATTGAAGTCTCCATATTTTTATGTGGAGACACCTCAGTTGCTTTTACTTGCACTGGATCAGTAACGGTTGAGCAGCGTAAGAATATAGAAACTATTCTCGGCGGTCTTGATCCAGTAAAGAATGTTTTTTATGAATCTTCAGCAGATGCGTACGCCAAGTTCAAGGTGCAGTTTGCGGGTTCAGCAATTCTGGCAAACATAAGTCCTGATGCACTGCCAGCATCCTTTAGAGTCAAGCTCGATAACCCAGAAAATTTCGAGATAGTCGCGGGAGCTTTGCAGTCGGTTCAAGGTGTCGAGTCCATTCAGGATCAACGAAAATTATTGGATAGGTTCTTCCAGATACTTAAAGGTTTGCAAACTTTCGCGCTTGCAATCGCGTTAGCCATGCTTTTTGTCACAGTTTTACTGGTGATGAATACGGTGCGAGTGGCTGCCTTTGCTCGGCGCCGGGAAACTTCAATTATGCGCTCAGTTGGCGCAAGCAATATGTCAATCCGTCTGCCCTTCATATTAGAAGCAGCAGTGGCTGCAATCTTTGGTTCATCCTTGGCTACTGCCGGTATTTTGGCCTCAAAGTACTGGTTAATCGACGCTAAATTAGCGCCTAATCTGACCTTCATCCCGTTTGTGACCTGGAACGAGGTTTTGGTAATAGTTCCAGTGCTTTACTTAGTTGGAGTCGGAACCACCGTAATAGCCGCCTCAATCACGCTTAGGCGCTACCTCAAAGGCTAAAAAGCCCATTTTTTAGATAATTTTGGCGCGACACGAACCGAGTCACAGCAGTAACTTTAGGCACTTCCGTTACCCTGAAGATACTTCCCTTTGAACGGAGCACTCTGTGCGCGCCTTCCTCTCGCGTCTAAACTCCTCGCGGTTTACCCGAGGATTATTTGCCGTTCCTTTTGTACTTTCACTCTTGGTTACCCCGGCAATTGCTGGTGGCAATGACATTGACCAAAAAGTTTCGGATGCCTCTGAGGCATTAACCGCAGCATCCAAGGCGGTTACGGAAGCGGCAGCATCACTAAAAGATGCCCAAGCAAAACTTCCGGCCGCTCGCGAGGCTATGGCAACAGCGAAAGCTAAAGAATCCGAAGCCACTGGCGTTTATAACAAAGCAGCCTCAGATCTTGCAGCTTCGAAAGCGGCTTATGCAGCCGCACAATCAAAAGTGACGAGCAAAGAAGCTGAGATTAGCCAGCTGCAGAAAAAAGTAGATCAGTTTGCCCGTTCTGTTTATCAACAAGGTCAAACTTCGCAGTGGGAAATTATCCTGCAGTCAACGTCTCCATCGGATTTAACGGTGAGATTGCAAAACATCAAGGCTGTTTCACGTTCGACGGCCCAGAGCCTCAACGATCTAGTTGGTGCAAAACAACAACTTACAACAGATGCAGCAGCAGCCGAAGAAGTCCGCCTTGAGATGCAGCAAATTACAAACATCGCATCGCAAGCACTCATCGATGCCCAACATGCAGCAGACAAAGCTGCTGCCACAAAGGTTGAAGTAGACAAATTGGTCGACCAAGAAACTGCCGCATTGAAGGTTGCTGAAGATGATAAGGCTGAGGTACAAAAGCAATACAACGAACTTCGCGCTGAACAAATCCGTATCGCAGCACTTGCAGCAGCAGCGGGTAATCAAGGGCCAGTAGATCCCCAAGCAACCGGTCCGTTGTCTTGGCCACTTCCAGGCCATGCTGCCGGTGGTGGAGTTGGTTGGCGCGTGCATCCGGTCTACGGATACAGGTCTTGCCATACCGGTGTTGATAGCGGAGCGCCAAGGGGTACTCCAATTCACGCAGCCGCAGCCGGAGTAGTGCTTTCAACAACCGTGAGCCGGGCCTATGGAAACATGACTCTGATTGATCACGGTGGTGGCATGGTGACGATGTATGCCCATCAATCTAGTTTTGCAGTTTCACCTGGGGATAAAGTAGACGATCAAGAAGTCATCGGATACGTAGGAACTACTGGCTTTTCAACTGGTCCGCATTTACATTTCGAAGTTCACCTAAATGGCGTACCGTACAATCCAATGGGATGGTTTGGTGGATCTCGTACCGTTGTACCTTGTTGGGGATGAGTTGAGTTAAGTGGCTAAAGAGCGCGGTCGTAAGGTCATCGCCCAGAACCGAAAAGCTCGCCACGACTTCACAATCGAAGATGTCTATGAAGCGGGCATGGTTCTCGTAGGAACCGAAGTTAAATCATTACGCGCCGGTCGGGCCAGTCTGGTTGATGGTTACGCACTATTTGAAAATGGCGAAATCTGGCTCCGTGGCGTAAACATTCCAGAATATAACGAAGGATCTTGGACTAACCATGCTCCGACCCGAGCGCGAAAACTCCTGCTTAATCGCCAAGAAATTAGCAAGATTGAAAGCAAGCTCAAGGAAAGCGGACTTACGCTGATCCCGCTTAGCCTCTATTTCAATGACGGCAAAGCCAAAGTAGAGATTGCAATTGCAAGAGGTCGAAAGAATTATGACAAGCGCCAAGCTATCGCCGAAAAGGATGCCAAGCGCGAGACCCAACGCGCAACTGGTCGCCGCGATAAAGGTATGGAATAAGCCCGGTTGCGGGGTTTTATTCCATAAGCAACGGGCATACTGAAAACTATGAGCGCTTTTAATGAATCCGGTTCCTCGGATCTAGCGATCTATTTTGGGGATTTCTTAACTACGATTGCGGCGTTCACGATGCCAGCAATGGCGGACTCGGCTCTCCTTGCAAGGCAACAAGTTGCAGATTTGTTAAGCGGTGAAAGTTCAATCGATCTTGACCATGCGATCGCAGTGACCAGCGAACTTGTGGCCAATTCTGTGGTTCATGCTGCCACTGAACTTCAAGTGGTGTTGGAGCGCTGGCAATACATGGTCAAGGTAGTAGTTGAAGACTTAAACAAGCAGATACCGGTTATGAGATCCCTTGATGTCTCACTGGAATGTGGTCGAGGTATGCACATCATTGATGAGTTTGCTGACCTTTGGGGTTACGAACTTACGGATAATGGCAAACGCATCTGGGCTGGCTTCAACGTCGCTTAATTAGAGTTCATTATTAGATTTAGTAGCGCTCAAACCCACGAATAAGTTCAAAGTCCGTTACTGCTTTATTGAACTGCGCTAGGTCGGTATCTACCATGTGGGTGTAGTGCTTATGAACCCGTTCGCCAAAAGTTTCCTTAGCCCAAGAACTGGTGACCCACAATTCGCGAGCCATTTGAAGCGTGTTTGGAACGCGGTCAGTTTCTAGTGCGTAGGCATTGCCATCAAATCGTGGCTCCAACGTCATCTTCTTTTCAATGCCATCAATTCCAGCGGCAATCATTCCTGCGACGGCAAGGTAGGGGTTTACGTCGCCACCAGGTACCCGGTTTTCAACCCGCAAACTCTGACCATGTCCAACTAGGCGGTATGAGCAGGTCCGATTATCGCGACCCCACTTGATAGCAGTGGGAGCAAAGCTGCCGGGTGAGAAACGCTTGTAACTGTTGATTGTTGGCGCGTACATAATGCTTAGTTCGCGCATGTGGGCGAGCTGGCCCGCTAGGTATTGCTTACCAATGTCACTGAGTCCATCGGGATCTTTGTCATCAGCAAGCACCATTGATCCATCGATGCCGCGAAATGACAAATGGATATGGCAAGAATTGCCTTCACGCTCGTTGAACTTGGCCATAAAAGTTAATGCATAACCATCCTGAGCAGCGATTTCCTTGGCTCCAGTTTTGTAAACAACGTGGTGATCGCAGGTTGCCAGCGCGTCGGTGTACTTAAACGCAATTTCATGTTGTCCAAGATTGCATTCACCTTTAACCGATTCAACTATCATTCCGGCATTAACCATAGACAACCGAATTCGGCGCAGGATTGGTTCTACTCGAGAAGTTCCGATGATGCTGTAGTCAACGTTGTATTGATTGACTGGAATCAAATCGTGATAACGCTTGTTCCAAGCTTCTTCATAGGTATCTTCAAACAAAATGAATTCAAGCTCGGTGCCAACCATGGCAACCATGCCCATGTCTTCGAGTCGCTTCAACTGCTTCTTGAGAATCTGACGGGGAGATTCTGGAACTGGGTTATCCTCATGATCCACCAAATCAGCAAGAACCAAAGCGGTGCCTTCGTGCCAATCTACGTATCGCATAGTTTTTGGATCGATCTTCATAACCATGTCGCCATAGCCCGTGTCCCAAGAAGATATGTCGTATCCCTGGACGGTGTTCATGTCGATGTCAACGGCTACAAGGTAGTTGCAGCCTTCAGTTCCATGACTTAGCACATCGCTCAAAAAGAAGTCACCGTGCAGACGCTTACCTTGCAGGCGACCCTGCATGTCAGTAATGGCAACTATTACGGTATCGATTCGGCCTTCTTTGATGTCTTTTGTTAGCGCATCAATTGGAAGTGGAAAACTTACCGAGGCCATAGGATCTCCTTTTTGAGCTTTAAATTCTTAAGTAGTAAGCCTGAATCTATCGGCTATTGGCCTGCAAAATACAGTTTTTTAGCCGTTGCCTGCCAATTATCGAGTCACATCACTGATTGCTTTAGGGGTAAATTCTGGGCGTTATGACTCCACTACGCTCTTTCTAGGAAGTTACCCAAAAACTGGTCGAAGAGGAATTATGAGCAACACATTTGATGTTTTGAATCCGGCAACCGAGGACATCGTAAAGACCATACATATGGCCTCGGTTGATGAAATTGATTCGGTTGTTTCGAAAGCTCAAAATGCTTGGCCAGCATGGCGAGATTTAGCCCCTGGCGCACGGGCCGACGTGTTGCGCAAATTTGCGCAGTTAGTTTCTGAGCACAACGAAGAATTAGCTAAGCTCGAAGTTCTTGAAGCGGGTCACACAATTGGCAATGCTCGTTGGGAAGCACAGAACGTAGCTAATGTTTTGAACTACATGGCCGGTGGCGTAGAGCGTTTAACTGGACATCAAATTCCAGTTTCCGGTGGAATTGATATAACTTTTCATGAAGCAATCGGCGTTGTTGGAATCATTGTTCCGTGGAATTTTCCAATGCCGGTTGCAGCTTGGGGATTTGCGCCAGCTTTAGCTGCTGGCAACACAGTTGTACTCAAACCCGCTGAAACAACTCCGCTTACCGCAATGCGGTTAGCGGAATTAGCACTTGAGGCTGGGATTCCAGAAAATGTTTTTAATGTGGTTCCTGGTTTTGGAAAAGTTGCGGGGCAACGAATCGTTGATCATCCGGCAATTCGCAAAATTTGCTTCACAGGCTCAACTGCCGTTGGAACCAGCATTATGCAGTCAAGTGCTTCGCAACTAAAGCGAGTCACACTTGAACTTGGTGGCAAGAGCCCAACGATTATTTTCGCAGACGCCGATATCGAGAAAGCTGCAAAGGCAGCACCTGGCGCAGTGTTTGATAACTCGGGTCAGGACTGCTGTGCACGCTCTAGGATTTTGGTGCAGCGAAGTGTGTACGACGAAGTCCTTGCTTACATGGAGCCAGTGGTTAAAGGCATGCACACTGGAAATCCAGCAGATGAATCTGTTGACATGGGTCCACTAATTAGTGCACTGCAACGTGATCGCGTTAAGTCATTTGTGCCCGATGGCGCCCCGGTTTTATTCCAAGGTGAAGCACCAGATGGTAAAGGCTTTTGGTTCCCACCAACTGTGCTTGCGCCAATTTCAGAATCAGACATTCAGTACAGCCAGGAAATCTTTGGCCCGGTAGCAGTAGTCATTCCATTCGACGATGAGGCGGATGCAATTCGGATGGCAAACGGCACCGATTATGGCCTGGCGGGATCAATTTGGACTCGAGACGTTGGCCGAGCTATGCGCATGGCAAGAGGCGTGGAATCTGGGGTAATTTCAATTAATTCCCATTCGGCAGTTAGATACTGGACGCCATTTGGTGGATTCAAGAAGTCAGGAATTGGTCGGGAGCTTGGCCCACATGCGCTTGAGGCATTCACCGAAACCAAAAATGTATTTATTAGCACTGAGGACTAAACTCAAACTGCCTGAGAAAATCAGGCGTGAACCGAAAGCAGGAAGAAAGTGAAGCGTTTACAGGACCGCGTTGCAGTAATCACTGGCGGCTCAAGTGGCATTGGTAAAGCAACCGCAATTCGATTAGCCGAAGAAGGCGCCAAAGTTGTTATTGCTGATCTTGATCCAGTTTCAGGTGAAAAAGTTGCAGCCCAAATTGGTGGCACTTTTGTTAAAGCAGATGTGACAAGTGCCGATGATGTAGCGAATATGTACAAAGTTGCATTCGACACTTACGGATCAGTAGACATCGCATTTAACAACGCCGGAATTTCGCCACCCGATGACGATTCAATTTTGACCACTGGCATTGATGCCTGGCGTCGAGTACAAGAAGTTAACTTAACTTCGGTTTACCTGTGCTGCAAAGAAGTAATTCCTTACATGCAGCGCCAAGGTAAAGGAGCAATCGTCAACACTGCTTCTTTCGTAGCAACAATGGCCGCAGCGACATCACAAATCTCTTACACGGCCTCCAAGGGCGGCGTACTTGCCATGACCCGCGAACTTGGTGTGCAGTTTGCCCGTGAAGGTATCCGCATAAATGCGTTATCGCCTGGCCCAGTTAACACTCCATTGCTGCAGGAGCTATTTGCCAAGGATGCCGAACGAGCAGCCCGTCGCTTAGTTCACATTCCGATGGGTCGCTTTGGCGAGCCAGAAGAAATGGCTGCGGCTGTTGCATTTCTAGTAAGTGATGATTCATCATTTATGACTGCGTCTAACTTCTTAGTTGATGGCGGCATCAGCGGCGCTTACGTAACACCGCTATAAACCATTAGATTTACAATTAGTTCAAATTAGGGATTACAAATGGTTGACGGTATTTGGCGCGGTTTTGCAAGCGATAACTATGCCGGAATTCATCCAGAAATCCTTGACGCTATGTCGAAAATCAATGCGGGACATCAAGTTGCCTACGGCGATGACATCTACACCGAGCAACTTTCTGGGGTCATCAAGAATCAATTTGGTGACGCGGCTGAAGTGTTCCCAGTCTTTAACGGAACTGGCGCAAATGTCATTACCTTGCAGGCAATGTGTAAACCATGGGAAGCAGTGGTTTGTGCCACAAGTGCTCACATTAATGTTGACGAAGGTGGCGCCCCAGAAAAAGTTGCTGGCTTGAAGCTATTGCAAGTGGAAACTCCAGACGGAAAGTTAACTCCTGAGTTAGTCGACAAACAAGCTTGGGGATTTGGTAACGAACATCGGGCTCAGCCAAAAGTTGTGTCGATCACCAACTCCACGGAGTACGGCACGGTCTACACAGTTGCTGAAGTTAAAGCACTTGCGGATCACGCCCACTCGCTAGGAATGTACATTCACCTTGATGGTGCGCGAATCTCTAATGCCGCAGCATCTTTGGGTGCATCGCTTCGGGCGTTCACAACAGATGCAGGCGTGGACGCAGTCTCACTCGGCGGCACCAAGAACGGTGCAATGGGAGCAGAAGCAGCAATAATCCTTAATCCAGAGTTAGTGCCGGCTATGAAGTATGTTCGTAAGTCTGGAATGCAGCTGGCAAGCAAAATGCGATTCATTTCGATCCAACTAGTGGCAATGTTCGAAGGCGATTTGTGGCTAACGAACGCTAACCATTCAAATGCTATGGCTCAGGAACTTTATAAAGGCATCAAAGACATTCCAGGTGTGCAAGTTGCGCAACCACAAGCGAACGCGCTATTCCCAATTTTGCCAGCTGCCAGCATCGAGCCACTGCAAAACGTTGCAAAATTTTATGTTTGGGATCACATGATCAATCAGGTTCGTTGGATGTGCTCATGGGACACAACACAGGCTGATGTCGATAACTTTGTAGCGGCAGTAAAAAGCGAGCTTACGAACTAACGGTTTGCACAAGCTTTAACAAACGCTCGAAATAAGTTCTCTGAAATCTTTTCATCGTTGCTAAATTCTGGATGCCATTGCACCCCGAGTACAAATTCCGCTGAGGTATCTTCGCAGACCTCGATCGTCCCATCTTCGGCATGACCAGTAATTGTTAAATCGCCAGGGGAGTCAACTGCTTGATGGTGACTTGAATTTACAGTTACCTCAGTCGCGCCGACTAGGTCAGCAATCAAACTTCCTGGCGTGAAACGGGCACCGTGATTATTAAACGTACCTGGTGCATCGCGATGCAAAGTGTTGCCAACGAGATCTGGCAAATGCTGGTGGAGGGATCCGCCATGGGCAACCGCCATAATCTGAAGTCCTCGGCAAATTCCAAACACTGGCAAATTTGCCTTGCGTGCTGCGCGATACAACCCAAGTTCACTGGCATCGCGTTCAGTTCGTGGCTTATCTGTGCCTTCTTGATGAGGTGCGCCATAGCGCGCTGGCTCAATGTCCGCGCCTCCTGCCATAACCAAGCCGTTTAGTCTAGCGATCGCATCATGATTGTCAGCATCTGGTGGAAGTATCACGACGCAGGCGCCAGCGGCTTGCAGCTTGCTCACATAATTCCAAGGAATCAGGGCGGCAGGAATATCCCAAGCGCCCCATTTGGCAGGCTCTAAATATGAGGTGAGTCCAATTACTGGCTGATTCATGATTTGAGTTTAGGCCTAACTTTGCCGGGCAACTAGCCCAAGCACGTTGCAAATAATCCGAGCATTATTGAGGGCTCCGATGTCATCAACGTCGCTATCTGGCATGAATTCAACCAAGTTAAATCCCGAAAGTTTTGCCTTGCCAGCAATGCCGTGAAGTAGTTCAACTACGTTCCAGTAAGTCAATCCCCCTGGTGCCCTACCGATTACACCGGGAACGATTGATGGATCTAACGCATCGCAGTCCAAGTCCACAATCACGTTCACACCCGCTGGAACTAAATCTATAACTTGATGGATTCCACCAGAAGCAACTTCGCGGGCCGAAACAAATTTAACGCCATGAGATTTTGCATCTGCGTAATCTTGTGGGCGCGCCGAGCCAATGCCGCGCTGACCTACTTGAACCAGTCCTTTGATGTGTGGCATTTCAAATGCTCGTCGCATAGTTGATGACAACCCAAGTTTCTCGCCACCGACTTCATCGCGGTAGTCAATGTGGGCATCAATTTGAACTACAAAGTATTCGCCGTGTTCAGCAAAACCTTCAATCATAGGAATTGGAATTGAATCATCGCC
>Ga0136641_1000022_pt1 | contig 61083 bp, 48 predicted proteins | sample EliLak1302023Y_FD_115312 | JGI IMG/M metagenome (GOLD analysis project Ga0136641, IMG submission 115312) | Freshwater microbial communities from Elizabeth Lake, Yosemite National Park, California, USA - 13020-23Y | ecosystem: Environmental > Aquatic > Freshwater > Lake ...
ATGATCCACTTCCCCGAGAACTGAATAGCCGTTTTGAATCTGATCATTAAGGGTTTTGACAGCCTTGCCAATCTCATTAACAGGGTAAACACGCTGGTTGGCGTTTTTTATACCGCCCTGGATGCAAATCCCGGACATGTACAAGTTTTTCCCATCTTTGTCATCAGACTCAACAACCATTTTTGCTTCGTTGAAACTGAGATTCTCTCGGAGGTATAAAGACATATTGTAGTATAGTCTCGTTTTTATTTTACACGCTTGCCAATCAACGATCTGGTGTTCTTCTCACCGTCACGACTCACAGCACCTGTGCCAGCGCCAGCTACTTGACCATTCGGATTGTTGAAACCAGCTTGACGATCAATGCCGCCGCCTTTGACTTGTTTCTTGAAACCTGTTTTGCCTGCATCACTACCCGGACGGTTGTGTACATTCAAACCAGCTGTTAGGTCGCCTGCTTTAGGACTGGCCAACCCACCTTGTGTTCCGCCTGATGTTGTTGAAAAGTTTTGTGCAATGTTCTTATTAGAACCGCCCATGTCATTTTTCATGTTGTCAATTAGTGAACGTGTGTTAGTGCCGTTGTCGCCATGCTTTGGTGCTGGAACTTTGTTAACATATTCCATCATTGGCATTTCTTCTTCATCCATGCCGCCCATGTCATCCATGCCGCCCATTTCTGGTTCCATGCCCATGTCGTCACTGCCCATGTGCTCTTCGCCTTCTTCGCCGGCTAATAGTTGTTCAAATTCTGCTTTAAGATCTTCTAATGCATCTTCTAGATCCATTACGCGATCTTCTAGATCTTCATCACCTTCGCCACCTTCTTCGTCACCGAATGGATCGTCTTCGCTGTCATCAGCATCGTCGCCTTCTTTGTCATCAGATTCTTCGTCGTCGCTTTCTTCTTCAGCGCCTTCTTCTTCCATAGACTCTTCTTCAGCGCCTTCTTCTTCCATTTCTTCTTCCATGGACTCTTCTTCTTCCATGCCTTCGTCTTGCTTGCTGTATGGGTTACCGGAGTCCTGGCTGAAATCTTCAGCTAATAATTCTTCGTAAATTTCACGTGATTTGCCAACAACAATGTTGTGGAATATTTCTTTTGCAGATTGTTGATCATCATTGATCAAAGCTTCTAGCATGGCTTCAAATTGAGCGCGGTCAGTCATGTTAATTCTCCTGTGGTTGATGTATAGTTACAAGGCTGTTTATTATTTACACGAAAGATGTAAATCAAGTGTAATATAGGCAAAAAACAGTCAGTTTTTGACTGTTTTTTATTATGCGGGTGGTGCGGCAGGTGCGGCCGCATACATGTCGTGAATAAAGTCTAGTTCATTCTCTTGTTCCAGTATGTGAGCCTCACTGCTTTTACGCAATTCGTTCAACTGCTTAAGAGTCAATCTTGTTTTTCTAGTGTCGCTACGATGCATGACACCGTTATCACGACTTGCATCATAACGCAAATCGTTAGCAACATGCCTGGTGTCAGGATCAATATAAAACAGTTCTCTTAAAATCATATTGTATTTATACTGGAGGAGCGGCAGCGGGTGCTCCCCCGCCTGGAGCGGCAGCGCCTGGAGTTTGAGCGGCTCCATTTTCTCCGGTATCCATGTCTTCTGGGGCGTCCATATCGCCGGCAGCACCCAAGTCGCCTTCAATTCCGCTGGCACTCAATCCTGCACTGCGCAATTCTCCAGCGGCATCTGTGTGCGTTGGCTCGCCTTTGCCATTCTCTTCTGCCCAATAGCGTTCGTTTTCTGACAGCTCTTCTTGAGTCAAACCCAAGAAACGCTTCATGGCAAAGCGTTTTGACACAAACGGCACTGCTTGAATGGTGTTAAATGTGTTGATACGTTCAGCATCAATAGCACTTTGCTTGCTTGATGCAAAGTTAAGTGGTGGATTAAACTGCAATTCAAACAGATTGCTGTCAATGTTCACACCTTTGCTGTGCATGTACATCTTAAATTCATCATCAAACACTGCTGTAATCAATGCCTGCAAGCGTTCGCAGTACTTGTTAAAGCGCAGTTCCTGAATATATGCTGTGCCCACACGTCCATCGTTGAAATTACTTTGACTATCGTCCGCACCAGTGGGCAAATAGCTTGACGGAATACGCAAACCACGAAACAGCTTGTTGGTAAAGTACTTCAAGTCGTCAATTTCGCCAATGTTCTTGCCGCCTTCCAGCATGGTAACATCTGATCCTTTGCCGTCTGCTGTTTTAGGAAAGAAATAATCTTCATTTATACTCAGTGGATTGTATGCTGAATCAATTACGTTCTGTCCGCCGCCTGTTTGACTAGGTATACGGCGTTGGTGAATTTCGTTCTTAACACGTTCCACAAATGCCATAGCCAAGTGACTAGGCATATTACCTACGTCGATATGGAATACTCTGCGTTCCGGCGCACGTTGTATACGATAAATTAATATAGCATCTTCCAGCAATTCTTTTTGTTTGTACACTTTGAATATGTTTTCCAACAAACTGTTACCAAATGGATAGTTGTTGTCCAACCCTTCGCTTAGGCTCAAATGTATAACATGCTTGGCATCAATGGCATTTTCTTTAAATTGTATACCAAATCTGCTGCCACTTGAACCAGCTCCAGTACTGCCACGCTGTGCGCTAGTACCAGTACTACCACTTGCTGGTACAGGTCCTCCGCCCGGCGACTTAGAACTCATGTTGGCTGTAATTTGTGTAGCTACCAAATGTTCAAAATTGGGTGCTAGGTCTTTAACAATGTATTGTTCTGGCTTTTTGCCTTCGCTTTCGTTAACAATGACCTTGATCAAGTTACTGGTATCGATCCAATTCCACTTTTGATTCTCGGGATCACGTATGAAAAATGCGTCACCGTACTTGAATACATTACGTACAATACGAAAAATACGTGTATCAAACTTTTGTAGCTTGTTCCACTGTTGTAAATACTCGCTTAACACACGAACTTCCACATTGGTGGCCTTGTGTCGCCATTTGATTGCAAATGGACTGCTGTTGTCTTTTAATTTTTGTGTGCAAAACTCTGCCAAAATATCCAAGGCCGCATTGACTTCTGGATCGCTGTCCATGGTTTCATACTGTTGGTAGCGTTCAATACGGTTTGGACTACCAGAATACACATCTGGCAAGTAACTGCTGTAGTTGCTACGTGCTGGGCCCGGACGGTTGCCGCTATTAATTCCATTAATAGGGCTCAATGATTCGCCGTTGACGGGAACAGGTGTGAAGTATTTTTTCCAACTCATAGTTTTCCTTAAGCGTGTGTTCTATTGCCAGTAGCTTTGCCAGAGTTTTTAGCGGTCTTTTCACTGTGACCACTAATGTCCAGTGTTGCCTTTAGCATTTTATCCATACTACTATTTAAGCGAATTAAAGAGTCGTTGAGATCTTTCATGGACACAGTTCCGCCAGCAGTTGGCATGGGCTCTGCGCTTTTAGTAGGAGTTGCTGACTGTTTAGAAATGCTTTCTCCAACTGCGCCGTCACGTTCAGATTTCTTTGCTTGTTCTTGTTCTGCACGAGACATGGTGCTGGGGTCAAATCGTGGAGCTTCTATTTTTGGTGCTGCCATTGGATTTGCAGATGGTCTATCTATCTTTGGCAATTCAAATTTTGGCATGTCAAAGCGCGGTGTGGCAACTTTTGGCATTTCAAACTTTGGCAGGTCAAAGCGCGGTGTGGCAGCTTTTGGTATATCTGTTTTGAGTGGGCTTCCACCCAGTCCGGATATTTTAGTTTTAATATCTCCAAACATGCTTTGAAATTTATCATTGGGCACAATGTCACCCGCTGTCTTGGATTTGAACAACTCTGGACCGTTTTCACCCACAATATAAACTTGTTCCGCATCTACTGGACCGCCTTGTGCTTTCTTCTGCAATTTAGGCAACTGTGTGTTGACTGCTGGAGCATTGGGTGCAGTGCCGGTACCAGTTCCTCCGCCGCCAGGTGTTGTTACACCCAATACTGCTTTACCAGCATTTAAGATAACATTCATACTTTTTTCAACATCACCGCCCTTGCCGTACACTGCTGTAACGGCTTTGCCCCATGTTTCAATACCTAACTTGCTGTTAGCCAACTTGGTGATTTCCTTGTTCAACAGTGCCAACGATTCATTTGCTGTGTTGAATGCGGCATTCTGTAACTGTGTTACAGCTTGTTGAGGAGCCACTTGAGGATTTGGTGCGCCAGTTTTTAGTTTGCTTTCGCTTAGATTTGCAACTTCCTTTTGTCTTTCTTTTTCTGTATCGTATTTTGTTTGACCCGGGGCACGATTGGCTTGTGTTGCATTAACTCCACCACGTTCAAGATTTTCTTCGTAACTTTTTCTTAATCCGCCTCTTAACTGATCAGGAGCACTTTGCAACAGGCGTTGGAAACCTTTGGTCTTTTGATATTCAGCAGTGTCCACTTTGGCGCGATCCAGTATTGCCTGAGCCGCTTCGCGTTCTTGATCGGTTTTGGCTTTGGCCATCAGTTGATTGCCTTTGATAAACTCGCCCATGGCCTTTGGACCCATGCTCATCATTTGTATTTGATTTTCTTGACTCAGTCTTCCGCCTGCTTGAATGATCTGTGCGGCATCTCCGGCACCTTTGCCCATGCCAGCCAATGCCGCTTGACTTGCTATAATGGCCTTGCGTTGGTCTTCAGTTGCTCCTACCAGTTGTGCTTGAACTTCAGCACTGCTTAATCGTGCTTCCAATTCTTTTTCAATCACATCTCTACTTTTGCCCGAACTAATGGCTGTACGATTAATTTGTTCAGCCAACTCTTTTGCAGATTTTGCGGCGCCTATTTTTGCTTCTTCAGTTGCCAGTTCTTCTTTTCTGCCCATTTGACTAAGCAACAGGATTTTGCCCAGTTCAGCTTGTCCAATCTGATTGGCCAATCCAGAGTCCTGTGCAGACTTTATCAACTTATCACCTGTTCCGGCCAATTGTCTAGCACGATCATCAGCATTGCCAGCAAAGTTATTCAAGGCACCCTTACTATTGGCCATGGCTGTTGCATAATCTTTTACTTCTAAACCAGCAGTACGCAGTCCAACAGTCATGCCCATGAAGTCACCGCCGCCGATACCCTCATTTGAATTGGCCCGTGATTTGTCTGCTTGAGCAAGTGCGGCATTGCCCATTGCGGCCAACGGGCCTGCTCCATATTTTGCCAACATTTCCATGGCGCCTTTGGCTTCTTTGCCAATATCTTGCCCGGCAGTTTTCCATGCAGTTTCTAGCCTAATACCCGCGCCAATTACATCTACAAACTTCTTAGATAGTAGTCCGGCATTTTCAGCCAATTGATCTATAATACCACCGTTACCGCCACCTTTTGCATTAGCGCCGCCGGGTCCTGGAGGTCTAGCTCCAGAGTTGTTGCCCACTAAAATATCGGTCAACATTTGTCTCAGAGTTTCAACGGTCAATTCCATAAAAAGAAATCCTTAAAAAGTACGTATATAAATACAATTACATATATTTATCAGGAGCCAAAATGGCCAATAATCCCTTAGAGCAGTTTTTTAGACAACCAAAGATATTCATCAATTTGCCCAGTCAAGGTGCATATCATGAGGAAGGAGTAATGCAAGGTGATACAGTAAACATGCCAGTATACAGTATGACAGCAATGGATGAAATCATTGCCAAAACTCCAGATGCCATGTTCAGTGGAGAAAGCACAGTGCGCATGATACAAAGCTGTTGCCCCAATGTTAAAAATGCCTGGGGTCTCAGCATGATAGATACAGACTTGTTGTTTGCCGCAATACGTATTGCCACTTACGGTAACTTTTTATCAGTGACTCACGTGTGTCCAGGTTGCAAAACTGATAATCAATATGACCTAGATCTCAGTCGTGTGGTGGATCATCTTACTGGTTGCAAATATAACAATACTATTGTATTGAATAAAATAACCATACGCACACAACCTGTAACATATAAGGTAAGCACGGACATTGCCGTGAAACAGTATCAAATGAACAAACGATTGGTTCAGTTGGAAACCATGGAAGACTCAGACGAAAAACAAAAATTGATCAACGAGCTGTTTGTGGATATTGGCAAAATACAAACTGAATTTTTTATTGCCAATGTGGAAAGCATCGATACTGGTAGTCAAGTTGTTACTGAGCGACCGTTTATTATAGAGTTTATGAACAATTGCGACAAGACCATTTACGATGCTATTAAAAAACAAGTGGAATTAAATCAAGACACTTGGAAATTGCCGTCATACGAAGTCAAATGTACTGAATGCAGTAAAGATAACAACGTTACTATTACTCTAGATCAATCAAATTTTTTCGTCTAAGCCTGATCTTCCTGTCCGCTGAAGAAATTCAAAAGGAACTGATTAGGCTAGAAGAAGAAGTTAAAGAATTCAAACAAGAGCTATTTAGAATTAGTTGGTACATGCGAGGCGGAGTAACAGTAAACGATTTGTTACAAATCTACGGTTATGAAGATAGAATAGCCATGTATAATATCATTAAAGAAAATATAGAAACTACCAAAGAGTCTGGACTGCCGTTACTTTAACGAACCATCCGGATTTATTTCTCGTCCTTGATAGTCATATTGTCTTTTTACAGCAGGTGTTTGTGCAACTGCTGGTTCTGATGGTGCCGGCACTTCAGCTTTAGCACCTTGATTTGTTGCAGTTCCCGGTGGCACTGGTTCGTCTGTCTTTTCAGATTCTGCATCTTTCGCTTTGGATGCTTCAGCTTCTTTAGCTATGGCGGCATTTATATTTTTAACAATTTTGTCGTATCGTTCAAAACTGTCTTTGTATTTTGGCATATTGGCAACTTCACTCTCTTGCATCCAATTTGCCAATTCTGTTGCACCATCAGACATTAGTAAAGGATTATGCATTACCAAAGTGAGAATCACCTGGCTGGGGTTTGGATCCTTGGCTATTTCTAATGCTATCAAATTGAATGCGGCCGGAGATGCAATTTTTGTTAGTTGTGTCACGCCGGGAATAAATGTTCCTAAAACTCTAAAAATTCCATATCCAGTGGCAGATACTAGAAGGCTACCAGAAAGTATTTCTAACATTTTGGCCACAGCTTTTTGCATTTGTAGACGGTTGTATAACACAAACCACTCTTCTATATTTTCAGGCTCTCGTCCTTGGTATGACATGCCTGTTAACTGCCCAGCATCTTTTAACTGTTGAAATGCATTGTTGTCAGTGTCTCCAAGATATTCTCTTGCACTGTCCATGGTTTTTTTATACGTGCTAATTGGACCAGATAAAATTTTACCTAGGATAGCAAGATTTAAAAGAGCGTAAACACCACCAACCAATGCAATAACTCCTTTGACTGTGCCCCACACAGTAAATCTGTTGCCGGATTTCACTTTGGCTGCTTTGGCTTCTTTGGCTTCTGCGGCTTTCTCGGCAACTTTTTTAGGATTTGTAGTACCAAATTGAGATGCAATCCTATCCAAGTACTTGGCTTCTGCCAGCTGTAATATATCTTTTCTAGCATCAGGAAACTGAGCAAATAAATCGTTTGGTACAGCTGGTGTACCTGGAGTAGCTGGAGTGCCCGGGACACTTTTCATCGCGGGCTTGCCGTCTGCGCCAATAATGGGTTGGCCATTGTTGCCCAACATGGGTTCTTGAGTTCGACCTTTTGCTGGCGTACCAGGAGTGGCGGCCTGTTTGGGCGGCACAATTGCTTCAACGGGTCTAGGCTCAGTGAATTTGTTTATTCTAGCATCATACAGTTCGTCTGCATATTTGTCGGCGGCTGAACGTAGTTTGGTAAAGGCCTCCCGATCAAGTCTCGCACCTATGCCCAATATTCCGCCTTTCTCATACTTGTCTGCAATCTGATACGCTACTAACTTTTCTGCCGCGTTATCCTTGCCTGCTTTTTTTTCCAAGAAAGTGGCCATATCTAGACCAAACAATTGACGCAATTTATATTGCGCTTTCAACAAAATGCCAGGGCCTTCGTCGCCCAGAGTCTGGCCCAGATAACCTTCATTTAGTCGTGATTCCGAAATTATTTCATGTACTTTCATAGTTTGTTCTCAGTATGATATTTATCTAGTGCTTCAAGAAGAACTTGCGTTCTTCTGTTCATCGCTATCGCTCGAACTGCTAGTTTTCTTTTAATATGTATGATCAAACGCGAAGCGTTAAGATATTATCTAGATCGTTCAGTCACACTTTGCCCTGGCGGGCAAAGTTGTTTTTGGACATTATCTGAGTCGAACAATATCACTTAGCGTTAGCACTAAAACGTAGGCGGTCATCCGGTACCTACTCATGCTGTCTTTATATGACGGCGGGCTTGCAACATACGCTAACATGCTGTAAACCGTGGGGCCACTACCCCTCTTTTAGCCTGGAAAATTTTTGCTGTTGACTAAACGGATTCAGTAGGCACGTTCCGTCAAGGTCCTGTAAAGGATACTAATCAACATCTCTGTCACCAAGCAGAACTACCTTGCCGTCACACATCAGAACGGATTCAGGGCACACTATCAACGCCTGTGCGGGCTTATTTGGTGATTAAAGGGCCTGGTTTATTGATTTTTGAGTATGTGTGAACCGTGTACACGCACGGAGATTTGACCATTATAATAGTCTTTTGACTCCAGCACACGACGGCTGAACTGTTCACGAGCCTCTATATATGACGTTTCAGCTTTGCTGTTGCAATAGAAAAGTATGTCTCGCCGAAAGTTTTCTTGACCTAACTGCGCGATGTCCTTGAGCAATTCATCCGACGAACCATAATAAGTACGCCAGTCCGAATCAATTTTACCGCGGATTTTCTTTTTTTTCTTGGTGCCGTTTTTTAATTTTACTGTTTTGTAAGTGGTTTTAGAAAATTTTGCTAGTTTTTTGCCTATGTACATACGCCCTGTGAGTGTGTTTGTTATAAGATAAACAAACCCAACACACTCTTCGGGCAACGTTTCTATAAGTTGATTTTCGTAGTACCAAGACATAATATATGTATATTATGCATCCTGGTCACCACCTGCCTCTTGGTTTGCCTTGCGTTGCGCCTTGTCCTGATCCAGCCAAACACGATACTGTTGTACATGTTCTCTGCGTTCACGGGCTATGATTCTAATCTGCGCCAACCAGTAGCGCATGTTCTCCCCTGCTCGTCTAGTACCACGAGCCTGCCATTTTTGATTTTCTTTGAAGTACTCTTTGAAAGCTGTCATGAGACGCTCGTGCGATTCTTCGTTTTGAAACGGAACTGGATCAACGTGCTTACTCATTGATCTCCAAATCGTTGGCATAGTAAGTAAAGCCATTTTCTTTGATAACTTTGAGCACATTGTTCACCCGACCAATCAATTCGTCCTTGTGCGATATTAAGAAAATGTTCTTTTTACGTTCACGGCTCATCTTTTTAAGCACAGCCAGAGCGCCTTCTACACCAGCCGCATCCAAGCCGTTGTCGATAAGTTCGTCTACAAACAGCAGATTAATCTGTTGATACAAACTTTCCCACACGTCTCTAAAACTCCATGACAAGCCCAGGATAAGTCTGTTGCGTTCGCCTCTGCTGAGATTATCAAAATCCAAGTCTTGCCCCAGTTGTGTAATTTCAACTGTGAGGTCATTCTTAAACATCACAGTGTGTGGCAAGCCCATTTTGTCAAGATAATAAGTCAAGCGGTTGTTCAAATATGCTAGGTTTTGATCAATGATCTTTTTACGGATAAACGAATCCTTGCTGGTCAATAGTTTGAGTAAAAACTCTTGATGGTCCTTGAGTGTGTTAAGTGTGTTAACTGTGTCCCATGTAATTTCTTGAATGGCAGTATCAGTTAGTTCGTCGATCTGTTCTTGGTACGGATCAGTTTCTCCATCCTTGATAGTCAGCTGTGTTTCCAAACTTTTTAGATTGTTTTGGTGTTTGAGTGCCTGCTCAACACTATCGTAATAGGTGTTGGGTCTAGCTGCCACTTCACCAATGGCTGTGATTTCTTTAGTAATTCTAGCAGTGTCAGCGGCCACTTTGTCAAAGTATTTTTGTGCTTCGGCCAAGTGTGCAGTAGCTTCAGCTGACATTTCCTCATGCTTGTGGTCATGCAAATCTTGGTCGCAAGCATGGCATTTTTTATCTTGCAGTTTAGCAAGCTCGCTAGCATACTTTTTTACGCTTCGCTCCGCTTGCGCTATCGCGCTATCTAAGGTTGCCCGCTCCTTGTTCAGACTTTTTAATTTGGCTGCTTTTTCTTCGTATGCTTTGAGCTCTGCGTGTTTGGCCAATTCAGCATCAATGTCCACACTTTCCAGTTCAATAATAGCACGGGCAATTTTTTCTACTTCTTGATTGTGCTGATTATTCCAAGCACTTTGTCTTGTCAACAGGCCGTCAATACTGACCTGTATCTTTTCGTTGCTTTTGCGTGAGGCTTCTATGTTGGCAGTTTCTTGTGTAACTTGATCCTTGGTCAGTTTGATCATTTCTTTCAAGCTCTCGGCTTTTTCACTTAGAATAGTGATACCCAGCAGTTGCTCAATGATCACACGTTGGTCATTGGCCCGCATACTTAAAAACGGTTCTGTATAAGTGTTGAGTGCAACCACGTGTTTGAACATGTCGTGACTCATACCCATCAAGTCATCCAAGTCCTTCTGGGTTTCACGCATGTCACCTTGTGCGTCATCTGTTTCAGCAGTTTCTTGTTCTTGGTCGTTCACAAAAAACTTTAGTACATTGGGTTTGCGTCCACGTTCAATTCTATAGTCCAAGCCATCTTTTTCAAAGCCCAAGGTAACCAACATGCCCTTGTTGTTGATCTTGTTAATGAGATTGTCTTTTTTGATGTTGGTTAACGCATTGCCAAATAAAGCATAACTGAGTGCATTCACGATGGTAGTTTTACCTGTACCATTACGGCTTCCGTTGTCGTCACCGCCTTGATCCAAGTTCTCACCCAGCACCAGTGTTAAGTTTTGCTGTGCAAAATTCACTGCTTGAGTCTGGTTACCCACACTCATAAAGTTTTTAACTGTTAATTCTTTTATCTTGATCATAGGCTATTATAAATTGACAACAAGGTATTTTTGTCGTAAGTATCACTTTCAATGTTGATAATCTGACTGGACACAATCTGATCTACACTTTCAAATGCCTGAATATCAATATTGGTATTGATTTCAATATCTTTCTTTTCTGCAATCAGTGTGAGTTCACGAATGTCGTAATCTGATACAAACTTCTCTTTAATAAAACTGGCTTCTTCGTAGGTAATATCAATATCCAATGTGACACGCAAATGCTGTTTAGTTTTAATGATAGTGTCTGCACCGTCGATCAGTTCACTAAGTTTCAGTGTACGGAATGTGGGTTGATTATCCCACGTATGATATTGGGGAACACCGTCCCAATCTAAAATCATCATGCCACGCTCGTCATCCCAAGTGTCTGCATAGTTGTGCGGAAATGCATTGCCGATATAGACCACATTGCCCTGTTGTTGACGTTTGTGGAAATGTCCAGAGAACACATAGTCCGGGCCACGCAAATCCGCCGCTTGTAATTCTCCATGATCTGGCATTTGCACCATGGCATTCATGTAGAATAAGGGCAATTCAAAGTGCCCAAAGATGTATTTGCTCTTGGAGCCTTTTAAACTTTTCCATTCGTCACCTACAAGCCACGGGCACATAGTAACGTTACCAATACTAGTAGGCTCGTGAACAACAGTAATCCCAGGAATATACTTGCCAAATTCAACGGAATGTATATCCCGCTTGTCTTTGTAATATAGATCATGATTGCCAGGGAAAAAGTAAAATTGATCAAAGCTCTGACCGAGCTTTTCCAAGGCCCTAAGGCTATAGTCCATAGTAGTGATATTAAGACTATTACGATTGTGATGCCAATCCCCCATAAATATTCCAGTATCACACCCTTCCTCCTTGGCTTTGGCAATATACCAGTCTACAAAATCTTCACAATCTTGATTGTGTACACTGCTGTTAGATTTTAATCCAAAATGGATATCTGTAAAACAAGCTACTTTTTTAAACAAATTACTCACTCGGTGTGTCCTCGTTGTGTCGTTTCAACGCCGCCGCATGTTCTCCAGCACCAGTTCTTGAATAGCTAGGATTCATACCGTTGATTTCTAAAATATCATCACGAATGTTTTGATTGCGTTTTTCAATGTTGATGACACGCACAAAACTGTTGGTCACAGCCGCAGTAAAATAAGCAAACGGATTGTCTGATTTGCTTTCGTCAAATTGTAATCCAATCTGTGTTAACTGTAAAATGGCCTGACCCTTCATTTCGTCATTGTATGTGTAGCCACGAACGTTGCCGCGAGTAGCATACCTCTCACACAATTTTAACATCATTCTAGCTAAGGTGTTAGTAATTTGGCCCGCATCTTTATCAAAGTGCCCCTTGTCCAATGTGCCCTTCCAATGACTCTTGCCCACACAGATCAACTCATCCACATCATTGAACTTCCAATGTTGGAACGGTGGAAAGTTAACTTTGTCTCTGTGATCAGCAAGACTTTTAGGATTCTTTTTACGAGTGTTGTTAAGTGGTATGTGGTCAAAAGTCATGATCCTAAACACAATATCTGTTTTTTGAATTTTTTTATAATCCATTTCGCAGTCTGCTTGTTTGACTTTTTCTCCGGCTTTTTTGCGGGTTGCATATTCCAAATCGCCTATGCGTTTGGCTTGATTGCGTTTGGCTTCTGCGATTGTTCTAATATTGATTTTGTCTATACTGGGCAAAATCATATCATACTGATGATATTTTGGATCGGTAAAACTGCAATATGAAGTTTTTGATCTGTGTATTTCCAACAACATGTCCTTGTTGTTTAGGTAATTTACTTTTGCTGTCATCCTTGAAGAGTCCTCTAATAAGTTATTATAAACTACGCACATTAAAAAGTCAACTAAATACTATACCAAAATAGGAATAAAACTATGGGACTACTAGACACACTATCCGGCTCGGCCAACATACTCGGAGCAGGTTCCAGTGCCATTAACACAGCGAGAAACATGTCTAGTGCAATCAGCACAGCATATTCCAGCGAAGGCGGCGGTGTTGCGGCTGCAATGCGAGCAATCAATTTGCCAGCCGCTGGAGAAGCAGTGGGCGACATAATGAGCGCAGTGGCCACATTTGGTGGAGATGCCAACGCCAACGATTGGCGTGCCAGATTAAGTCTAGCCAACTGGACCAGTTTCAAAAGCAGTCCAGTTTTGAAACCATTAAAAGATGCCGGCGGTTTAATTTTTCCATACACTCCTAAAATCACAATTGCCAGCAATGCTGATTATCAGACAATTGATACTGTACACACAAATTACAAATTTCAAGCATTTAAAAATAGTGATCCCGGAACTATACAAATTGAAGGCCCTATGTATGTTGAAGATGCTACACAAGGACTCTATTGGATTGCCATGGTGCATTATTTAAGAAGTCTTACCAAAATGTTTGCTGGAAATGATCCTAAGGCCGGAAACCCACCGCCCATTATTTTCTTCAACGCTTATGGAAACTACGTGTTTAAAAACATTCCGGTGGTAGTGACTAAAATGAGTATTACTTTGCCCAACGATGTGGATTATATCGGATGCAATGTGGTTGGCAGCGCCGCAGGAGAAATACAAGGCGTTGCAGATAGCATTGGCGGTCTTGCCAGTATGGGTGCCGGCTTGTTAGGTGGCGACAGCGCACTGGGCGGAATATTAGGGGGTGTCAGTAGTATTGCTGGCGGAGTAGGACAGGTGGCAGGATTGCTAGGTTCGTTTGGTATCGGTGGCACAACCAGCGGCGGAGTTGCCCATGTGCCTACCAAGAGTACCTACAGTATAACACTGCACCCCATATACAGCAGAAATAGTGCTCGTAACTTTAGTCTTGATAGATTTGTTACTGGTGGATATCTTAACAATAGTTTTGGATATATTTAATTATGAAAGTTAATTATTCTAATACAAGTCCTTGGTATACCACAAGAATAAAAAAAAATTATCTTGGCATTTTATCTATTAGACCAGTAAGTGCTGATGTGGATGATTTTCTCTATACAATAGAACCACAATACACATATCGTCCCGATTTGTTAGCATACGACTTGTATGGAGAACAGAATTTATGGTGGGTTTTTATGCAACGAAATTTGAATGTTATTCAAGATCCTATTTTGGATTTTGTTCCTGGAACGCAAATATACATACCCAAAGGTAGCAGTTTAAAAACTGTGTTAGGATTATAAAATGAGTTTAGATGGATTGCCCGGTATAATAGATTCTGCTACACAAACCATTGCCAGCGTCAGTAAAGCCGCAGATGCAATTGTGTCAACAAGTTCTATCAGTGGCCTCACTTCGGCACTTAGTAGTGTATCTGGAGCGTTCAGCAGTATTGGTAACTTTTTTAAAGGCCTTGCGGCTGGCCAACAACTGCCTCTTAAAAATCCCTTGTTTGCCTATGCCAGTTATACCTATGTGTTGGGCATAGGAATACTCACAGAAGAAGATTTAAATTATCCAGACAAAACATATAAAGCTGGCAAACGTATTCCATTAATTTGTAAAGATGCCAATGCCGACCCTAACAACAGAGTAAACACAGTATACGGAAAGTTTGATTTTTTTATCAACAACCTTGTACTGAATAGTGTTGTTGGTTTCGAGCAAGGTAGCAATAATACCAACGTGATGAATTTCAATTTTGATGTTACTGAGCCATACAGCATGGGGCTGTTCATGCTAGCTTTACAGCAAGGTGCTCAAGCAAACGGCTGGGACAACTGGCGCGAGTGCCCGTTTGTGTTAACCATTGACTTTCGTGGAAATACCGAGACCGGATTAATAAAAAGTATTCCAAACACCAGCAGACAAATTCCGTTTAGTTTTGTGGACCTGCAAATGACAGCAAGTGAAAAAGGCAGTGTATACAAGTGTACCGCCATGCCGTGGAATCAGATAGCATTAACAGATGATGTGGCCAATACCAAGAGCGATAGCTCAGCTATAGGATCTACTATACAAGAAATTTTGCAATCCGGAGAAAACAGTTTACAAGCAGTTCTTAATCAGCGCATGAGAGAAATGGAAAAACAAGGAATTGTAAAAAAAGCCGACGAGTATTTGATACTATTTCCAGAAAATGTTGCCAGTAGCGCGGACGGAAGCCAGAGTGAAGACAACACAGAGGATGCCGGTTCGGCAACTGAATCTGTGACAGATTCTCCCAATGCAGCCGGCCTTTACAGTTCGTTAGGAGTAGCCCGCAGTAAAACCAATCAAACACTGGTACAAGATCCAGGAAATTGCAACAGCATAGGCAAAGCCAGTTTGGGATTTGACGAAAAGCGCAAAGGTGATCCGTCATTTGGTAAAGATCAAGACATGTACAATTCAAAGACTGGTGTATTCAACCCCGGTAAATTTGTAGTTGATGGTACCAGCACTGAAATGCGATTCAGCCAAGATACCAGTATTCCGGCAGCAATCAATCAAGTAATACTTCAAAGTAATTTTGTAAACACGGCTCTTGACAGCAGTAAAATAACATCATCTGGTTTCAGAGAATGGTACCGTATCAGCCATAAAGTTTACACCATAGGTGAAGCACAGCTCAATACTGGATTAAAACCTAGATTAATTGTATATCAAGTAGTGCCGTACCAAGCTCATGCCAGTAGATTGTTGCCCCCGGGAGTCAAAGGTCCGGGATTTGGATCATTAGAAAATGAAGCTGTTAAAAAATATGAATATATCTATACAGGGCATAATGTAGATATTATGAGATTTGAAATTAAATTTGTAAACGGATTTGTGTACATCATGGGTGCAGACGGTTTGACAAAAACTCAAGACAAAGTCACAGCTAACCAAACAGGTGCACAGGAGCCAGACAAAAACTCCAATGTTAAGTTCATGCCAGACGGCAAACCAATTTCAACACAAGAAGGCATAACACCTACCATCTTAAAATGGACAAACACATTGACCGGACAAGATCGTGGCGGAGGCGGCGGTCAGGAAGGAGAAGCGCAACGTGCGGCCAAATTATTTCAACAAGCTATCAATAACCCATTTGACATGTATAATTTAGATATGACAATTATTGGAGATCCTTATTACATTACACAAAGTGGTACGGGAAATTATACAAGCGAACAAGCCACTAGCAATTTAAATACAGACGGCACTATAAATTATGAAAGTGGAGAAGTTGATATTTTAGTTAAATTTAGGACTCCTATAGATATTAATCAAGGTACAGGATTATACAACTTTGGCGGAACCAGCAAGACTGCTCCAGTAACACAATTCAGCGGACTATATTGTGTGCAAACTATTACCAGTACATTTATGGACGGAAAGTTCACGCAAGTATTGTCAGGGTTTCGTAGACCCACACAAGAATTTGAAGAAGAACCAACGGTAGCAGACCTGCCGTCGACCACTAGAACAGTAGTTGAAGAACCTACCATATACACAGACGAATAACTGAGAACACAATGTCAAACGATCAAACAAAAATCAGCGCCCAGGGAGCAGAACCGCGTCCTGGCCCGTTCCTGGCCCGTGTAATCAGCCACATGGACAGTACCTCCATGGGTATGCTACAAGTTGAACTTTTAAGGCCAACCGGTAACACTGGCGACTCTGGACAACTGCATCAAGTAAAATACATGAGTCCATTTTACGGAGTTACCAGCGCAGATTTTGTTAGAGAAGATCCTAATAACTATGGTAACACTCAAAAAAGCTACGGCTTCTGGGCAGTTCCTCCTGACGTGGGTACTACTGTTGTTGTAATCTTTATTGATGGAGATCCTAAACGTGGCTACTGGATGGGGTGTGTGCAAGACGAAGGCATGAATTTTATGGTTCCCGGTATTGCCGCCACTAGCAACGTAGTTGATGAAACAGACAGAATGCCCGTAGCCGAATACAACAAACAAATAAATTCGGTACAAGCTACCGGCGCCACTAAAAATAAAAAACCTCGACATCCGTTAGCAGATGCTTTAGAATCGCAAGGATTGTTAAAAGATGATATTCGCGGACTTACCACTAGCAGTGCCCGAAGAGATATACCCAGTATGGTGTTTGGTTGGAGTACTCCTGGGCCAGTTGATAAACGTCCCGGAAGCCCCCGCGGCCCGATTGGAAAAGAAGATTATAAAATACCAAACGCATTTGTAGGCCGTTTAGGCGGCAGCACCTTTGTTATGGACGATGGAGATGATAAATTTCTCCGTAAGAAGTCAGCAAAAGAAGATGCCCCAGTATATGCCAGCGTATTACAAAACGAAACAGACGGTGATGTGACAATACCTCATAACGAACTTATTCGTTTAAGAACAAGAACCGGGCATCAGATATTGTTGCACACTAGCGAAGATTTGATTTACATTACTAACAGCCGTGGAACAGCGTGGATAGAATTAACCAGTAATGGCAAGATAGATATCTATTCGCAAGATAGTATTAGTGTACATACAGAAAACGACATTAATTTCACAGCAGACCGCGATATTAACTTTACAGCTGGAGCAAATGTTAATATTAATGCCGCTACTAATATTAATCAACAAGCAGAGTCTGCGTTCAATTTAAAAACAGGTGCCGCTAGTAAAGTATCTGCTGGTGGAAATTTTGAAGTTACTGCTGCCAACACAGCTATTGACGGTGGAAATATTAATTTAAATTCTGGGGTTGCCACCGCAGCCGCTACTACTCCTAAAGCTTCTAGAATCCCACAAACTGAACCGTGGGCAGGACACGAAAATTTAGATCCTGCTAGTCATGTTCCAGATAAGACAAAGGCAACGGCTAGCCCTGAATTAGTAGAACCAAAAGCATTTAAGGTATACACAACAACAACTGACACTTTTAATAAAGTGCAGGGCGCTGAAGAAGAGAAACAATAAACATGGCTACAAACTTATACGATAAAATAACACTACCTGCTCGTCCTAACCCATCGCTGGCAGCGCCACAGATGTACAAGGGATTTAGTACAATTAATCCTAACACGCAAAACTTTATCCTATATGATTTTGAATTGATAAAGCAGGATTTGATCAATCACTTTAATATACGACAGGGCGAAAGACTAATGCAACCCAACTTTGGATGCATCATTTGGGACTTGATTTTTGAACCATTAACAGATCAAGTTAAAGATCTTATCTTACAAAATGTCAATCAGATTTTGAACTATGATCCTAGGATACAAGCTGGTAACGTGCTTGTAACACCCTACGATACTGGTTTACAAATACAATGTACGTTAACTTATTTGCCTTATAATATCAGCCAGGATCTACAATTGAAGTTTGATCAAGCCAACGGTTTGATCACACGATAAACTACGCACATATTTTTATCTAATAAATACACTTATTAGGATACATTATGAGCTCAACGGATAGACAAAATAACCTGTTAGTTTCAGAAGACTGGCAGAAAATTTATCAATCATTCAAGAACGCCGACTTCCAAAGTTACGACTTTGAGAATCTACGCCGTACCATGATTGACTATATCCGTACAAATTTTCCTGAAGATTTCAACGATTACATCGAGTCTAGCGAATACCTTGCCCTGATTGACCTTATTGCGTTCGTGGGCCAAAGCATAGCTTTCCGTGTGGACTTAAACGCCCGTGAAAACTTTTTAGAACTAGCAGAACGTCGTGACAGCGTGTTACGATTAAGCCGAATGATTGGCTACAATGCCAGCAGAAATGTGCCAGCTTCTGGATTGTTAAAATTTAACACTATACAAACTACAGAAAATGTATTAGACAGCAACGGTATTAATCTTGCTGGACAAGTAATTACTTGGAATGACCCAAGTAATACCAGTTGGTACGATCAATTTATTAAAATCATGAATGCCGCATTGCCAACTACACAGCAATTTGGCAATCCAATTGACCAGGCTAAAATTTATAATATTTCCACAAGTCAGTATAGATTCAATGCTAGAAACACAGATATTCCTGTTTACAATTTTACCAAATCGGTTGCTGGCCGTAGCATGAATTTTGAAATTACCAGTACAACATTTGCTAATAAAAATGTAATATACGAAGAAGCTCCCAAGGTAGGAAATCATCTTGCATTCATTTATAAAGATGATGGCTACGGTGCTGGAAGTACTAACACTGGTTTCTTTTTAAATTTTACGCAAGGCAATCTAAACCAAGGAGCGTTTAGCGTTACTCAACCCAGCAGTAATCAAACTATTGATATTAATACACAAAATATTAATAACAATGATGTGTGGTTGTATAGTCTAAATCAAAGTACTGGGTTGGAAGATACACTATGGACACAAGTTCCTGCATTGACTGGCAACAACATTATCTATAACAGTCTAAATAAAAATATTAAAACTATCTATAGTGTAATTACTCGTGCAGGAGATGCGATTAGTCTGGGATTTTCTGATGGTACATTTGGGGATTTACCATTAGGAAATTTTAGAAGTTACTATAGGATCAGTAACGGTTTATCATATGCAATATCTCCAAGCGACATTTTAAACGTGGCAATCAGTGTTCCCTATACCAGTAGTAAAGGGCAAGCCGAAACATTAACAGTAACTTTGAGTTTGGTGAACAATGTGTCAAATGCCAGCGGCACTGAGTCCAATATGAATATCAAAGCAAACGCTCCCCAAACATACTATACACAAAATCGCATGATAACTGGCGAAGATTACAGTATTAGTCCGTTAAGCATCACACAAAAAGTTGCTAAAGTAAAAAGTATTAATAGAACAAGTAGCGGTATCAGTCGTTATTTTGATCTAACAGATCCAACTGGAAAATACAGCAGTACCAATTTGTTTGCAGATGACGGCGTGGTCTATCAAGACTTGTATACTTCTAGCACAAATTTTTCCTACATGACCAAGACTGATGTAGAAGGAGTTGTGTATAATACAATTTTTCCTATATTGAACGACCCTAACTTGCGTAACTTTTATTATGCGAACTATATCAATTATATTTCTGAAAGTTTAGCTATTCAATGGGTCAATGTTACCACTGATAGTAATAGCAGTACTGGTTATGTGGGGGACTCAAGTCTAGTTCCTAAAAAATTGTCCAGTTATACCAGCACCGATTTAAAATATTTTACCAACGGAGCCTTGGTTAAATTTCTTGCTCCCACAGGACGATATTTTGACACTACTCGTCAAAATTCCCTAATGCCACTTCCTGTAACCGGTATGCTACCCTTTGGTGGTGTTGATTATCTGTGGGCGCAGGTTGCCACTATTGTTGGCGACGGCCTGGGCGACGGAGAAAACAATTCGGGAAAGACAACTATCAACGGTGGCCTATTTGGCGTAGTAACACTCAATGAAATAATCCCAACCACTGCAATTGTCAGTCAGATTATACCACAATTTAGTTCAACAATTGGATCAACGGTAGTGACTACCATGATTGATTTAATTTTTAATAATAAACCGTTTGGATTACGATATGATGCGGGAACACAAAGTTGGCAAATCGTTTTTGAAACCAATTTGAACACCACTAGCGGCTTCAGCTTGGGCTACCAAGGCGACACAACCAATACACAACAGGATTCAAGCTGGTTGTTGTTGCTTACTACTAATAACGAGTATTATACTGTGAACACACGATTGTTACGTTATATATTTGAAAGTGACAAGGCTGTATCGTTTTATTTTGATACATCATTAAAAGTGTACGATACAGTTTCTAGCACAACCATACTAGATAGTTTAAAAATATTGAGTATTAATCCTCAACCCGATAACACTATACCATTTACAACTGATCTTAACTGGCAAATTATCAGTGCATTTACTGGACAGGACGGGTATGTTGACCCTAGTAAAATTGTTGTAGCATTTGCAGACACATTAAACAACGGAATTGTTGATAATCCTCAATTGTTTTTAGATATTGTAGCGCCTGATACCAGTCCGTTAAAAAAATATGTTGTACAACAAAAATATTTGATTAGTCAAGGACAGGAAGATTATCGATACGTGAGTAATGCAACTGGACTTGTAAAAATACTTACAACACAGGGATCAGTAGGCAGTTTAAGTCAATACACTGACGGACAGTATTTTTACTTTGTAGACAAAGCAGTTGTTAAAAAATATGATGCCGCTACCAGCACACTGAATGCCAGTTTAGATTACAAAGTCTATGTTGGAAGAGATAATTTAAAATTTCAATACATTCATAATGCAGATTATAATAGCCGTATTGACCCAGGTGCCAGCAATATTATGGATGTGTACGTGTTAACAGTTGATTACGATACACAATTTAGACAGTGGCTATCAGGCGCCAATGTTAAAGAGCCAATGGCGCCAAGTAGTAGCGAACTTAACAGTTTACTGGCACCTAATCTAAATTTAATCAAATCTATCTCAGATGAAATTGTTTATCATCCAGTAAGTTATTTGTTACTGTTTGGACCAAAAGCTCCTGATAATTTACAAGCTACATTTAATGTTGTAAAAAATCCTACGAGTACCGCTAGTGATAATGATATTGTTGCAAGAATTATCGCAGCATTCAATAGATTTTTTACACTAGACAACTGGAACTTTGGCGATACGTTTTATTTTACCGAGCTATCAACTTATGTAATGAATCAACTTACGCCCGACATTACCAACTTTGTCATTGTACCCAAGCAAGGTAATTTGTATTTTGGTGCATTGTTTGAAATAAAATGTCCGAGTAATCAGATACTGATCAGCTGTGTTACAGGAGACAGTATTAAAGTAGTTGCAGGGTTAACCAGCGACAATTCAAGAACAGTTACAGGCAGTGGGTTATCTTCTGTAGTAACAAGCCAAAATATAACTAGTGCAACCTTTGGAGTAACTAATGGCAAATAAAAACAATCCATTAGGCAACACGAATCTTACAGTAAATTTTCTTCCTAAATTTTATCAGTCAGATGCTAATAAGAAATTTTTACAAGCCACATTAGATCAGTTATACCAACCAGGTAGCATTAAAAAAATCAATGGGTTTGTAGGCCGCGAAAATGCCAAATCTTCTACCGGTACAGATATCTATCTTGAAGCGAGCGATCGAGTGCGACAAGATTATCAGCTGGAGCCAGCCATAACTATTACAGATAATATTGGCAACCAAACATTTTTCAAAGACTATATTGATTATATTAATCAAATTAAAACATTTGGCGGTAATACAGCCAATCATGCCAGACTAAACAAGCAAGAATTTTATAGCTGGGATCCACATATTGATTGGGACAAGTTTGTTAATTTTCAAAATTACTACTGGATTCCATACGGCCCGGACACTATTAGATTGCAAGGACAACAAAAAGCAATCAACAGTACTTACACTGTTTCAATTGAAAGAGAATTAAGCAACAACGAATACTTGTTTACCCCCAACGGGTTTACTCGCAATCCCGTATTGAAATTATATCGCGGCCAAACATACACATTTGAAATTAACAGCCCCGGCAATCCGTTCAGCATCAAGACTGCACGTACTCCAGGGCAATCTGACAGATATCTAGTTGATACTATTGATAACTATGGAGTTGAAGTTGGAACCATGACATTCAGTGTTCCATTAGATGCTCCTACATTGTTGTTTTATCAAAGCGAATCAGACCTTCAGTTGGGAGGAGCAATTCAAGTATTGAGCATTACGGCAGACACTTATATTGATGTTGAAAAAGAGTTGTTGGGTAAAAAACATTATACATTATCCAATGGTACACAACTCAGCAATGGAATGAAATTGGCATTTTTAGGAAATGTAACTCCTACTGAATATGCTTCTGGTGAATTTTATGTTGAAGGTGTTGGTATCGCAATCAAATTAATTTCTACAAGTAGATTAGAAATTATTAATCCTTACACTGAAGAAAAAACAATACCGTTTGACAGTGATAAATTTGATACTCAGCCGTTCAGCGATGCCACAGGCTACGCCGGGCAATCGGATTACATAGTAATTGACAGGGGCAGTAACGATGCCAACAATTGGAGCCGATACAATCGATGGTTTCATAAAGATGTTGTTGCCGCAAGTTCTTTATATAATGGCAATCCAGTCAACTTAGATCAGACCGCAAGAGCCATTAGACCCATTATAGAATTTAATGCAGATTTAAAACTTGCAAATTTTGGCACTATGGCCATTGCCGATGTTGATATCCTCGACGATTACACGACAGATGCATTTAGTACAATTGAGGGATCATTTGCATACAGCGTTGACGGCGTTTCTTTAGCAGACGGACAGCGAGTTATTTTTACCGCTGACCCTGATACATTGGTTAAAAATAAAGTGTTTAAGGTTACATTTGTCAATGTATTACATCTTAATAACGGTAGTAGACAAATCCACTTGGAAGAAATTTCGTCACCATCACTCAATCAAGTGGCACTGGTTAAATTTGGAACTAAACATCAAGGTAATGCATTTTGGTATAACGGTACAACATGGGCCCGCGGCCAATTAAAAACTAAAGTAAATCAAGCACCGTTATTTGACGTAGTAGACGAAAAGGGTATAAGTTATGCTGATACCACTGTTTATAACGGATCAACATTTGTAGGAACAACTTTATTTTCTTATAAACTCGGATCAGGCACTACTGACAGCGCACTGGGATTTCCGTTAAGTTACAGAAATATCAGCAACATTGGCGATATTGTTTTTAATTTTACGCTGGCAACTGACACATTCCAATACAAGCAAGGGACTGCTCTGTTAACACAAGCAATTAATGTAGGGTATCTTGTGGGGCAAACATTTGCTGGAAAATTAACTTATAAAAACGGCTGGCAGCTTTGCACAGCTCCGAATGTACAAGCCGCTATTAGAATTTATAAAAATTCTGGAATCACGAATTATTTTAATATAGATATTTTTGATGACATTACCAATCTAAACGACCTAGTGGTTAGAATTTACATAAACGGACATAGACTGGATCCAATGGCGTGGACATTGATTGATGCACCTGCTCACAAACAAGTACAATTGAGAACAGATATTGCACTAAGTGATGTGTTAACCATCAGAGCATTTGCGGCACAGCCAATTAACAGTATTGGTTATTACGAAATACCCGTTAACTTGCAAAACAATCCATTAAACAATGCGATGGGAGATTTTACACTGGGTGAAGTTTCGGACCATGTGAATTCAATAGTTGATAATTTAGATACCATCTTTGTAGGCTCATTTCCAGGCAGCGGCAACCTACGAGATCTGGGTAATGTAACGCAATACGGTACAAAATTTGTACAGCACAGCGGCCCAATGAGTCTTGCAATCTATCATATTACTAGCGAATCTAACAATGTTATTCGCAGTATTGAACAAGCTCGGGACGACTACAATAATTTTAAAAGAAATTTTATTAAAATTGCCAGTAATTTGGGAGTAGACGGTGACACTGTTACCATAACAAATCTGGTGTTGCAAAAAATCAATAAAGACAAGCCAAAAACAAGTCCTTACTACTTTAGTGACATGGTTCCGTATGGCGCATGTGTAGTAACGGATCTCAATGTTGTTGATTACAGGATTAAACAATATCCGTTAACCAAGCCGTTTGTTTTAACAACCTTGAGTAATGACGCTGTGGGTGTATATTTAAACAGTGTGCAATTAATTTACGAACAAGACTACAGATTACTTGATACGGGATTTGTTGTAATTGACAGTTCGGTCAAGATGAACACCGGCGATGTAATTACCACAAGAGAATATGACAGCACCGATGGTTGTTTTGTACCAGCGACTCCGACCAAAATGGGCATATGGCCAAAATTTGCTCCAAAAATTTATACAGACACTTCGCTAGTGACACCGCGTGTTATGATACAAGGCCATGATGGCAGTCAAGTCTTGGCGTATGGCGATTATCGCGACGATTTGATTTTGGAATTAGAAAAGAGAATTTTTAATAACATTAAAATTCAATACGACACTGCAATTTTTGATGTCACTGATGTAATTCCGGGATATAACAGAAAAACAGATTACAATCTGTCTGAATTTAATGAAGTATTGGCTCCTAATTTTTACAAATGGACTGCATTAGCAGGTAGAGATTTTACAAAACCATTGGGTACATTTTCTGTAAATAATACCTTTACATATAACTATTCTGATACTGTTGGGCCCGACGGCAAACCAGTTCCGGGGTATTGGAGAGGAATCTATCGTTGGTTGTTGGATACTGATCGACCTAATTTATGCCCGTGGGAAATGTTAGGGTTTAGTATAGAGCCCAAGTGGTGGGCCACGGTGTACGGTGTTGGCCCATACACTGGCGACAATTTTCCAATGTGGCAAGATATTAGCGAAGGTATGGTTCGTGAACCGGGAGTTCCTGCGGTTAAATTAACCAAATATGTCAAACCATTTTTAATGAATCATATTCCGGTTAACAGCGACGGAACATTATTAAGCCCGATTGATTCTGGTTTAGTTTCTGGACCAACTGTTCTCACAATGGATGGCGGGTTTGTATTTGGAGATGTAAATCCAGTTGAAGCTGCCTGGCGCCGTAGTAGCCATTATCCATTCAGTGTGCTTATATCTGCTACACTTTTGAATCCTGCAAACACGTTTGGCCTGTTGTTAGATAGGGCCAACATCAAACGTAACCGTGCAGGACAACTAATTTATGCAAACACTAATCTACGGGTACGCCCAACCGATGTTGTATTACCCAGCATTTATTCAAGCGCAACTCGTGTACAAACTGCGGGATTGGTTAACTATATTGTAGATCATATTTTAAATTTTGTGTTTAGTAATAATGTTAGAAGTTATAATCAGTATGCTACTGACTTGGACACTTTGGCAAGTCAGATCAGTTATCGAGTTGGAGCATTTACTAGCAAAGAACAATTTAATTTATTATTAGATAGTAAAACACCGTTAAGTACAGGTAGTGTTTTTATACCTCAAGAAAATTATCATGTTAATATTAACACTTCTAGTCCTATCAAGAAAATAACTTACAGCGGAGTTATTATCACTAAGTTGCACTCGGGGTACGAAGTTAAAGGTTATAGTACCACACAACCTTATTTTAAATATTATCCTTACTTACAAACAGGCCAAAGAATTAATGTTGGCGGCATTAGTGAAAGTTATGCAACTTGGACACCAGGACAGCAATATGTTGCTAATTCAGTTTTATTATATAAAGGACAATACTATCGAACGTTGTCTTCTACGACATCAAGCGCAACATTTGACCCAACGGCATTTAGCCGCTTAGGCGAATTGCCAGTTGTAGGCGGCGCCAATGCTGTTTTGAGAAAACTATGGGATAGAAATAATCCAGTGGTAGTTCCGTACGGCACTGAATTTACAAAAATTCAGGATGTGGTTGATTTTTTACAAGGCTACGGCGAATGGTTGACTGATCGGGGATTTGTTTTTGATGATTTTAATAACAATTTAAATGCCGTTTCTAATTGGGAAAACAGTGCTAGAGAATTTCTATTCTGGACTACACAAAACTGGAATTCTGGCGCAGATAAATGGGCAGATTGGAATCCAGCTGAGCCAGTTACCTACGGAACTATTGTAAAATACAATGGAGATTATTATAGTGCATTGTACAATTTAGCCGCTACTGACGTGTTTGATCCGATCAAATATACTAAATTAGAAGGATTAAGCAACATTGGCAGCAGTGTTATTAGTCTAAGCCCAAGTGCAAATAAATTAACATTTAAAACTGACTTATCTGTAGTAGACAATATTAGTAATCAGTTTTACGAATATGAAATATTCAAAGTTGACGGAACACCATTGGCTCCATTATTCTTGGATAGCTATAGAGAAAATAATACTGTAAGTTACAGTCCCCGTACAACTGATGGAATCTATGGCGCTAGTTTTTATCTAATACAAAACGAACATGTTATTACAATAGATAATACCACAATTTTCAATGATGTTGTGTATAATCCAGAAAGCGGTTATAGACAAGAACGTGTTAAAGTAGCTGGGCACGTTAGTATCGACTGGTACGGTGGCCTAGATGTTCCAGGTTTCATATTTGATCAAGCGAATGTCAAACAATGGCAGATATGGCAAGATTATTCTCTAGGCGACATTGTAAACAATCAAGGTTTTTATTACAGTGCATTATCCGCTCTATCTGGAACAGAAACATTTAATCCACATACCTGGGTGCAACTAACAAATAAACCAACACCCAAATTAATTCCTAATTGGACTTATAAGGCCGGCCAGTTTACTGATTTCTACAATCTTGACAGCGATAACTTTGATGTTGCACAGCAAACAATGGCACATCATTTAATTGGGTACCAGAAACGTCAATATCTCAATAATATTATTCAAGACAACGTGAGTGAATTTAAATTCTTCCAAGGCATGATTCGTGAAAAAGGTACACAAAATAGTCTCAATAAATTATTTGATGTATTAAGTTCTGACAGTAAAGCAAGTCTTAAATTTTATGAAGAGTGGGCAGTACGTGCTGGGCAGTACGGCGCCAGTAGAGCTTTTGAAAATATTGAATTTGTGCTGGACGAAGGACAGTTTAAATTAAATCCTCAAGGCTTCCAGTTGGTAACTGCACCGGATGTAACTCTCAACGATACTTTTATTATACAACAAAAATCTACTGATGTATATTTAAAACCTTTGGGCTATAATTCAAAACCTTGGCCGTTATTGACAAATTATAAACCTTTCTTGCGTAGTGCAGGCTATGTTAATTCAACTGAAGTATCTATAAGTCTCGGATACCTGCCAGAAATTGCTGCCTTAGATAATGCCACAGTCAACGAAGGAGCCTATATATGGGTGGCCTTCGAAGGACCAAGTTGGAATTTGTACAGATATACAGATATTCACATGTCTGTGACAAATGTTACCTATAATGCGTCTGCAAAAACTTTAACAATTACAGCAGAAAATCTAACTGGATTTGTATCAGGGTCGTGGATTGGACTTGCACAAGTAGAAAAATTAAAAGGTTTTTATCAAATAATTAGTGTTGAATTAAACTCATTTACAGTTGCGGCAAATATTACTGGATTTCCGAGCCCATTCAAACAAAGCAATGAACTGGTAGTGTATGCATTGATTAGTCAACGAACCAGTAGTATCGACACATTGGATTCTGTACTTACAACAAAACTTTCACCGGGCGAACTAATATGGACAGACGACAGCGGTAACGGCAAATGGGCCAGCTGGATGTTTAATCCTATTTACACCATATCAGACGTAAACAATTCAGCTCCGCAGAATCAATTACGATTTGGCAATACCATTGCTGTAAACAACAAAGGCACACTGGCCGCTGTTGGTTCTAGTTTTGGAGAATTAATAACATACGACAAAGTAGGAACAGTCACTCCTTGGGTCCAGCGCCAAGTCATAGCTTCTCCATTCATTGCAACAAATGTTGTTGCATTGACTACCGGTAATACTGCGCTTAACAGCACCACGGTGATTATGTCTAGTGCAAACCCTTCCATGATAGGTGGATTTATCGATGGCCCCGGCGTGCCTTATGACACACTGGTGGTATCAGCGGTTAACGGAGTTAGTATCACAATCAGCCAAAAAGCAAATGCAACAACCACAGCTTCAACTTATACAATTATAACAAATCCAAACCCTGCTACAGCAATAGCAACTTCAATAGCATTTTCGGCAGACGGTACCTGGATGGCTAGTGGTAGTCCGTTAGCCGGTTATGCAGTAACAGATTATTTAGGCGCATGGGATAACACTGTTGTGTACGGTCCAAATCTTATTGTGTCAACTGGGTCTGGCACTAGTACAACATATTGGCAAGCATTAAGTAATGTTCCAGCAAATAAACCACCAGCAAGTAACCTAGCTTATTGGACTCCAATCTATTATTTGCCAGTTGACTCGTATGGAACTTGGTCAATCAACGATTCGTATCTTGAAAACACACTAGTTGTTTATAAATCAAAAGTGTACAAGAATGTTGTTACTGCAACAGCTTCTGGTCTGCCTTCAATTTATGGTCAAACAACGGTTAATGTATTAAGTACAAATGGTACAACTTATATTTTAACCGCTGACACAACAGCGGGACTTGCACCAAATTATCAAATTATTTTTACAGGCAATGTATTCGGTGGAATATTATCTGGTGGTTTATACTATGTGTCTACGGTTCTTAGTAGCACCACATTCACAATTACAGCATTGCAGTACAGCACATCTCTAACACCAGTTACAACTGCGTTTGGATCAATGCAAGCTACTCAGCAACCGCAGCCTGCGCCCGGCGGAAATAATCAGTGGGCAGAACAAAGCACTCAAGCTGGCCCAGCCGGGCAAGGTGTAATTAGTTTATACAAGAAAGATCCTAATAATATTTACGGGTTAGTTGACACCATTGTTAGTCCGTTCCCAGCTGCCAACGAAAACTTTGGTAGCAAAATTGTATTTGGAAACGATACAGCATATGTGTCGGCTCCAGGTTACAATGGCGTTGGTCGAGTTTATAAATTAAAATATGCAACAACTATCCAAGCACAAAGTGCATATAATCCAGTCGGCAGTACCAATGCCACTGTAGTAGTTACCAGCACCGCCGGAGTCCGTGTAGGAATGTATGTAATTAATCCAGCATTTACTAGCGACCAAACAGTGGCGCAAGTATTAGATTCTCGCACGGTGATATTAAGCGGCAGTCCAAATAGTATTCCAAGCGGAATTATAAAATTTGCAATTGTTGGTTGGGGATACGATTTTACAGAAATATATACAGGCACACAACCCGGCGCCGCTTTTGGGAATTCTATTAGCCTGAGTCAGGATAATCTCACACTTGCAATTGGGGCAGACACTGGCACAGTAAACGGTGTACTCAGCATTTATAAAAATACTGGTACAGGATTTAATCCAGCACTGCCTTTACAATCCATATCAGGCACTACCAAAAACTTTGGTATTAGTACCAGTGTGTCTGACAATGGAACATATATTGCAGTATCAGACGACAGTGCCACAGTTGGCGGCATAATACAACGTGGCGGCGTTACTGTTTATAAGTTTACTGCCGGCACGTATACACCTTACCAAACACTGACTCCTTATCAGCCTGAAATCAATGGACATTTTGGTAATAAACTATCGTTTATGAATGACCATGAAACTCTAGTAGTTTATAGTCAATATGGTGACACAATTATTACAACTACATTTGACAATAAGACAACTACATTTGATAAAAATAGTACAGACTTTGCATTTACACAAACTAACAGTGGACGTGTTGATGTTTATGATATGTATGCTACTAAGTGGGTGTTTAGTGAAAGTCTAACTAAATCAAACCCTGTTAAAACTGCCGGAAATTTTATTAGAAATAATGTTTATCAAATTTTAACTCTTGGTACTACAGATTTCACCGCAATTGGTGCAAGCACTAACGCAATTGGTGTTACCTTTACAGCAACCAGTGACGGGTACGGTACAGGTACTGCGGCCTTAGTCACTAACGAAACTTTGATCGCCGACGGATACGGAGTTGGATTTGCTGTAGGCTCTAATCACATCTTAATTGGCGCACCAGAATCAACTGACCAAGGATTTAATTCAGGAAAAGTTTATGATTACGGCAAGCCGCTCAATGCGTATACTTGGACTATTGATCATTCGGAAGTTGATAAACCTGATGTTACAAAAATTAAACAGGCATTCTTGTATAATAGAGTAACTGGAGAATTAATTACCCATTTAGATGTTATTGATATTGCTCAGGGAAAAATTCCAGGACCAGCTGACGAAGAAATAATGTACAAGTCGTTTTACGACCCAGCAAATTACAGCACAGTAAACGGGATCACAACGTCAGAAGCAACGGCAGTATGGGATACCAAACAAGTTGGTCAATTATGGTGGGATGTACGCACTGCAAAAGTTATCGATGCCTATGAAAACGATCCAGTATACAGAAACACTAACTGGAACACACTGGCACCAGGTGCAACTATTGATATTTACGAGTGGGTTGGAACAAAACTAAAACCTAATGCATGGGACACCCAAGCAGATACACCAGCTGGATTAACCAACAACATCAGTGGCAAGAGTTTGTATGGTGATGCAAAATACAGTATCAAGACAACTTACAATACTGTAACATTATCAACTGTTACAACATATTACTACTGGGTTAAAAACAGAAAATTTACTCCTAATGTTCCAGGCCGACACATGGCTGCACAAGATGTGTCCAGTTTGATTGCAAATCCCCGAGGACAAGGATACACTTATCTTGCATTAACGGGTCTTGGTAGTTTTAGCCTGATCAATGCCAAGTCTTATTTAAAATCTAATGAAGTGATATTGAGCGTTGAATATTGGACTGGCATCAAAACAGATCAAAATGTACACAGTCATTGGAATATCATCAGCGATGATCCAACAACTTATATCCCTTTGCCAATCGAACAAAAATGGATTGACAGCCTCTGCGGCAAAGACACAGCGGGCCGCGAAGTTCCTGATACAAGTCTACCAGTTAAACTACGTTATGGTATTGAGAATCGTCCAAGACAAGGCATGTTTGTCAACAGATTTGAAGCATTAAAACAGTTTGTTGAAACCGCAAATCGGATATTGTTGGCAAATCAAATTGTTGAAGAAGCCAGTATCACTGCGCTACAAGGATATGATCCACAACCAACAGTGATATCTGGATTATACGATGTTACATTCCCCACTGATGCTGAACTGGTGTATGCCAGTACCGGCAGTTTTACCCGAGCAACCATTGTGCCAGTAGTTGCTGACGGCAGGATTACCGGCGTAACGATAGTTAATTCTGGTAAAGGATATCTGGTTGCACCTTATCTTACAATAGTAGGAGTGGGCGTTGGTGCCGTTGTTAGATCTATCATTAATAATAAAGGTCAAATCACAGGAGCCACTATAGTATCTAGGGGCGAAGGATACAGTGACAACACCACTTCTATCAATGTACGAGACTACTGTGCGCTGATACAGAGCGATAGTCAAGCAAACAACAACTGGAGCATTTACAGTTATGATCCAATACAAAGATCTTGGGCAAGAATTTTAACCCAAAGCTACGATGTAAGAGAATTTTGGAGTTATGCCGATTGGTATGGTTCTTATACCAGCAATACGGGCAAGGTAATATTCACAGCTTCACAATTCACTGTTGCAAAGTTTTCAGTAGCCACCCTAACAGAATTAAACGGTATTCAACCTGCCATTGGTGATACTGTTAAAGTTAGAGTTACCAATGCCGGCGGCTGGGAATTACTTTACAAATATGCTAATTCCACTAGTGTGGATTGGACACAGTCCTACGCCACGGTGGGTATCCAGAACGGTACTATACAATTGAGCAGTAGTTTATACAATCTATCCAATACAGATTTAGGATTTGATAATACAATTTTTGATAGCAACAGCTATGATAAAGTTGCAAGTATTGAGTTAAGAATTATTTTAGACACACTTAAGAATAAGATTTTTACACAACATGCAAACCTTAATGGTGCATATTCGGATTTATTCTTTGCCAGTGTACGATATGCACTGAGCGAACAACCGTATGTGGATTGGATTTTTAAAACTAGTTTTGTCAAGGCACAGCATAATGTGGGACAGTTGGACCAGCCAGTTACATACCAGGCTGACAATCTAGCTAATTTTGAAGATTATGTAAACGAAGTCAAGCCGTATAAAACCAAAGTGAGAGAATATATTAGTAACTATGACAGTTTGGATCCGGCAAAATTACCAATTACTGACTTTGATTTACAACCAATCTATCAAAACAATGCGCTAACTGTTATTAATACATTTGTGGACAATGGCAAATTATCAACAACTAACGCCATAGTACAGCAATATCCGTGGAAATTTTGGTTGGATAATGGTGGCTTTGAAGTAGTAGATCTAAAATTGACCAGTAGCGGTTCCAAATACATAACTGAACCAGAAGTAATTATTACCAGCGACAGCGGCAGTGGTGCAACAGCAAGAGCATTTATTTCTAATGAAAAAATTAACAGAATTATATTGCTAACTCCGGGCAGTGGATATTTGTCAGCACCCAAGATAGAAATTCGCGGCGGCACGTTGATAGATGGAACCAGTGCAACTGCAAGTGCTATTATTGGCAACAGCGTTGTCCGTGGAACACTAGTTGGTATCAAATTTGATCGAATCAATTCCACATATTTTATCACTCAGCAATCTAAAACTGAAACATTTACTGGCACTGGCAGCAGACAACAATTTCTGTTGGTATGGGGTCCTGATATTAAGATAGGACAAAGCACAGTATACATTGATAATATTTTGGCACTACGAGACAGTTATATAATGTATGTTGTTAAATCAGCAAATTTAGGATATACAACATATTCTGGAATTATACAATTTGATACAGCTCCTAAAAAAGGCAGTACAATTCGTGTAACTTACAATATTGATCCTTCGTTGATGCAAGCAACTGATAGAATACAATATTTGTATAATTCTGCCACAGGCGAGTTGGGAAAAGATTTATCACAATTAATGACAGGTGTTGATTATGGTGGCGTAATTGTTGATGGGACTGGATTTCAGATATCCAACGGTTGGGACAGTTTACCCTATTATTCAGATCAGTGGGATTCATTTGACGAAGCATTTAATGATTATACCGTAGTTGTTGGAGCTGATACTCATGCATTCACTTTACCGTATACACCACCAGCCGGCGTACAGTTAACATTGTACAGAAAACAAAGCAATGTAGATACATATCAATCCGACGGTGTAACTAAAACTTATACATACTCAACGGCTGATGTTGCTCCTTACGTTACTGTTACAAACAATCTTGAAACTACTGGAGTGTCTGCTACATTTACCAGTATCAATCGGGTAGCTAGTTTATTTGGAACTATATTAGTTGTTTCAAATACTACTGGAATTGTTGCAGGTATGGGAGTGATAGGTGCAGGGTTTGCAAGTGGACAAACGGTCAGTTCAGTGACAAATGGTACAACATTGGTCCTAAGTATTCCAGCAGATAGCCAGCCTAGTGGCACAATACAATTTATTCGTAATGTTGTAGGTAGTGCAACTTTGAATGTAACCAGTACAGTTGCACTAAAAGTAGGTGATGTTGTAACTTTATTAAATTTAAATTCATTCAGTTATAACACTACGGTGCTGTCTATTCCAAATAGTACAACAATTATTTTGAGTAACATCATTTATCAAACTATTCCTCCAGGAACTTACATAACATTTACACGTAAACTGATACAGCCAACAGACGTTACTATTAAGACAGATGGAACAATTATTTTAACCAATTTGGCCAACTCTAAAATAGTTGCTGGAACATTGATTAATATTATTGGACAAATTAATCCAGTACGACTCGATGATCCAAACTATAATATACAACCTTATTTCCAACAGTTGATAAACGCATTTGCATACGATACAGCATTTACTACAGGCACTATGCAAAGTATTTTTGCAGGACTTGATATTCTAACACAAGTTAAAACTTACGGTTATGATCCCATGACAACTGCCAACAGTGTCACAGCATTGGCAAACAAGATACTAGCCATTCCAACGGTGGCTGGCGCTTCTTTAGCTGCCGTGGATGCCATTAACACTAACCTTGCTACGATTATAGAAATCATTGATCAGGCCAACAGTGGAATTATTCCAACACCAGAATTCCCGCCATATGCTGGTCTGGATACTGGCTATGTAAATGCAGGAATACTGTTGTTTGATAACATAACATTCATACAATTTGAAATGGTTGCTTACATAACAGCAAATTATCCTAGTTTGACATATGACCAGAATATTTTCCAACAGGACATGCAAAATATAGTATGGAGTTTGATTTATGATTTGACATACGGCGGCAACAGTCAGTCTGTGCAACGTGGTCTAACATATTGGTCATCTAACAATATTTTAAGAACCGATCTTGGTACAGCATGGCCCGGAATTTATACTCGTCTAGCTAGTATTGCACAAAGTATTATTATCAAATCAGCAGTAACTAGATTACAAACAATTGTTGCACAATACAAGCCACTCAGTATTTTAACTGGCGGCTCAATTGCAAGTACCAGCATTTCAAATAATATTGCCACAATTAAATCAATAGTTACTGCACTTGGTAGACCATCGGTGACACCAGTTTATCCGTCACTCAGCAATGCACCGGTTATTTTACAACCGGTAGCAACTGCAATACTTAATGCATCATTAATTCCAAAATTTAATACAACCGCAATTGTAAACACATTCTTGTCTAACGGATTACCGGACAGCAACGGTGTGGTATCCAAGACATTTACAATTCCTACTCCCTATACATTGATCGACGGTGGAGCAAGTTATACCACACTTGATACTGAAGTTGATGATGGTGGAAACGCTAGCTCGTCTCCAAGTGTGGTAGACGATGGCGGTACTGCAATATCCAGTGGATTTGTTGTGTCCAATCTTGACCAGTTCACCATTAGACAAATTACTAGCGATGGTAGCATCAAGCCTAAAGAAACAGATTATGATACTGCATTGAATGGCGGAGATACCAGCACTGCATTACAAGGCGTGTATGCTACTGCTACTGGATTAAATGCCGATGATATCATTGTAGACGGTGACGATTTAGTTACTACAACATCAAGCCCAGCACCAGAAGAAGTTGTTCCTGGACAAGTGGTTGATACAGTGGCAATCAAGGTGTTTGACAAACCGTATAACGGCAGTGCAACAATGCGTGTTGACAATTTTGTTGCCAACGGTACCAAAAAGAGTTTTACATTAAGTCAAACTCCTAACGGTAAAGGCGCAGTAATTGTGAAATTAGATAACACCATTAAAACATTGACAACCCATTATACAATAGATTACAGAAATAATCTAGTGGAATTTATAACAGCACCAGCAGCCAATGCACAAGTTAGTTTGTTCAGTGTTGGATTTAATGGCGCAAACATTTTGGATATTGACCACTTTGTTTCCAACGGATACAGTACTGAAATTGTATCGAATGCCACTTGGCAGGAGAATATTAGTACTCTAGTGTATGTTGATGGAGTTGTAGTCAATCCTGAAATATTCAAAACAGATTCAAGTTATGATCTATCTAATGCCATTGCATTTAGATTTGCAGTTGCTCCAGCAGAAAATGCTTTGATTAACTTTGTAATAGTTGCAGGTGTTCAGCAGACATTTGCCATTACCAAAGTAGAAACTGTTGCCACAACTGGTGCCTTAACATATACTTTACAAAATCGAGTAGGTAATAGCTTGCCTGCAGAATCCAACATGATTGTGCGGGTAGACCAAACAATTTTGTCAGCACCTAACAACAGTTATTTTACAATTGGCAGTAATAGATTAAATTATTCTATTGATTCTACAAAATTTGTTCCGTACTCAGTGGACATTACAGCTCTCGTAGTATTGGTCGGCGGAGTTACATTACAAGCTGGGCCTGATTATATTGCTGACCTCGGTGGTATCACAATTAAACTTACTAGAAAAATTTACAACTTATACAAGGGTCAAACATTGGTTATAAGTGTATTGACTGGTGCAGGCTATTCTTATAATTCTACCACAGGACAAATTACATTTGCGCAAGCATATGACAATACTCGTGTGGTGCAAGTTATCAGTAGTTATCAGCATGATATTTTAAATATTCAACGTACCACAATTAATGTGATAGGCACATCTCTGCTGGTGCCCAACAGTGCAAATTATTTTTACTACCAAGACACTGCTGGCGGACTAGTAACACTGGATCGTCCAGTGATAAGTGATTACTATGTTTGGGTAATTAAAAATTCATTGTTGCTAACACCAACAGTTGATTATAAACTAAATGATGATCATCAAAGTATCACATTGGCCAAAGAGTTAACTACCAACGATCAAATCACACTAATGACATTTGGTTCAGCTGTAATAACTCCGGGCATTGCTTACATGCAATTCAAAGACATGCTGAATCGCGTAAGTTACAAGCGTTTGAGTATGTCTAAACAAACAACATTGGCAAATGATTTGAAGTGGAATGACACGGCCATTGTGTTGGTAGATGCTGGTAATTTTGAAGCGCCAAGTCCTGCAAATAATAAACCCGGGGTTATTGAAATTCGTGGCGAGCGTATTGAATACTTTGTCAAAAGTGGTAACACTCTGAGTCAGCTACGCCGTGGCACATTGGGAACTGGTGTATTTTATAATAATTTTGCTGGCACACTGGCACAAGACATTGGCGCAGGTGAAACAGTTCCTTACAAAGATACGCAAACAGTGACGCAAATTATCAGCGACGGCACCAAAATAATACCATTAGATTTTGTTCCGGCAAGTGCAAACGCCATTGAAGTATTTGTAGGCGGATACAATACAGATAATGAATGGACCACTGATGTAGCCTACGTTGTAGGAGCCATTGTGAAACAAGGTCCTTATACTTATAGATGCATAACCGCCCACACCAGTACAGCATTTTTTGATGATGTGGCCAAATGGACTTTCTTTATTGGCAATATTCGATTAAAGAAAACTCCATACAAGGTATTCAATATCAACAAGGCCCCAGACAGTCCTGCTGGCGATGTGATATTTCCTGCAGACTTTACAGTTGACGGGGTAACCAAGCAGATAACATTGACCAATTTGTTAGACTTTGGAATACAAGTAACAGTGGTACAAAACACTGGTGTAGCATGGGATAATAAGATTAGTGTGCTTTACGATGCCGGAAAGATTAGCGAATTCTTAAGAGCTGAACCTGGCATCTGGCATACTCCCTACAAGCAGATAAGTATTACAGCAACTGGAACATTTGACAGTGCTGGAGATACATTGGACAGTGCTAATATAACATTCGATCAAGGAACGTAAGATGTCGCAAAATATAATTAACATAGGTACGCTTGCAGGGGATCGCACAGGCGATAGCTTGCGTACCGCAGGGCAGAAGATAAACTCAAATTTTACCGAGTTGTATGGTATTGTAAACTCTGCATCACTGCCTGCAAGAACTGGCAACAACGGTAAAGCATTGTTTACTGACGGCACAGCAGTTTATTGGGCACCAGTTGTTGCTACCAATGGAGTTACCACTACTGGAAGCTATGCAAACCCTACATGGATTACTAACCTAGCGTATGGAAAAATTACAGATGTGCCCACTGCAACCACCGGTATTGCCGGAGTTGTAAAGGTCGACGGAACTACCATCATTATCAACAATGGAGTGATTTCAGCGTCACCCACAGCTGGGTCTTTGACTAACGGTGCATACACTGTGACATTATCGGCGGTAGACGGTACTTTGACACTGCCTCGAGGACAATTTGACTTTAATGATCCTTATGTTAGATTCAAATATAACACCATGACCGCGGGTGCTGGTGTTCAGATGGGATCACCGGACGATCAAAATTATGTTAATGTAGATTCTTCTGCGGTCACAATTCAGGTCAATAGCGACAGTTTAGGCGGCTTAACTCAAAAAAACTGGATTTTTGATACAACAGGTAAATTAACAGTTCCTGGCGGTTTATCTTTCCAAGGTAGTACCAGCGGTTTAGTAACAATTCGTGCAGGTACAACGCCCGCAGTACAAACATACACATTGCCTGGTGCGTACCCGGGTGCTAATAATTATGTATTAGCAAGTTCAACAGCTGGAGTTTTAAGTTGGATATTACCAACCGGCTCAGGCACAGTTACCAGCGTTACTTTAAGTTTGCCTAGTCAATTTAATGTAACTATACCCACAGTGACCACATCCGGCACATTAACGGCTTCTTGGAATACACAGACTGCCAACTATATATTAGCAGGGCCTACTACTGGCACCGCTGCCGCTCCAGTATTCCGTGCATTAGTGGCCGCAGATATTCCAGCATTAACGTATCAAACACCAATCGGAACAATTAGTGGATTAGTTAAAGGCAATGGCGCAAATGCCCTTACTGCCGCAACTGCCGGAGTTGACTATCAAACAGCGCAAAATGTTACTGGTATAGTAAAATCAAGCGGAACAACACGCACCGCCGCAACCAGCGGAACTGATTATTCAGCTGGCACCAGTGCGCTGGCAACTGGCATTATAAAAAGTACAACCACAACTGGGGCATTGACCATTGCCGCTGCCGCAGACATTAATACAACATTTGGTAGTCAGACACAAAATTTTGTTTATGCCGCACCAATCTCGACCAACGGTAATCCTTCATTCCGTGCGTTGACAGTTACCGATATGCCAATATCTGGTCTACAAAGCCGATCAACTGTATCAGCAACTACCGGAAGTTTAGCATATCAAACAAGTGCAACAATTACAATTCCAGTTGCCAAAGGATATGCATTGTATAGCATACAGTCCAGTGTGGGATCTTGGGTAACCATTTATACCAACAGTACCTACATGACCAACGACAGTACTAGAAGTATCACAACTGATCCGACTCCAGGCAACGGTGTAGTTGCTGAGTCAGTGACTACTGGCACCACAACTACATACGCAACGTTTGCGCCAGCGGTAATGGGTTATAACATAGATAGCCCGGTAACTACTAATTTATATATGAAAGTTTATAATAATAGTGGATCCACTGCCGCAATCACGGTTACTTTAATATATTTGAAATTAGAAGCTTAACATGTCAACTATTTCAACACCATTAGATACTCAGTTGATGATTACACTTTATCTCAAAAGAGATAAACATGAGAACGGCATGACTATACAGGAGTATGCTGACGCTGTTATAGCCGGAACACAGACTGTATTAGGGCATGATGAATATGTTTATCAATTTGGTGCTGTTAAAGATGAGGTAACACTTGTATTAGACTGGGCAACATCAAATGGCTTAATAATAGAAGAAACAAATATAGACTCAGCCACTACAAAATTATCAGGAACTGCTGAACAGTTTAATAATATTTTTAATATAAGTTTACAAACAGTTATTGAGAATAACAGAGAATACATAACACACATTGGTAATATTATTATTCCCACAAACATTGATGCTGTTGTTGATTTGATATTAGGATTAGATAACTCTATGAGTTTTTCTCATAATGCAATCTTAGAAACCACTACAGGTCCTATAGATTCAAATCTAATCAGTAGTCCTACTCCGGTTGATCTAGCATCAGCATATAAGTTTCCTAGGGCTCCCGGGAGCGATTTAGTTCAAGGTAACGGCGTCTGTGTTGCCATTATTGAACTAGGTGGCGGATGGACTACACAAAATCTAACCAGCACATTTGGCCGTATTGGTCAGCCTAATCCCACAGTGATAGATGTTTCAGTAGATGGCGGTGTAAATGACGGCGGCGCAGATGTTAACTCTAGTGGCGAGGTAATGCTTGATATCTACTGTGTAGGAGCAGTAGTACCAGCGGCAAAAATTGCCATGTATTTTGCTCCAAATACTTACCAAGGATTTATTGATACAATTATAACACCAACAAATGATACTGTAAATAATCCTAGTGTAATTAGTGTTAGTTGGGGTACGACTGATACTAATTGGGGTAGTGTAAACAGGAATACATTTGAAGCGGCATTTGCCGCGGCAGTAGTTAAAGGAATTACTGTATTTGTTGCCGCAGGAGACTATGGAGTAAGAGCACTCAGCGGTAGTGCAACATATACAGTACAGTACCCAGGAACAAGCCCATACGTAGTATGTGCAGGCGGAACTGTCATATCAATTAATAATGATTATTCTATTGCAAGTGAAATTCCTTGGGGAACTAGCGGCGGCTCATTTGCTGGTGGTGGTGGTGTCAGCGGAATTTTTGGTATTCCTACTTGGCAAACAGGGTTTAATAGTAAATTATATCCAGGTGGAACTGTTTCAGCATTGACTGGTCGCGGCATTCCTGATGTTTCAGCTATGGCAACTGGCTATACTTTTTATTATGGTGCTGGTAATGCAACTGGAACGTTTGTAGGAACTAGTGCTACTGCTCCGTTACTAGCAGGCATGATGGCTAGATTAAATCAATTGTCAGAACGTCGAATTGGTTTTGTTAATTCTGATTGGTATGCAGTAAGAACAACTGCATTTAACGACCAAATAACTGGCGATAATCACGGCGGAAATGCCGTAGGTTATATGGCCGATACTGGGTGGGACGCTGCCACAGGGCTTGGTAGCCCTATTGGTACAGAATTGTATAAATTATACAAAACTGGTACAACTTTTCCTAAAAGAACTTACGGTTTCCGACCTGCAACAGGAACAGTATACCCCCGTAGAACAACGGGTGCCCGTTAATTAAACTAGCACATTTTAAACATTGATAAATATTAGATAAAGAGAGTTAACTATGCAGACCAAAGATCAGACAGGAATACATATTGAGGGTCATATCAAGATTCATGACCCAGTTTCTAAAGAAATTTTCATTGCCAAGCGCAATGCAATTCACTACGAAAACATCAGTTTGGCTCTGGCTCAAAGTTTAGCTAACAGCGGCAGCGGATTTGTTTATCAAATGGCATTTGGTAATGGTGGTACCAGCATAGATCCAACCGGAATAGTTACATATCTGACTCCAAACACCAGCGGAACAAATGCAAGTTTGTACAATCAGACTTATGCCAAAGTAGTCAATCAAAATTCAAGTAATAACACGGATCCCAGTAGAAATTTTATTGAAACACGCCACACAACTGGCACTAACTATACAGATTTATTTGTAACTTGTTTGCTGGATTACGGCGAGCCAAGTACTCAAAGCGCATTTGACACAGTGACTAACAGTAATAGCCAGTATGTGTTTGATGAATTGGGCTTAAGAAGTTACAACAAGGACGGAACTAGTTTACTATTGACTCATGTTGTGTTTCATCCAGTGCTTAAAAGTTTAAATCGTTTAATACAAATTGATTACACAGTGCGTATTCAAAGTTTGACCGGATTGGTAGGGGTATAATAAATGACGTATCAAGTTACATTTACACAAACTAACAATCCTGACAAGCCGCCCATCACGGTGGCTGACGGTGTTGTAGATAACAGTACCAGCTTAGAATTTCCAGGTAAGAATTACTCAGGATATGGTGCTATCATTGCTAAAGATTTCTTGCATCTGTTAGAAAACTTTGCCAACGATACCAGCCCAAACAACCCAGTGCAAGGACAACTATGGTTTGACACTGCCAGTGGAATTAACTTGTTAAAAGTATATGATGGTACCGCATGGGAACCAGCTGGCAGCTTAAAGAAAGCGAGCAAAGCTCCCGCCGCCGCAACCGCAGGAGATTTATGGGTCAACACAAACACAAGTCAACTATATTTGTATTCAGGCAGTACTTGGACACTGATAGGACCACAGTTTAGTGCAGGCCTTGCAACAGGCCCAGTGGTAGAATCTATTGTAGACACTGCCAACATTAGTCATAACGTTGTTGTAATTTATGCTTCAAGTGTTGACAATACCACCAGTAGCTATCGCGTGGCCATTATAAGTCAGGATGCATTTACTCCCAAGTCTGCAATACTGGGATTTACAACAATCAATACAGGAGTCAATGTAGCCAGTTCAAAATCAACAGTTGATACTGGTAGTAAATATACTGGATTTTGGGGAACAGCAAGCTCTGCAGATGGATTGTTAATCAATGGTTCAGCAGTCGATGGCGCAAACTTTTTGCGTAGCGACACACCTACCATTGCTAATAATACAGTTAGTATTCGCAATGATGGCGGTTTGGTAATTGGATCCAACTTGGGATTCAATATTGGTATCAACGGCAACAGCACATTGTTCTATTCAAAGAACAGCGGAAATCCCATTGACTTTGCATTAAACAACAATGGTACTGTGAACACAGTGCTACACATGACTGCTGATAGCAAGATTGGCCTAGGCACAAATAATACAAGCCCTCAGAGCACATTGGATGTTATCGGCGGTACAACGATCAAAGACGACCCCAGCACACAAGGCACAGTTTGGACCAGCCAAACCGCAGTCACGCTTGATCAATACCTTACCAGTAACACAAACTATTACCGAGTAATAGTTAGTGGTACTACCGGTACCACTGCACCCACTGATGTTAGCGGTTCGAATTTCCAAGATGGTACTGTCACACTTAAATGGATTGGAGTAATACCTAACTATCCAGTTCCTGGCAGGTTGATTGTTAAAGGCACTAGTGATATTGATTCTACCAGTGGTAGCCCATTTGATCCAGGTGGTCCAAGTATACAAACATTAGGCGGATTGAAAGTTACTAAAAAATCACAGTTGGGTGATGATGTTATCAGTTATGGTCAATTTTATGTCAACTACTTGGACGGTAATAGCCAGCCCATAGCAGCCAGTGTAATATTGCCAGGATCAGATCTTGCTGCCAACATTTATGACATTGGTTCTGTGACAAGGCCATTTAGAAATGTATTTGCGCAACAATTCCAAGGAAACTTCAGCGGAACACTGGTAGGCGGTAGCATTACAGGTAGTACTGGTATTGCACAAAGTGCTGCCAAGTTACAATCGCCTACAGTGTTGCAACTTATTGGAGATGTAACCAGTGACGGTGTTGAATTTAACGGGCAATCACAGACTGGCGTACAATCTTTTACAACCAGTATCAACCAAGGTATTATTACCAACAAGGTTGCGGCAAGAGATTCTAATTTAAATGATGAGCTGTTGATATATCGTCCCGGCACCGGCTTGTTGAGCATGACCAAAACAGTGCTATTCAATCACGTTGCAACAGTGCCAGTGGGTTGTGTATTTCCATATGCTGGTCTGGTGACCAATTTGCCAACTGGATACCTTCTATGCGACGGCAGTGAAGTCAAAATTGGTAGTTATCCAACTTTATACGCTGTTATTGGATACTCATACAAAGCGGCATCGCTACTGGTTGGATTAAGTACATTTGCACTACCTGATCTCCGTGGTAGATTTCCATTAGGTCCGGACAACATGAACAATGGACTCACTGTTCCAGCCAAAGACGGATCTGGCACACAAGTGAGTGCAGGCGGAGGATCTGCTAATAGAGTAAACAGTGTCAATGCAGACACCGTGGGGTCATCCAGCGGTAGCGAAAACATTACACTATCAACAACTAACTTGCCAGATCACAAACATAATCTTAATGACGGTGTACAACAGTTTTATGCAGTTGGTTCTCCTAATCCGGGAACTGATCCTAACACAAATATTAACATCGGTAAGGGCTTAACTGCCCAGGCACAAGCTGGCCAAGGATATGGATTAACTGATAGTGGTAGTGTAATTTCTAATACTTATGCCACACCAGTAACAGTGATGAATCCATACACAACAATGAATTATATAATCTTTACTGGTGTGGTATAATGAGCTATACAATAAAACTAACAAATAATAACACGTTAACTGAGATAATTGACGGAACAATTAATCAAACAAGTACTGATCTTACTCTTGTAGGCAAAAACTCCACTGGATACGGAATTTATTTCAATGATAATTTTGTACATTTATTAGAAAATTTTGCAAACACCAGTCAGCCAAACAATCCAATTACTGGACAAGTATGGTTTGATACAACACAAAACAGATTAAAAGTTTATGACGGTGCGCAATTCAAAGTAACCGGCGGAACACTGGTTGGTGCCACTGTGCCCAGTAGCCTAACAACTGGCGACATTTGGATCAATAGTGGCACTGCACAGTTATATTTTAATGACGGTGTTAGCAACGTGCTGGCTGGTCCTTTGTATACCAAGAGTCAAGGACAGAGCGGATTTATTGTAGATACAATTCTTGACATTAACAAAGTTCCTCACACCATTGTGTATTTGTATTGCGCCAGTAATTTATTAGGCATATTTGCTAGTGAGGCATTTACGCCTGCCACGCCAATCAGCGGATATGCAGGCAGTGTTGGGGTTGGATTCAATGTAAGCAGTTACACAGGAGTACAATTCAATGTTCCGGTACTAACAGCGGCCAACTTGTTGGGCGCAGACAGGGTTACATTATATTCAGCAGATAGTTTTGTCGCGACTAGCGGAAATTCCACAATTTCTAACGGCACTTTAACTATTCAAAACACAGCACTTATACCAGCATTGGTACTGGGAGCTGGTAGTAACAATGAAATTAACTCGTCAACTGCTACATTTCAGATCAAATCAAACACTGCAAATCAAAACTTTGAAGTAGCCACACTGAGTTCAACTGGCTTGACTTCAGCAATTTATATCAGCGCACAAAACAAGTTCATGGGTATTTTTAAAGGTACTCCAACAGCCGCATTGGATGTGTCGGGTGCAATTAAATCAACATCAACTATTACAGCTACTGGTGCAATTACTGCGTCTGCATTGAATGTAACCAGCAGTTATACACCCTCTAGTGCCACCAGCGCAGGAGTTGCTGGCCAAATTACTTGGGATGCAAACTATGTGTATGTGTGTACAGCTACAAATACATGGCGAAGATCAAGCCTGACCACATGGTAATAAGAGCTAAAATAATGATAAATACTCAAGAATAAGGAAACAGGAGCAATGGCATATACAATTAACAAATACAACGGGACGCTACTCGTAACAGTTGCGGACGGTACTGTTGATGCAACTACTGATTTAAAGTTAGTGGGCAAAAATTACGCTGGATATGGCGCAATCCAGAATGAAAATTTTGTTTATCTACTGGAAAATTTTGCAAATTCAACATCCCCTTCAAATCCTTTAACTGGTCAAATCTGGTTTGACAGCTCATCCAGCAAGTTAAAATTCTGGGACGGCGGCAAGTTCCGTACTACAGGCGGCGCTGAAATTGGCCCAACAGCTCCAAGCGGACTTACAACTGGCGATTTCTGGTTTGATACAGTTACCAGCCAGCTGTTTGCATGGAACGGCACTACATTTACACTAATTGGCCCACAAGCTGTTGCTGGGTCTGCCACAACACAGATGTTGAGTACCAGCCTCAAAGACAACTTTGGCACAAGTCATACAGTAATTGAAGCTATTGATAATGGACAAGTTATCTTTATCATCAGCCCAGATAGCGCATTTACATTGGACGGCCAAGTTAATCCAATTACAGGATTTACACAAATTCAACAGGGTGTCACTTTATGCTACACAAACAACGCAGGCACACCAGGGGTTACATCCAGCAACCATAGATTCTGGGGAACTGCAACCAATGCAGACCGTTTGGGCGGTTTAAGCGCCGCAAACTATGTTCAAGCTGGTTCTGCGGCATTTAGCACAGTGGTTAACTTTGCAGATGTGGGATACACAGTTGGTAATCCTGTTGCACGTTTGCGTGTGTTCAATAACAACAGTAGCACTCCTACTATTCAAAACACCAGTAATAACACTATTGTTTTCCAAACCACAGTATCTTCCAGTACAGTCACACCATTGCAGTTGGTTGGTGCAGATGTGCTTCCGGGTACCACGCAAGCAAGTAGTCTGGGCACTCAAAACTATCAGTGGTCAAATGTGTGGGCAACTACATTTAACGGCACTGCTACCAATGCTAACAATTTAGTCATTGGCGGCACAGCTTTTTCAGGCAGTGTGTCAACCAGCCCAGGAACAGTTGTTGCTCGCGACGGCAGCGGAAACGTTAATGCTAACACATTTAACGGTGCAAGCACAACTAGCTACTATGCTGACTTGGCAGAAAAATATATAACAGACAAAGAATATACCCCAGGCACTGTAGTGTGTATTGGCGGAGAAGCTGAAGTAACTGCCACATCATCAGGCAGTTTTGCAATAGGTGCAGTGTCAACAGATCCTGCTCTTATGATGAATAGTGGACTGTCAGGCGGAACATACATTGCACTTAAAGGACGAGTTCCTGTGCTATGTCAGGGGCCGGTAAACAAGGGCGATTTGATGGTATCAAACGGAGGCGGAACAGCTATATGTGATAACTCCGCTCCGAGCAATGGAAACATTGTATTTGCTGTGGCAATAGGCTCAACAAATTCTTTGCAGGTTGAACTTGTAGAATGCTTGATACTCTAAGAATTAAAGGATAAAAAATGGCTGGACAAGGCACACGAATACTTGCTAGTGACTATAATGCAATTCAATCAGTAGTTGCTACTGTGCTGGGCGCTGGCTCTGGCGCACTTGGTTACGGCCAAACAGTTACCAGTAGTCAAACAGCAGTGGGCGCCAAGATCACTGCAACAATGTGGCAAACACTACGCAACGATTTATTGGCAACCCGTCAGCATCAAACTGGCGCAAACGAAAGTGGAAATTTAACTGCACCAAGCACAGGCATCCTTGTTAGGGAATACGATCGTGCGGCTTACTATGCATATGCACAGTTAGTTCAAACAAATGCATTGACTACGCCACCAGCTGGGCAAGCATCGTTGGTCACTCTAGCCAACGGTACTAGAACTGCCGCTTGGAATGGAACACTCAATCACACAGTCAGTCTTAATTTTGGTAGTTATGCTGGAGCAAGATATTTCTTTAATTCAGGTAGTAACATTCAAATTAGCGGTAGTAATACCAATGTTCCGGCAGACGGTAGCCAGGCCAAGAGCAACGACTGGGCAACTATATTGGCCAACATGGGTACTATCTCCATGAACTACAACAGCACAAGCACAACCGGTTCAGGCAGTACTGCTGGCAGTGTTGGGTTTTATCAACTGACCACTAGCCCACAAACCATATTTACTAAATCCACAGCAAGCCCTACTTACAGTCCAAACCAATATGACATATTGGCTCAGGTTGACGGTACTGGCGGCATTGTTACATTTACCATGCAATTCCAGGACCTATCGGGTCAGCCAAATGCTCCATGGGGCACTGACGAATATGTGGAAGGCACACTAAGCAGCCTAGTGCAGACTTACTATGCCACAGGCGCCAATGTATCAGTGGCTCTTCCAATCATTACACAGTCAGGACCTTAATCCTCTAATCCGTTGACAAGATAATTACTGTAGTGTATTATATACATTACGGAGTTATCTATGGACGAACGAATTGAAAAAGCATTTGCAGTTGCCAATTACATGGCAACACTGTCAAATCAACGCAGAATAATATTAGAAGAATATACCCAAAAGTTGATATTTTATATCAACGGTGCAACATTTAAAATTGGGCCCGACTTAATCAATTTTACCAAGACAATGCTAGATCTCGATTATACAGAAGATGTGGCGTTCCTTGACTCTAATAATTTTCCAGTAATAATCGATGATGTCCAACAATTCTTTGATGATATCACTTTGATTTATTTTGAAGCCACAAATAGTTACGCGGCCAAATATGCAGAAATCAAAAGTAAACGAAAAGTTTCGGATATTGTTGAGCTATGACAACTGGCGCAGTAATTTTTGCACAGAATAATTCTACTATTGATTATATCAAACTAGCAGTATTTGCGGCTTCTAGAATAAAAAAATATTTGGATATTCCAGTAAGCATCATAACGGATACAAAAGATTACCTTTTGAAATCTTTTCCTGATCATGGATTTGATCAAATTATAGAAATTGACTTTGTTGCATCTGTACAAAATAAAAAATTCTTTGATGGCAGTATTACATCAAAAGTACTTCCTTGGAAAAATCACGCTCGAACAAATGTGTACGATTTAACTCCTTACGATAGAACACTGGTAATTGATAGCGATTACATTATCAGTTCAACAGTTTTAAAATCAGCATTAGACAATGATTACGATTTTCAAATATATAAAAATAGTTTTGATCTGGCAATTGACCGAGAACGTGATTTTGAAAGAATAAATCAATACAGTATTCCTTTTTATTGGGCTACAGTTTTTGTATTCCAAAAAAACACAATCATGGAAGCATTTTTTAATCTAGTAAGTTACATTAAAACAAACTGGAGCTATTTTCGATTACTCTACAACATAGATTCTTCAACATACAGAAACGATTTTGCATTTAGTATTGCAATACATATTATGGATGGAAAAACTCAGGGAGATTTTGCAATTGAACTTCCAGGAACAATGACCTATATCACCGATGCCGATGTGCTAATTGATATAGATGAAAATAAAATGAAGTTTTTAACTCAAAGAAAGAATTTTCTTGGAGAGTATACAGCATCAAAAACTACTGGATTAGATGTACATGTCATTAACAAAATAAGTTTGTTGCGATATGTAAACGGAGGTTCTGGTGTCTAAAGGATTCTTAATATTTGCACAAAATACAGATACAATTGACTATGTGCGTCAAGCATACGCATTGGCATTGAGTATTAAGTTTAGCCAGACAGATATCAATGCCGTTAGTATAATTACAAACAGCCCAGTACCTGAAAAATATCAAACAGCATTTGATCAAATAATTCCAATTCCATGGTTCGATGACACAGTTGATAGTGCTTTAAAAGCAGAGCATCGCTGGAAGCTATATCATGCCAGCCCGTATACCGAAACTATTGTTTTGGATGCAGACATGTTGATGTTGGCAGATATCGGTGTATGGTGGGAATATTGCGGCAACTATGACATTAAATTTTGTAATAGAATTTGTAATTACAAAAAAGACATAATTGTGCAAGACACACATCATCGTAAAACATTTATCTCAAACAATTTAAATAATCCATACTATGCATTGCATTATTTTAAGCAGTCTGACTATGCGCACGACTTTTATAAAGTACTAGAGTTTGTTATCAACAATTGGGAATATTGCAGGGGAACATTTGCTCCGTTGGATCCGCAAGAATGGATCAGTATGGATTTGGCAGTGGCATTGGCTAGTAAAATATACGGAATTGAAGATGATGTATCAAGCCCGTTGGAGTTTGTTCATATGAAGCCTGCAATACAAGGTTGGGCAACTACTCCTATAAGCTGGAAAAATTTTGTGAACTATGTGCTAAACAAGAAAGGCGAATTTGTTGTTGGCAACATTAAACAAGAAAAGTTGTTTCATTATATAGATAAAAATTTTGTAGATGATAACCTAATTAATCGGTTGGAGGAACTAGCAAATGGTACGTAAAAAATTACCTCCTCCTCCTGCGCAGTTAACAGATACGTATTATGCATATTACGATCCTGTTACTAATCAGTTGTTATCCGTGACAAATGAAAAAATAAGTCTGTATAATGATTACTTAGAAGTTGATTTTGATACGTATGAACGACTAGTAACTGGTAGAGAAAAATTTAGCGACTATCTATTAGGGCATATTAAAACAGAAGACAAAACTGTTTTAAAATTAATTCCTGTAGTTGAACAAGCATACAGTTTTAAAAACACAATGCTTGAAGTTATATCTGAAAACAAAATCAAAGATCCTGAGCTTGTTGTGGAATGGCATGGAGTGAACAAAGAATGGAATTTCTTTGTGTCTGCAACTGCCAAGGGAAGATTGAATGTTAAATTAGATAGTGCAAAGATTTTATTTTTTATCATTTTAGAAAATGACTATGATTTCCTGATTAGGACTATTATAATTGATTCTCAAGAATTACTTTCACAGAAATGTGTAGGAATACCGTTTGCTAGTGAGATAGAAAATTATATAGGCAAACTGTCCGTTGCTTCTAGATTGATTTTTGAAAGCCAGGCATTAAGGATAGTTAATGAAAACAATTAAAATTATAGAACAAGACGTTGTATTTCTCAGCTACAACGAACCGAACGCTGAAAAGAACTATGCAGATTTATTGGCAAAAGTTCCTTGGGCCAAACGTGTACACGGAGTCAAGGGCAGTGATGCCGCGCACAAGGCCTGCGCCAAACTAAGCGAAACCGAATACTTTACCACAGTGGATGGCGACAACATTATCGATCCCAAATATTTGGAAGTAGAAATTGACATAGATGGAAAACAATTCACAGATGCCAATGTTTTTAGTTGGGCAGGTAATGTGCATGTTAACGGATTAAAATACGGCAACGGCGGGCTAAAGTTGTGGACACGCAAGTTTGTTAACCAAATGAAGACTCATGAAAATTCTAATCCCAATGATGTACAGGGAAAAGTTGAGTTTTGCTTTGATCAACGGTACTATCAATTTAACGAATGCTACAGCGAGAGCTTTACCAATGCAACACCCGAACAGGCATGGAGAGCAGGATTCCGAGAAGGGGTTAAGATGTGTTTGGTGCAAGGCGCTCGTGTGTCAAACACCAGCGAAATTTGGTGGCAAAACTATCATAGATTGCTTATATGGTCAAGTGTAGGGGCAGATGTTGAAAACGGTATATGGAGCATACTTGGTGCAAGAGAAGGCGCATACAAAACGTTGTTGACCGATTGGGACTATGCCAATGTAAGAGATTTTGATTGGCTGAGTGAATTTTGGAATAAAACTCATGCCCAAGCAGAACCAGAAGAAATGACCAAATACATAAACTTTTTAGCACAAGAACTTAGAGACAAATCTAAATTAGAAATTGCTAATTTAGATTCAGCTGGTAGCAAGTTTTTCAAAACAGTTTATAGTCCAACACCTAGAAGTATTCGCAAAAAATTCTAATGTACGATATAATTTTCATCAGTTATAATGAGCTATACGCAGAGGCAAATTTTGCCAAACTGAGAGAAAGTTATCCGCTGGCCAAGCGTGTGGACGGAGTTGCTGGTATACATCAAGCACACATAGCCGCCGCCAAGAAATCTATGACCAAGATGTTTTGGGTAGTAGATGCCGATGCAGTCATAGTGGACTCGTTTAAATTTGATTATCATGTGCCTGATTGGGACTTGGATGTTGTTCATGTTTGGCACAGTCGAAATCCTGTTAATAATTTGACCTACGGATATGGTGGAGTTAAACTCTTACCAAAAAAACTTGCAATTGGTATGGCTACCAACACTATAGATATGACCATGAATATCAGTAGTAAATTTAAAGTCATGGAAGAGGTGAGTAATATCACGGCCTTTAACACAGATCCGTTTAGTGCATGGCGCAGTGCATTTAGAGAGTGTTGCAAACTAGCTGTAACGAACAATGAAGAATCTTTAGCTAGATTATATTTTTGGTGCCAATTAAATGACCGTGTTCAGTACGGTGCGTATGCTTATATGGGTGCAATTACAGGCAAAAGTTACGGAGAAAAAAATGCCTCCAATCCGGAGGCACTTGCTAAAATAAATGATTTTAATTGGCTAGAAGCTCAGTGGCTAGCGGAAAAATTTCAGATATCACTTTAGCACAAGCAACAGCAACTTCTCGATGTTCTTTTTGTGTGCCGTTAGCACTGCGCAATTCAATGAAATGCACCCAGCTACGCAGGGTACCATTCATATAAATCCTGCTTTCAGTAAGACCTTCTGGTAGTACAGCACGGGCTTGCTCTTTAGCTATGCCGTTTGCAATAGCCCATTCGTATTCACGTTTGGCGGCATAGATGACTCGTTGTTGAGCTCTGTACCATTCGTTTTGTAGCAATTGATCATCCACGGTGATGCTGTTCTGTCTATTTTTATCGTCTTGGAGTCTAGCTTCTCTACATACAAACGACAGATCTTTAGTAGGGTCAGCATATCGTTGGGAGAACTCTTGGAAGCTGAAGCTACGATGTCTAAGGATCTGTCGTGCAATATCTCTTGTTGTAGTAATTTCGATACAGGCTGAGACCATTTCGAGTGGGCTCCAGTGTTGGTGTTTGACCAAGTATCGGATGAGCTTGTCGGATGTTTCAGTGTTAAGTTGGTTGCTGGGATTGGACACACGGGCACAATACGCAATGAGTTCCTGTGCATCTTGGATACCAAGATTTGCAAATTCCTGTGTGGGCTGGGAGTAACTGAGTAAGCGAACATGCATTATTTATAGCTTCTTTTTCTTTAAAAATTTCTGTGTACTACGTTCAATATCTTTTCTAACGCGGTTTGTGTCTAATTTAAAATCGATGTTATCAATTTTATCTTCATAGCTTTTAACCAGCTCTGATAAGTTTCGTTCAAAGACGTCCCATCCTTCGCGTTTAGCTTTTTGCGTTATTTTTATTTCCCAAATCTTGCCATCTTTAAAATTGACCAAAACAGTATGCAAGTACCCTAACGGTACCACATTTAATCGTACATCACCGAAGATTTCCGGCCAATTTTCTATAACATCTTTGGGAAGAGATCTTCCCGTTTTTGTCACTTGACTTTTTTGGTCGGAACCAACTCCTCGGCTTTTCGACGCATCTCGGCAGCTTGTTTACTCAACTTGTCTGCTTGACTGCGGAAAAACTTTGCCCGATCTTCTGGACTGGCATCTGATGCAGGTTGCACCAATTCTACTGTAGCAGTAGCTTTGGCATCCATTTTAATAGCTTCGTCGATGTTTGCTACATCTTGAATACTACGTGCTTCTGTCTTTTCTTTTGTGTCAGATTTAAGTGACAAGTCATCGATAGCAACACCACGCTGTTCAGCAATAATTTGATTCAACTCGCTCAACAAAATATTGAATTGTGTAGTAGGAGTCATCTCGATATCGCTTGTTGGTGCTTTGATCAACCGGCCGTTGCCGTGCAACCAACGTAGCATATTACTGCCATCTGGAAATTGATTACGATCCAATGCATCTGCAAATTCGTATGCATCTTGACCACTGCCACTTTCTACCAAGTTAATAATGGCATCGTGAAATATGTCGGGCATATTTTCAGTTGGAACAATTAAGCAGTAGTGCGCATCACCTGGCAATGTACGGTAAGCTACCAAGCATTTTTTGTTTGTGGCTTTTACACGGGCCACGTGTTTGAGTTCGTTTGCCATAATTAAGCTCCTGTGGTAGGTGCGGCTGCTTTTTGTGCTTCTGCTTGTTTAGCAACAACGGCTAAAAATGATTCTAACTTGGTGTATGTTTGACCAACTGCAACCATTTCGTTTGGTTTGAATGCGCCACGTGAGCTGGCAATATCAATGATAACTTTCATTGCTTGCAAGTCGTTGATGGTCAATTCCTGTGACTGTTCTGCTTGGGCTTCTGGAGCCGCTTGTGTTTGTTCTTCACTCATTTAGAGTTCTCCTTAAAGTACTAATATAATTATCTACTCTGTAGGAGAGGACATGCAATCGTGAAAAAACTGAGTTCTTTTTCCGATTCAAAACCAATACGTGTATTATACACTATTGTATTGGTATTATCTAGCACAATACCCTGACCCACGTAGTACCTACTATTTAGATTCTTCTTGATCCACGAGTCGACAGATTTGACTATAGTTGGATTATACTTGTCTAAACTAGTGTATTTAAAATGTGGGCAGGCAAACTCAACCCTGCGTAGATCGAAATAATCTAAAGGATTGGGTTTGCCATTTTTTAAAGCCATTAAGCAAGTTCCTTGACTTCTTCGTAGTAAGCATACTCGCCAAACGGTGGAACGATTGTGTTATTGCCGTGGATCACAAACACTGTATCGCAGTAGTTTTCATCACCCCAGCTGCCCCAAGGGTAACCGTCTGTGAACATGATAAACTTTTTGGGTTGAATATCATGTTCTTTCATGTATTCCCAGTTGGCGTCAAACTCAGTTCCGCCACCGCCCATTGGTTCGTACTCGTCGAACTCGTCAATATTGTATCCGTCAAAGTCTGCTTCGTTGTATACTTTGGTATCAAAGCACCAAACTTTAATCTTAAAGTCTTTGTACTCTTGCATGATACCTTTGATTTCTGTCAAAAAGTCTTTTGCTTGTTCGTCACCGATCGAACCTGACATGTCAATTGCTACACAGATATCAATTGTTTCTTCAAATTGTGTACCTGGAAGAATTGCACTCATATGCCAGCCTTTACGGTTAGGACGCATGAACGAATAGTCATTCTTAATAGTGCTTTGAATTTGCTGACGCAAAATTTCACGCCAATTCATTTTGGGCTCTGTTAAATCTTTGATCATGCGTTGTACGCTAGCAGGAGTATTACCTGCACCTGCGGCCTGTGCGGCTTGCATTGTGGCTTCGCGAATCTCGTCACGAATTTGTTTTAATTCCTCTTTGCTGTATCTAGGCTTGCCATCTTTACCATCTTCGCCCCAGTCAATATGATCATCCAGCAGTTGGCCCAACTGATTGAGTTCATCTTCGTCCATCTCATCAAAGATTTTATCGTACACTTCTTCAGCACCCATGCCGTAATATTTTTGGTCATGGAAGATTGTGATACCTTCAATTTTGTGATCTCCAATACGATCACGTACAATTTGTCCGTTAACACAATAGTCGGCGGCAATGTTAAAAATTCGCGGATTGCGATGATCTCTACGACTCATATGATCGAATACATTATGCAAGATTTCATGTGCAATAACAAATTCAACTTGTTTGACTGTTAAGGGTGTAAAAAATTCTCGGTTAAAAAAGATTGTACGTCCGTCTGTAGCGGCAGTGCCCATCCATTCGGAACCTTCTTCAATTTTCAAACGTGTAGCCATGTTGCCAAAAAACGGATGGCGAAGTAGCAAGCCTACTCGTGCTACGATAATTTTATCGATGATTGGATCTGCGTGTGACATATCTGCTCCTGATGTTTACTATATGTATATATTATAACACCACCCGAAGGTGGTGTCAAATGGTGCTAAATCAAATTATTTTTCAGTAGCTTGAGCAATAAAGCGACCGTATTTGGTGTGGAACGCATCAAAACACTTGATTTCGTCCGGATCCAATGGCAACTTGTAAGTACTCAATGCCAATTTAGTACCCATAATAACCAATTCTGTTTCAAAGTTATTCATCATAAATTCGAAGAAGCAGTTAACTTGTCCATTCCAATCTTTAACTTTCTTCTCGCAAGAATCTTTCAATTCATAGCACAAGGACACAGTCAAAGAGTACATGGCACTGATTTCTTTAGAATCCATCTTTTTAACTTTACCGCTCAAAATGTCTGTAGGATTAGGCATCTTGCTGGAAATCTTACGATGAGCCATGAAGCTGATTGCCAACCCTTCGCCTACAGACCCCGATACCAAGTCTGTAAGTGTGTCAACATCCACATCGTCGTCTGTGAGCAATTCGCTCACAAATGACCAAGAGCGTGGAGTAGCAAATGCACGTGAGCTGGACTTTGGATCAAAATCGTACAAGCTCTTTTTACTGAAGCTCAAAAAACCAACAACATCTTGATGAACTTTGTTTTCAACAGCCCATTCAAAGTAGTCGTCCCAGTTAACTTGCATTTCCAAGTGAACAAAACGATTAGCCAACGGAGCAGGCATACGGAATGTAACACCTTTGTCAGTCTCGCGATTACCAGCCGCTACCAACACAACATTGTCTGGCAAGTGGTAAGTACCCACACGACGATTCAAAATCAACTGATAAGCCGCCGCTTGCACACTGGGTGCGGCACTGTTCATTTCATCCAAGAATAGGATAATTTGTTTGTGTTGACTTGCCAATTCTGCGTTTGGCAATTCGCTAGGAGGAGCCCAACGCATGGTATTATCGTTGGAATCAAAATATGGAATGCCTTTAATGTCGGTAGGTTCCCAAAGACTCAAACGAACGTCGATTACATGAGCATCGAGCTCAGCACCAAGTTGTTTGATAATATCTGATTTACCAATTCCGGGAGGACCCCAAAGGAAAATTGGACGTTTGTTTTTAAAAGCCTTACGCAAGGACTTTTTAGCACCGCTTGGGCCCACTGTACGGCTACTAATTTCTGGCATGTTATTTCCTATCTTAGTTTAAAAAATACGTTGTTGAATTAACTCTGTATGTATGTATTATATAGGAAACCGACCGGAGTGTCAACTGTTATCTGTGCCAGCAAGTTCTTTTTCTCGCTCATTCATGGCTTTGATTATGCCAAATTTTCTAATGTCGTCCGAAAACAACATTAGCTCAAATCCTTTGCGTTCTGAAAACACAGTGATTGACATAGGTGTTAGATAATATGGACAGTCTACATACCTTTCCAAAAAGATAATTGTTTGCGGACTTAGCTCGATTGGTTCAGTGAACGGAATCTCATACTCTTTCAAGTCCAATTCTTTAACCAAAAATTCATAACCCTCTTCACTTAGTCGAAAGTTGGTTGTTTTGCCTGCTCTAGTACTTTGCCACCATTTGCGTGAGAACAATTGCAAGTTGGCTTCATCTGTACTCTTGCCCCATTGCTGTAAAAATATTTTGGTAAGGGCGTTGCGTGTTATCATTTTATAACAGTGCCTTGAGTCAGCATCACAACTTGAAAATCATCTACACCAAATGTCTGGTTCAATTTCTTTGCCAAATTGTGTGCATGTCCGGGATTTGAAAAACTGACTTTTTTATATTTGGGGCCGGGATAACTGGTAAGGCTATTAAAACTCTTTAGATTGAAAGGCTCGTTCTTATAGAAGACGGCCCAAATTGCCTCGGCTTCTAAAACCTGTTCGGCTTTATAAGTTTTTTTATTAACGTATTCTAAAAGAACTTTTGGTTTTGGTCTTGACATGATGTATGCGTCTCTCGATAAGTACGCATATATTTATCATTATTTGTCGTCAAAACCACCTCCATCCATTGTAACGCTTACAACTTCGGTTTCTGCTGATGTTTTTAGCTTGTTAAACAATGTTTCAAAGTCTTGTAGTAGCTTATCTTGTATTTCCAACAAAGCTAGGTTAAGCAACCTAGCCTGTTGAATAGTTAATTTAACTTCTCTAGCCTGAGTCAGCTCGGCCGCACGTAGAGTTTGAGCAAACTGTGATATAGGTGTTAGATTAATCGGATTTTGCATTGGCAAGTATCTGTTTCATTTCAAATTCAGTCTTAAAAGGACCTTTGTACTCATTACGTTCTAATGTAATGACTTTAGGGCAGAATGATTTGACCCATCCTTTATTGAATTTGATTATATAGTAACCTGCACAGTACAAACTCTTACTGGCATTGCTCTTGGTAAACAGTGGCAGACGACGTCTTACATCGTACATGCTGTTATAAGGTTGCACACTGGTAGCAAATCCATGACATTCGTTAGGCTCTGTTTGTGTTACTTTGACTTTGGAACTAGATAGAAAGAAACCTTCACCAAATTGCTTGGTAAGATCCTGTTTTTTGTTAAACATAACTTCACCTGCTGTACTGCTCAAGATGAATTTGTTGTTTTCTTTTTTGTGTAATGTTGCAATTTTAGAACCGTCTTGTTCTACAATCCAAAATTTACCATCCACAATAGGCTTGGCGTATATTACTGACATGTTTTTCTCCTTGATACTACTAGGCCCCGGAGGCACACTAGTAATATACATATTTATCTCTTTCATCTGTTAGATTACTTCGTATTCGTCTTTGCCACACCCGCATTCTGGGCATAAAAAATCGTCTGGCAATTCGTTCCAAACACCTTCAAAGTCTTCATCGTGGATATGTCCACATACTACGCATACATGTGTTTCACTCATTATAGTGTCTCCAATACTTGTTGATATGCTTCTGCATGGCGTTTTTCAATTTTAGCTAACGCCGCAAAACGTTTTTCTGCTTTGGCTAGAACTGCGGCAAACTGTGCGGCATGTTCTTTTGATTCTTCAATTTGGTTGGCGGCTTCTTTGGCGGCTTCTAGTTCGCCTTCTCGTTCAGCAATGGCTTGAAACTGTGGATACATCTGAGTAAACTCGTATGTTTCACCTTCGATAGCTTTTTCCAAACATTCTTTGGTTGTGGGCTTACCAACTATTAGTTCCAAATGACCCCATGCGTGTAGTAGCTCTTGATCTGCTGTATGTTCAAAGTGTTTGGCAACATCTTCAAATCCTTCTGCTCGAGCGATCTTCGCAAAGTAGCGATATTTGATATGAGCCTGTGACTCACCGGCCAGCGCCGATTCTAAATTTTTAATTGTAACTGACATAGTTTCTCCTTAAACGTCTCTGTCCATTTCACATGCTTCACGTACTAGTGAAACAACTTCGTCCAGCGTGTTGCACAAGATCTTTGCGTTGACATAATCGCCTTTCTTGTTGCGCCCACCTGCTTCTACCATGAAGCCGTTGTCGTACATATTAATTGTAAACGACTCATTCACTTTGGTTAGTTTATCACCAAATGATTTTACTGATTTTGCTGTTGCCATTTTAGTTCTCCTGTGTTAGTTTGCGCCAAGTGAGATCCTTTTCCGGATACTTTGCTTGGAATGGTTCTGCATATTGCTGAATGTTATCAGCTATCTTTTTCATATCCCAAGCATTGCAAAACTTGAGCATACGGATACCAACTTGCGTAACCTCTTTAGGTCGGGCATTAGTAGCAATTGTTTCTTTAATTTTTACTTTAACATCTTCTGGCTGTGCTGTAAGATCGCATAGCTGTACATTACGTTGGTAATCTTCTAGCACACGATGTTCTTCACCATTGTGGTCGACCCAACGTTGCAACATGAGATTGTTCCAAGAATATCCGCGAGTGTTACGATCGGAAAACGCCTCCATGAGACCAACTTTATTCTTTGAACCTTTTGTTCGTACTCCGGGATAAGCTGAAAATACATTATCTGATGTGTCGCCTCGCATACATTTTTCGAACAGCATCCATTCAGGGTCTTGTGCAGGCTTAGGCTCGCCTGTCTTTTTGTCTTTAACTGGTTTACCTTTGGCATCAAAGATGCCTTCGTGTGTAATATGTAAATCACCTACACCATTATACTGACTCACATTAGGCGCAATGAGTTGTGCAAAATCTCCGTCTGTCGAAATAATAACATGTTTGCTATGTGGATGTGCTTGTATCCATCCGGCAATCAAATCGTCTGCTTCTAGATTAGCATGTTGCAGAATAGTAGAATTAGTTTTCTCTGTAACAAATGTTTTAAATTCATCAAACGCTTCCCAGAACAACTTGTCTTCATCTTGTTCTTTTTGCGTCATGGCCGCACGAGTTTCTTGCCTGTTGGCTTTGTAAGGTTTGTAATAGTCCTTACGCCAGCTTCGACCTTCGAGACAGAACACCACATGGCTACCACCAAAGTCATTCCATGCTTTCTTGATACTGTTGAGTGTAATATGAAAGGCCATGCCCAACTTAATGTCGGCAGAGCCTTGCACCACGTGTCTAGCACGAAAAAATGTATTTGCAGTATCAACAATAATATATGTCATTCAACTACGGCTTTTCCGCCGCCTAATTTACTCACATTAATAAATCCAGCACTAACACGTGATGGGTCTTGTCCAGCTTCTGCAATCATGTTCAATGCCAAATCTCTGAACCAGCGATCCACAATTTCTTCTTCTGGATCGCCTTCGAATCCATAACCAGCTTGTTTCAATTGTACTATAAACTCTGGGTTCCAGTCAAGTTCAAAAAAGCCATTACGTATGTTCTCTTTATTAACATGGGTATCCAACACACTTACCCAAGGTTCTCCACGAATGGTTGCACGTTCCTTTGGAGTCATCTTGGCAATGCGCTCATCTTCTTTGGCCTGCTTTTCGGCTAGTTGTGCTTCGGCAGTTGCAGTAACAGCTTGAGTTTCTATATCTTTGAGAACTCGTATGTTTTCCTCCAACTTATCAATTCCCAACATTCGTTTGAATAAATTTTTAATCATTTTGTTTTTCCTATACAGTCACAATCTCTGCCTTGCCTGCAATTACCAGTACACGCTGAATTGTTGTCAGGAGTCATAACTACTATCACTCCTACTAAAACTGCTACTAAAAGTAATGCTACCAACATGACTGACATTTAGGTACCCCATTCGTTTTTAAACAGCGGAACTTGTAAACGGTCACTATAACGCCAGCCACGTTTCATAGCCGCTAGTGCTACATTTTTTGCATTCAATGTATAAACACTTTCTACACCGCCTACTGGCATTAGATAAACATACCCTTCAAATCCAGCACTACGGAATGCTCCTACAGCACATTCTGCATCTAGAATATCTTGTTCTGTTGCTACTACAAATTTAAGATATACTGTACCAACTTCCTGATATGTACAAACAATCTCTGGACAAATAGCTTCTTCCCACTTCTCACCA
>Ga0136641_1000023_pt1 | contig 61005 bp, 85 predicted proteins | sample EliLak1302023Y_FD_115312 | JGI IMG/M metagenome (GOLD analysis project Ga0136641, IMG submission 115312) | Freshwater microbial communities from Elizabeth Lake, Yosemite National Park, California, USA - 13020-23Y | ecosystem: Environmental > Aquatic > Freshwater > Lake ...
ACCCGACTGTAAAATTCAGTAAGCATTTAGGGAAGATCCACAGTAGTGTGTTTCAATAAAGTATGCGGGTGTAGCTCAGTTGGTAGAGCGTCAGATTTCCAATCTGAATGTCGAGAGTTCGAGACTCTTCGCCCGCTCCATATTTTGCATCGTTAGCTCAGTCTGGTTAGAGCATCTGGTTTACATCCAGGGGGTCCGCGGTTCGAGTCCGTGACGATGTACCAAGTTTAATCTCCGGTTCGCCTAACCTGGTTATGGCACCTCGTTTGGGACGAGGAATAATGTGAGTTCGAATCCCACACTGGAGACCAAGTTATGGGGGATTAGTATAATGGTATTACGGCAGCTTTGCAAGCTGTTTATAACAGTTCGATTCTGTTATCCTCCACCAAGAGCAGAGGCGAGGTTACGTTCGCCAGTATGAGTCGCAAGGTACCGCGGTAAATCCTTGGGCAAGCAATAGTACAATCATGCAATGTAACAGGTGGTAGTGATCTACTAACGGGCCGTCCTCAAAACTTGTGTCCACCAATTTTAGAACTCTCCCTTACATACGGAGTACAATGAGATAAGTAGTATGTAACACATATCGCAGAGAGGGTCTGGTCACCAGCGAGGTCTCATAAGCCTTTGCCATCCTTGGTTCGAATCCAAGCTCTGCAACCCTTGCGTAGATCGCTCAATGGAGATTCATATTGGTGGATCAAAGAATCTGAATATATTTCAGAATATAAACGTATGATATCTTCTTTTAAAAAATAAATTAGATATTGATAGTAAGGCGTTTTAATAACCTATCAGGTTCATCTTCATCAAACGTAACAGCTTCTCTAGAATGTACTGTACCAAAATTATCATATATTAATAGATCGCCAGTTTCCCAATGATGTGTATAAAGTGTATTAGATTTTGACATACATTGATTATATACATGTGGTATAAACTTGTGATTATATTCAAAGCTACCGGGAATACCATTATGTTCAATATGATGTATCCAGGCTCTTTCACTAACTGACGGATATACATAACAGTTAACTCTAGGGCTTACCTTTCCGGTTCTTGGATTTATTTTTAAAAATGGAAAAGTTTGTAATCTTGTATGCGGTACATATAAATTTTGTTGTACTACAGAAACATCTTGATATTCTAATTTCTCCTCTTCAGAGAATTGACTCCAAGCTAGTTCTAAATTTAACCAACTTGTCGAACCTGATTTGTTTCTAGTATGATTTACCATATATAATGATCTTGATGGGAAACTTATTTCATCCATGTGTGCCATATCACTATGCCACTCCATAAGATCTGCGCCCCATTTATTATTTCCTGTTTGAAAATAACTAACAGGAAAAGTATCAATATTTTTAACAGTCTTATCTCTCAATAATTTGTATGTATCGGCTCCCCAATTTTTTCCAAACTTTTCGCCAAATGCATGATATTGTTCGTCAGTTAGATTAGGACCTAATCCTTTAAAAATTAACATTACTCTTTCATTTAGTAACTGTTTACATAGTACATTGTCCCAAGACATTAATTCATCATAAGAAACATAACACTCGGTAATCCATTCTGGGTAAATATTTTTTAATTGCATATCAGTATTTAATATATCTATTAAATCAGTCTATAAATAAAACATCGCGGGTATGATGTAAAGGTAACCTGATTGCTTGCCAAGCAATACATCCGAGTTCGATTCTCGGTACCCGCTCCAAATTGGCCAGACCTGTATCCATATTCTGGCTCCGCTGGCGCGAAAACAGGATGGGCTGCGCTCACGGGGTTTGATAGTTTCCCGACACAACAATAACTATCACCAATAACACGGCCTCACCCAATGGAACATAGTTCTACGGTGAGGTTTTCTCTTGACCAATTCACAAAAAGAAAGTATAATAGATACATGTATAAGGTAATAAGCAAAATAGGACTTACACTGAATGTATGTCCGACACTAGACGAAGCAATGGCATTTGCCAAAACTGTGGGCATGTTTGTAACTATCAAGGGGCCAGACTTCGAAGTCTGTGGTATCTTTGGAGTGGACACTGTCAAGAACGGCCTATGCCCAGATGGTATTGCATACGATTGGAATAAAGCCAGCCGTATTGGCCAAACAAAAAGAGTGAGAGTATAATATGCCATGGATTGAAAATGTGAGTTTGGGTGATATCCCAAAAGGTCGGCATCACAATGCTGGCGAGAATAGTATGCTGATTCAGATTTTTGGAGTTGAAGAATGAAGATTAAATTTGATAAAGACACAATGCCCGATGCATTGTATAATGTACTATTACAGCATTTTGTAAACGAAGCAGTTGGCCTAGGTGTAGAAGTAAACAAGTTTACCGAATTTAACAATTGGGTAATCGAGTGTGAAATCAATGTTAAGGAAGCGGTACATTAATGCCTAAATGTTATCAATTGGTCGGAGTGCCTGGTTCTGGTAAAAGTACCTGGGTAGCTAATCAAGATTGGGCAGGCGACTGTGCGTATATCAGCACCGATGTCTATGTTGAAAAATTTGCCAAAGATATGGGCAAAACCTACAGTGAAGTTTTTACCGAGGTCATGCTTGAATGTGTTAATCTAATGGCAGGCGATGTTGTCAAAGCTCGAGAAGCAGGTCGAGACATCATCTGGGATCAAACCAGTACCACCGTAACAAGTCGTCTGCGTAAATTTAACATGTTACCTGACTATGAACATATTGCTGTGGTATTTGAAACACCGTCGAGGCTCGAATTAAAACGTCGATTAGCCAGCCGTCCAGGAAAAGAAATTCCGGATGCTGTAATAGAAGGAATGTTGGCTAGTTTTGAAATGCCCTCAGAAGAAGAAGGGTTTAAGGAAATTTGGAATGCCATTTGACAAAATGGTAAAACCATGTTATAATTATTTTAAATGAAAGGAGAGATGTATGCCTAGTGTATTTTTAGTCAGCGACACGCACTTCGGTCACATGGGGGTATGTCGCTTCACACGTAACGATGGCGTTACAAAACTTCGTCCATGGGACAGTTCAGAGGAAATGGACGAAGCTATGGTCAAGGCTTGGAACGAAAGAGTCAAGCCAACAGATAAGGTCTACCATTTAGGTGACGTTGTTATTAACCGCAAGGCTTTAGGAATCATGCGCCGCTTAAACGGTGACAAGGTGTTAATCCGTGGTAACCATGATATCTTTAAGGACACGGATTATCGTGAACACTTTAGAGAATTACGAGCATACCATGTTATGAATGGACTTATTTTAAGTCATATTCCTGTCCACGAAGCAAGCCTTGGCCGTTTTGGTTGTAACATACACGGACACTTACACGCCAACAGAGTTATGAAGGCGAGAGGTGTTGATGCCCGAACTGGAGAAATTTTATACAGCGATGAGATTGATCCTAGGTATCACTGTGTTTGTGTTGAAACTACAGATTTTGCTCCAATACTCTTTGAAGATGTTATCAAACGGATTGAAGCAGAGGGAGGCACAGTGGGTTTCAAATCCGGGAACGGTCCAACAATGTAAAAAACAGTTGACAGATCTGCAAAACTGTCGTATAATAGTTACTTATTTAGGATGCTTCCAGCAATTTTTATACTTTTCTTATAGTAAAAAAAAGCATCCTGTCATTTTAACGAAAGGAGAAAGAGATGACTACATTCGCTGAAGCAGTTAAGTCTACCCCAGAGGTAGCTCGTACCGAAAACGGTATGAAGGCAAAAGCTCATTCGGGCAATGCTCTTGTAGACCTGTTCTACAAGATTGGTGCCAGCCGCGGTAAGTCTGTAACCGCAGACTTCGAAAAGGCTTTCCAAGAAGACAGTGACCTAGCAATGAAGATTGCATTTTGGTCACGTGATGTTCGTGGTGGTGCCGGTGAACGTCAGCTCTTTCGTGATGTCCTAGTGCATCTGGAAAAGTTGCATCCAGCAACACTGGAATCAGTTCTTCCTTTCGTGAGCGAGTTCGGCCGTTGGGACGACTTGCTGGTGTTCAAGACTGAAAAGTTCAAGCACATGGCATATACCTTAATCGGTAATGCACTGCGTGAGCGCAACGGTCTGTGTGCCAAGTGGATGCCTCGTCAAGGACCAATTGCGGTTGAAATCCGCAACTTCTATGGTATGACTCCAAAGTTCTACCGTAAGAGTTTGGTTGCGTTGACTAATGTTGTTGAAAGCAAGATGTGTGCAAAGGACTGGGATTCTATCGAATTCGGTAAGTTGCCATCGCTGGCTTCGGCTCGTTACAACAAGGCATTTGCCAAGAACGCCAAGACATCATACGAAGCTTACAAGGCTCGGTTGACTGCTGGTACAGACAAGGTAAACGCCAGTGCTGTTTACCCATACGATGTCATCAAGACCTTGCGGCATGGTGGCGATGGTGTAGTTGCAGATGCTCAATGGGCAAGCCTGCCAAACTACATCGGCAATGCTAGTGTCATGCCTCTGGTTGACGTTAGCGGTTCGATGCAATGTGCAGTTGGTGGAAACGCCAATTTGGAATGTATCGACATTGCCTTGTCGTTGGGTCTGTATTGTGCTGACAAGAACACAGGTGTATTCAAGGATACATTCTTGACTTTTAGTGCAAAGCCAAAGGCACAAGTTGTTAAGGGAACTTTGAGCCAGAAGATGGCACAAATGAACTCTAGTGACTGGGGCATGAACACCGACCTACATGCGGCGTTTGAAGAAATTCTACGTATCGCTGTTAAGGGTAGTGTGTCGGAAGACAACATGCCAAAGACTTTGCTGATCTTGTCTGACATGCAATTTGACGCTTGCGTCAAGCACGATGACTCTGCTATGCAGATGATCAAGCGTAAGTATAAGGATGCAGGATACGAAGTACCAAATGTGGTTTTCTGGAACTTAAACTCCAAGGACAATGTCCCTGTTAAGTTCGACAAGCAAGGTACCGCATTGGTTAGCGGGTTTAGTCCTGCAGTTATGAAAGGTGTCCTATCGGGTACTGACATGACTCCATATGGTATCATGCTGGCCACTGTTGATGTAGATCGCTACAGCGTTCTATAAATAGTGTTGTAAGGCTAGGTTCAGCAAAATTCAATAACATTAATTGCTTGTATCTATGTCAATAGCTGAAGCCGAAAGGCTTTGAAGGTTACGGGCATATATGGATATAAGATAGGTGTGTTTCGATATTGACACCGATATAAACTCAAAGTAGACAACTAGCCTGTTATACAAAGGATGACTACAGCAGTATTAAACTACTCAAGCTAACGCTATAGAAAGTGGTTGTGAAACACAGTAGCAATACTGTACTGGGAAACCAGACGCAGAAGGAATAGATGACAGTATGGAAAGACATACTATGTTGCTAGTAGCAGACACAATTACTAGATAGGCAACGTGAATCGTTGATAGGGTCGCAGTAACTGAACCGGCATACAGGGGACAGGGCGACCAGAAAATAAAATATATGGTTACAATCATCCTGCTAGAATAGGACCTTCGGGTCCTATTTTTTTGGCTGTGCCTTCAGATGACCCTATAAATATACATTGTACCAGTAAATTTAAAGGCGAAAAATTAGGAATCAGTTTGAGATTTAAAGAATAAATCGGTCCTTATTTCAATGGATAGAATACAGGTTTCCGAAGCCTGTGATAGAGGTTCGATTCCTCTAGGACCGACCATTTACTCAAGACTTGATTTCTCTATACTAAAAAAGTATAATTACTGTTATATGACAACATTACACATTCTATCAAGTCCCTACAGCCCAGTACACGTAAAAAATAGAATGGATCCGTTTTCCATCTCTACAATTAAGATGATTAACTACATGACCCAAATGGGGTGGGATTGTATTCATTACGATATTGTAGGCAGTGAGGTAAGTTGTCCCACTGTACGATGCTTGGCGGAAATAGATCCTGATAAAAATGTTAATATTAACAAATATAATCAACGTGCAGGACAGGCAATTGCATCACGTAAAAAACCCGGAGACATAATTTTATGTATGTACGGTATTGAGAATCAGGGGGCTGTCAACTGCAATAAAGATCTCAAAGCAATTGAACCAGGAATTGGTTATACAACTGCTGCTGTATTTTCTGATTACAGAGTATTCACTTCATATGCACAGATGCATATGTTTTACGGTGAAAGAAAAATGGAACCAAATCCCAGTTGGTTTGATGCTGTTATACCTAATGGTATTACTGCTAGCGAATTTGATTACACAGAAAATAAAGATGATTATTTTCTTTACTTTGGTAGAGTAGTTGCTGAAAAAGGATTGGATATTGCAATTCAGGCAACTAAAGTCGCTGGTAAAAAATTAATAATTGCGGGCAGTGGAGAATTATCTGATATCGGATATAAAACAATTCCCGAACATGTAGAAGTGGCGGGTCTGTGTAATGCAGATCAAAGACGTGAATTAATGTCCAAGGCTTGTGCTATCATAGGACCGACATACTATGTTGAACCGTTTGGCAATATGGTAGTAGAAGGTTACTTCTCCGGCACTCCGGCAATTACAACGGACTGGGGCGGCTTTACAGAAACAGTAGTACAAGGCAAGACAGGTTTCCGTTGTAGAGAGTTTAGAGAGTTTGTTAATGCCATTAACAACATAGATTCAATCAATCCCAAAGATTGCTACGATTGGGCCATGACAAATTATGAAGATTCAGTAGTGCATAAAAAGCTGGATCAATATTTCAAAAAAATTGCACAATCAAATTTTTATAGATAATGAAAAAAGCATTTATAGTAACCAGCGCAATCGACGTGGATAACAACTATCCATTAACGTATAATCCTGTAAGATCTTATTTTTCTAATGAAGAAAGATTGCGACAAACAATATCAACTGTTGCGGCCCTAGATTTAAGGTCAGATCCGGATACCACAATCTATATTTTAGATATAAGTGAAAATTGGATCACATACAAAGTATTTTTCCTTTATCAAAAAAATCTAAAATTCATTAGTATTAGAGATCAATTTCCAGAGATTGTCGACACAGTAAACACACATCCTAATAAGAGCTATTGCGAATGTTTGATCATGTCTTCATTTTTAAGAAAATATAAAGAAGAATTAGATCAGTTTGACTACACAATCAAATTAAGTGGCCGTTATTTTATAGACAGAACATTCGATATTGATATTTTTAACAAATATAATACAGATAAAATATTTTATAAAGAGCCGCATGTATGGGATTGGGATGATTCTTGGAATTACAGCATAGTAGATAACAGAGAAAACCAAGGTGATAATACCTTAAGACAATACTGTTCTGTATTATATGGCTGGGGCCGAAAACATAATAATACATTTTTAGATATTCTAACTGCTGCATCTACTATGCTAGGACAATCTAACATGAGCCATATGGATATAGAAACATTGAGTTATTATTTTACAAGACCTTACGAAAAAGATATCATAGAAACTGACTGGATTGTCTATGGTTGGGACGGTGCTTCTGGTCATTTTAAGAGATATTAATATGAATGTAAGTTTAATAATTGTTGACAATTTTTATGCCAACCCTGATTCGGTTAGAAATTTTGCACTATCACAGGAATTTAGTGTTCGCGGAAACTATCCCGGTACAAGAACACAGCCGTTTCTTACTGATGATGTTAAGGAAGCAATAGAGTTCAATATGCAGTTTGCAGGAAAAGTAACTGACTGGATGAACTACGACACTGGTACATCATATACTGGAGCTTTTCAAATTGCCACAGCATCGGATAGAACATGGATCCATGCCGACCATAACAATATGTGGGCGGCAGTATGTTATCTAACTCCAGATGCCCCCCATACTGGTGGTACTGCATTGTATCGACATAAAGCTACCGGACTACATAATAGAGTAGACGATAGCTTTGAAGGATATGATTATACCAAATGGGATAAATTTGATGTTGTTGGTAACAAATACAATAGGCTAGTTATATATCGTGGTGACCTATTCCACGCTAGTATTGATTACTTTGGTGATAATTTACAGAACGGAAGATTGTTCCAAACATTTTTCTTTAACACAGAACGATACTAATGATTTATAAGATTTGTCAAGTAATTTTTTCTACCAATAGATTGCAATATCTAACCAAGACTCTAACCTCACAGACTAAATTAGATTTTGAAGGATGTGAAGTGGATAAGATTTTTATTGATGATTATCCGAAGGGCAGAAATGATATGCTAATTACTGCACTTGTTAAATCATTTGGTTACAATGAAACAATATTACACAAAGAAAATCAAGGCATTACAAAAACTTGGCAAGAATTTTATACACTAATTAAAGATAGGAATTACGATTATATATGGCAACAAGAAGATGATGCAGAAATTGTACATCCAATTAAAATTGTAGACCTAATTGATATATTAAAACAAGATAGGACTTTATCTCAATTACAGTTAAAACGTAACAATTGGTATGCTTATGAAACTGAAGCTGTCATGTGTAAGGACGACGATCTTATCTTAAACAATTACAGATACGAAAAAGCAACTCCGTGGTTTTGGATGATGGCCGCATTATACCCTGCATGGATTTCTAGAGAGCCCATACTAGCGGCAACAGGAAACAACCCATCAGAATGTGTTGTTGCAAATTATCTGCAAGAACGTTATAATATAGGTTCAGGATTGTTAAAAACAATTGACGGTGATATTATGGTAAATCACATAGGCGAGTTTAATAGAGGGCTACGAGTAGCCGAAGGCGAGCCAGGTTGGGAAGGATTTAAATTTATAGATCCGAATAAGAATTACAATTCTAGAACAGGAGAAGAATATAAATGAAAGAAAAGTTCATAAACCTATACATGGACTGGGCAACCCGCACTGCCCAATTAAGTCATGCTAAACGATTACAAGTAGGTGCAGTCATTGTCAAAGACGACAGTGTTATTAGTTACGGCTATAACGGTATGCCTGCAGGGTGGGATAACAACTGTGAAGATAAGGTTTGGGATGCAGGTGCCGGTGGCTGGTTAGATCCAGACGAATTTGAAGCCAAATATCCTTATGAAGGATGGCATGAAGGTGCTCAACGTGAGGTCCGTTATGGACTGAAAACTAAACCAGAAGTATTACATGCCGAATCAAATGCTATTGCGAAATTGGCAAAGTCTAACAACGGTGGTGCCGGGGCTGACCTATTTGTTACTCACATGCCTTGTCTCGACTGTGCCAAACTCATTTATCAGTCAGGTATTAGTCGTGTATGGTATGGTGCTAACTATCGAGATGATGCGGGGATCAATTTCCTCAAAAAATCCGGAGTAGAGATTAATCGGGTATGAAAATAGCAATAACCGGTTACACATCTGGAATAGGAAAATCATTATCCAAAGGTTTTGAGAATCAAGGGCACAAGATAATCGGATTTAATAGATCCACTTCTGCAAATATATCTTCAGATCTTGGAATTGATAAGATAGTAGATGCTGTTAAGGATTGTGATATATTCATCAACAATGCATACGACACTCAAAAAATTAGAACTACATTAGGATTTGCACAAACTGTATTACTGTACAAAATTTGGTATATGTGGCAAGGACAAGCCAAGATAATTATTAATATAGGTAGCAGAACTTCAGATGTTAATCATAATAAAATCTGGCCATATGCTATTCATAAAATTTCTTTAGATGAAGCTGTTAAACAATTAAGAAATCTTAATACAACACGCCCCCAAATTATAAATTTAAAACCTGGATATGTAGATACTAATCAAGTTTCAGATATCTCCGGAGTTACTAAAATGGACCCTAACTATATATTTGATATCTGTAATTGGGCAATAAATCAGAAACATTTGATTTTTGATTTATCATTCGAACCTAGACCACAATAAGGAAATGCAATGGCAATCAAGGGATTAGGTAGCAATAGGAAACCATTTTTCTATTTAGATGAATATGTAAAAGCACCAAACTGGGAACAATTACACGCAGATATATGTTATGGGTTAAGTCAAAGCCCGTGGGATAAAAAATTTGTATCTAGTGGAGTACATGTCGATTGGCTGAATAATGAAATTACTCCTTACATGGCAGAGATTGGTAAACATGTTACTGAATATGAAAAAAGTTTATTTGACAAATGTGTAACTATTGCTGAAAAAATAAAATTTGTCCAAGCACTTCTACCAGTATCTCACCCATTTTGGACATTATGTATACGAGACAATAAACGTGTAGAAATGACAGGAGTTATGAATAAGTCAGTAGGTGCAGATTGTTATTGGACTGAAGTTTCTAAATTTTTTCCTACACTAGTTCAATTCATAGAAACATTACCGTTCGAACAAATAGGACGAGTTATTTTCTTTATAACAGAATCAAATAATCAAACTGTTCCGCATTATGATTATTACGGAGATCCTAAAGATAAAACACACGACGACTTTATTTGGTTTACAACTAAATCTAATAGTAAATCAGTATATGTAATGGACGGAGGAACTAACGAAAAGTTCTATGCAGATCCTGATAAAAAGTTTGTATGGTTTAATGAAATGGATTTTCATGGTACTGATCCTGTTCCCCATTTTAGTTTTTCTATTAGAATAGACGGAGTATTTAGATCTGATGTTCGAGATGAAGTTCGGGCTTGAATAAGGTATTGATTATGCAATTGTCTTTTGAAATTGCTCGTTGAACAAAGTGTTTATAATAACTCATTGCCTGCGGACGAGAAATTGTTTGGTGAGGGACCCAATTTCTTACTACAAATCCAGTATCAAGAATTCCTTTGTCTAGATTAATTTTATTTTCTTTTGTCCATAATGAACCATCAGGCAAAACAGAATCAGCTTCATTAAGTAAAAAATAATCATCAACTATCTTTTGAGTTTTCCATATTTCTATGTAATCAATACTTTGAGATACAGTGTTCAATGTTTTTACACGCCAAACTAAATCACCATTGTTTCCGCTGATATCAAATAGTTTATTATGTTGATACCAGTATTCTTGAATATGCGTAGTAGATTTTCTAATATTCATTCCGGGAATGTCTTTTCCCGTAAAGTAATTTTTTAGGAACGTATCATTATCTGTTAAATGTTGTATCCATACATATCTAACTGCCCAATAATTACCATTGTCTGGTTCAATTAATGGGGTCATCTCTGCATCATATTGAAATGTTTGATTAGTAGTTGCAATTATCATAAATATATTTATTAGGGAGTATATATGAAGGTTATAAAAATTGTTACAACTATATCCAACGAAGTGGTTAACCGTAGTATATCATATAACGACTATATAAAAAGTATGGTTGGTGAAAATTTATTGGCAAGATTTGTTCCAAATATCGAAGATAGATCAATAATAGCATTTAAACAAACATTAACAAATTCAAAAACTAATCTAGAACATGTAATGATAATAACCGACGAGTCAATGGATCAAATTATGACTATAATAGACGGGATTAAAACTGCTGCTGGATCTGAAATCTTCTTGAGTTCGTCTACATTCGATATGTCTCATGAAGAAATTATAAATTTTTTAAATACCGAAACTTCGGACGATCATCGATTACAGATTTATGACTTCAGCATATTCTAATTTAACATCTAGAAACTTAACGATCAACGATATAGAGATAATAGAAAAATGTGTTAGGGCACATTCAACAATGTACAGTATTCTCATCGACCACGATGTGTATATAGAAAGATTTAAAGATACATTAACCACAGGATATGTTATTGGCGCATTTAATTCAGATAATGTATGTGTCGGTATATGTACACAATCATTTTGGAAACGGATGCCAGTTTGGACATTCTCAAATGCCTTTATGCTAAACAGCCCAGAAAATAGACGATACGATAATAAGTGTATCGATACTGCTGGAATATTTTTAGAACAAATTGTAATTAACGGAGAAGCTCGAGATTGTGTCGAAGGGTATGCTATTATTCGAGATAACGCCAAACAAACAAGAATAAAACAATCTATTAAACGATACTACGGTTATAATAGTCCTGTATTAAACAAATACGATTTAATGATTATACAACATATTCAAAGCGTGGAAGATATAAAATGGGATTATGTTTTACCTATTATAGGAGACATAGGATTAAAGGCATTAAATCCTCCATACAATAAAACACTGTCTGTATATAGATTATCGATTAAACCTGAATATCGATTTGTTTAATTAACTCTTTAAACGGTATATTGAATCCGTAGGTAATTAGATACCTCGGAATATTAATATCTCCAGAAACACTGTGCAATATATTGGTGTTTAGCAAGTAACCTACACCATCTTCCAATACATACTCTGTAGAGTCTGTATCAAATGTATTCCAATTGTTGTCATTACTAACTCTTGTTACTGCACTATTTGTATTTTTTAATCCAATATTAATACACGACAATCTTCCAGCTTCGTCTTTATGTTTATAAATGTTGCCGGTAGTTTTCATTAAATGTACCCTACGAGGATTTATTGTAATAACAGTTGACAATGCTAATACAATTTGTTCTGCCATTTCTTTTAATATTGGATTTTTCAAAGTGTTACGAGTAAAACTAATTGTACCTTCAAAAAAGTTTTCATCTCTAGGCCTACCTTGATATGATCTGTAATCCATCCAGCAGGTATAATCAGGTATATTAAACTCACTGCCATAAACATGAATTACTGTTTCTAATTTATCTGCTTCTGTAATATATTTTTCAAATTTAGCAGTATCAATTAATTTGCCAAGATTAATTAATGACATTATAATAAAGGTAAAAATATTCTACAGGGATCATATTCCCACCATTTAACTCCAAAGTTAAATGCAGAAGGATCATTATGATGATTATTATGCCAACCCTGTCCCCATCCTAGATAACCAAAGAACATATTGTTGTACGAGTTATCTTTAGTTTCAAAGTTTCTATAACCTATAGTACCCTTTATATGACCAAACACATTGACTAGATTATCTTGTAGTAATGATAAACAAACCGGAAGGCAAATTAACATTAAACTTACCTGCCAATCAATCAATGCAATCAATAAAGGAACTCCCCATAGTATGCGCATCTGATTATTATGAAACCAAATATGATTAGACTTGCGTAATAAGTTACTTGCATATTTCAAATTAATTCCGGGATTATTTTCTGTTATTAGCGTAGCCCATCCAAAAAATGCATGATACAATCCGCGGACAGGACTATGCAAATCTTTTTCAGTATCAGTATATCTGTGATGATATCCTCTATGTATTGCAGCCCATGTTATACTAGACCCCTGACCACTCAATGCTCCAAAGAATAATATAATATTTTCTTTCCATGTTGGAAGATTAGGATGAGTATTATGCGAAAATACCCTATGATATCCTACTGCAACTCCTAGTCCTGCAATTAATACCCAACCAATTAATGTTAAAAATAGATAAGACACCGGTATAATTTCTAGTGCTAATAGACAGATAGTGGCCATTCCTATTAATACAAAGGGAACAAAACTTAACCAAGAATATTTTGATATATTTTTAAACATATTACTATTTAATGGTTACAGGCGGCCACCATTAAAAAGTTCCGCTCGATACTGTTGTTTTAAAAACGTGCATCGAACAATAGTATCTACAGGAACTAATGTGCGATTATATAATATTTGCCACGGCAAGGTAAACATGCATTGATGTCTTTCACTTACATAGAATTCATCAAAGTAATCATATCGTTCATTGCTAGTTTTACTAAATGCAAGTCTCCTGTAGATATGTTGGTACTTTAGTGGAAACATACTGTAGAACTTATATCTGCCCTGTTCTTCATTATGGGCTATTACCTGATCTAAAATAAGTTTAATTTCGGCAGGTTTATTGCCTGTAGTTCTTACATGACTCCAATACCAACTTGCATCATCGTTTGATTCGTAAAATCCAATGAGAGAATTTATTTCGCCAGCGGCATTTTCTGCTCCGTATGCATGGTAATTTTTTAGCCCCGACATATATGTAGATATAAACGACTCGTGATAAAACTCTGAAAAGTCTTCTTCTGATCCAATAAAATAATTTTTAGAATGTTCAACACCCATAAACTTCGGTAGTTTAAATAGATGTCTAATGGTGCTGGTATGTTTGTTAGTTAATTTAACTATTTTCATTTTTTACCTTTAAGTATTTTAATGATACTATGATATTCTATTCCGTCTAAACTAGGTTCTAACCTGATAATTTGTTCATTAGCCAATTGCCTATAACTTTCAAAATTAAACCCTAGTAATTTTTCAAATCCGTGTGTTTTTTTTCTTAATCTAATATCTGGTAATAGCTTTTTTAGAATATTATTTTTACTGCTTACTGATGATAGTTTATAATTGTACTTGTTTGAAACTAGGGATTTTATATCTGGATCTTCTAGATAATATAATAACAATTCAGGAGTGTAACTAAAGTATTCATTCACCAAAGGAATATTGTATAGGTTACTGAACCGCATAGCACTGGCATCTTCATTTTCTCTAAAACAATAATACCATGTACTAGGATCAGTACCTATATTTCTTTTCAACATAGCTTCGCCGCCCATAATAGCAGGTAATCCCAATTTTAAAATACTGTAATAAACCATTAAGTAGGTAATTTGTGTACATTGTAATTGTTTTCCAAATTCACTAGCTTCTCCGCTATACATGAATTCTTTAACATCAAAATCAATAATGTGTAATGGGAGATTTAATTCTTTCGATAAATCTATTGCTTCATTCACATCGTCTGCATTATAATCGCCATTAAACTTTATGGTATAACAGGTAGGAATAATTCCTATATCTAAAAAATTACGAGCTACTATCTCGCTATCGGTTCCGCCGCTGAGAAACAATGCAAAGTCTTTTCCGTAATCTTTGTAGATTAAATCAGCGGTCCTAATTAATTCATTTTTAAAGTTACTTTGCCTAAAATGATCCTTATCTATTTTGCCTACACTGATATTAAACAATTCTTGAGAATTTGTTCTATGACCAAATTCATTATTGCCTATAATATAAGATAAATGATTGTTATAGGTAAAGTTCATTGTTGATATTCTACGACATATTGATCTGTATAATATACAGTTTTCATTCCCACAGGTGTAAACCTCTTATAGATTTCCGGCCAATTATTATAAAGGGCCGGACGCTTACCAGTCGATGCTCTTAAAAACCAATTATAAATTGCTTTATTATGCTCATTGCAGGTAATCCAGATCTTTTTGTAATTACTTGCTTCTTGTATTGCTTTAGGCAATATATGATTACCTATATGGTATCTTGCACGATGTTCTGGAACAATATACATTCTAGTCAATACCAATACAACAGTTGGATCTAACTCATATTCATTCCATCCTGCGCTACAGATATACTTTCCATCTTCCTCTATAATAAAGTATTTTCCACGACCTTTTTGATAACGACCTTGTGACAATATATAAAATAAGTTACCAGGCTGGTCTGAAAAATCTGGATGATAATTTTTTATGTATTTAGAATCATTTATTGTATCCAAACCAGTCTTTAACAAATTAACCAACACTTGATCTGTTAAATCGTGTATACTGTGTATTATCATCCTATATTTATAGGGTAATTTATACCACACCATAATTTCAAGTTAAATAATTTACATGGCGTCATCTTCTATAATTTCATCATTTGATCACACAGAGATGTTATCAGAATATCAACGACTTGCTGATAAAATACAATGGTTAGACAGTCCAGAAAAAGGTCAGCAAACTGGAGTGCAATATGCAGATGGTGAGGATCCTTTTTTAAGTGCTGTAGGAAAACTACAACCTGGCAGAATAGAAACAGATTACAATGTAATAAATCCCCTATTTCAAAATACCATATTTGAAGATGTTATAAAGAAATATAAGTTATACAGATCAAGGCTAATGTGGTCATCGGGTAAGTCTTGCTACAGTATACATAAAGATAAATCGCCAAGATTGCATATTCCGCTAATAACCAATCCAGATTGTATGTTTATTTTTCCGAATAATCCTCAACTAATTCATCTTCCGGCGGGTAATATATATGCAGTAAACACGTTAGAAAACCACAGTTTCTGCAATTTTTCCGATAGTTCTAGATTGCATTTTATGGGCTGTATATCTGTAAAAGACTACGGTATCCTTATAAAATCCTGCTAAATATTTAGGTATACAGGAGATATACATGGCTAGAAATACTGGAAAGTTTGATTGGTCATTGTTAGACCGCCAGAGTCTAATAGACGCCCTTGCCTTAATCGCTCCAAAAGTAGTCAATAAGCAGCTCAAAGTTGACACATATCATAGAATATTTTCCAAACATATCAAATCAATGCTGCCTGTAATAGTTGCCAAACGTTCTGATAAAGCAGTAGAATTTAACTGTTCATATCTAGGTGGCGCATACTACAGCGACAATGATAAAGCTCGACAGAAATGCATTGAAATAGTCCTAGTTTATAACCCGTTTGACAAATTTATAACCGTTTCTAGGTCAAAATTCAACAGATTATGCAGTTTATTTGCAGATACTATCCTCCACGAAGTTATACACATGCGTCAGCATCGAAGAAGAAAGTTCAAAGATTTACCAGATTATGCCAGCACTGCTGAAAAGGATGAGCAAAATCAGGAACAAAGTTATCTAGGTAAGAGTGATGAAATAGATGCATATGGATTTAACATTGCCTGCGAACTCCTAACAAAGTTCAATAGCGATCATCAGCTAATTTACCAATACTTAAACGAAGATCAAAGTAAGAAGAAAAGAAGAAGCAACTGCTGGAGAGAATATCTCAATGCATTTGACCATGATCACAATCACATTATTATCAAACGATTAAAGTCAAAGGTCATACGCTATCTACCTCACGCAGAAGCAGGTAGGCCATATCGTAACAAAGAGTGGATAGGTCGATAATTGACTTAACTTAAAATTCATGCTATAATAGTAGCATGACATACACTGTTCACCAAAGCCAAATTCGCACTATCAAACCGGGCGATCCTAATTTTGTAATCATCGCTGGACTAGAGCAAGCACACCGAGCCGGGATTGAAATCAGTCAACGATGCCCAGAAAATTACAAAGATCTTATACTAGAGTGTATCCAGCACGGTTGGCTCAAACCTGTAGCCAATGTCACAGAGCGTGAACTTATTTTTATGGGGCTCACTAAATGACCTTAAATATGTCCATGCCCGGCACTATAGGTGGTGCAAAGGTAATTTTTAAAAATCAAACAATGATAGAAAAAGTCGGAATAGTAGGAATGGGTTTTGTGGGTGGCGCAATTGATCATGCTATGGGACAGGGTATTTGTAGAACAGTAGCAGTAGACCCTGCTAAAGGATACCTAAATACATATAAAGATTTAGTCGACTGCGAGGGTGTATTTGTATGTGTGCCAAGTCCACAAGGTGACGACGGGACGTGCGATACTAGTATATTAGAAGATGTGCTAGATAATCTAAAGAAAATCAATTACCAAGGTGTAATCATTAGTAAATGCACAGCACCCCCAGATGTATATGAACGTTTAAATGATCTATATCCTAATCTTGTTCATGCTCCGGAATTCCTAACTGCGGCAAATGCTGTGATAGATTATATGAATGGATCATTTGCTATCATTGGTGGACGAGTTTTAGCATACCAACGTGAGGCAGAACGTCTTATTCGCATAGGACAACAAGTGCTAGGAGATAATGTCCGATATTGTAGCATAGGTGAAGCCAGTCTTGCCAAGTATGCTATCAATTGTTTCATGAGCACCAAAGTTGTCTTCATGAATGAACTGCATCAAGCGGCAAGTGCAATGGATCTAGACTTTGATAAGATTGCCCATATGATGAAGATGGACAAGCGTATTGGCAATAGTCATATGCAAGTACCTGGCCCAGATGGAGCATTTGGTTTTGGTGGAGCATGTTTCCCAAAGGATACCAGTGCCATGTTAAAGTTTGCAGAAGAATACGGTGTTGGGTTAAATGTATTGGACGCAGCCGTTAAGAAAAATACGCTACTTAGGTTGACCGGACCTAAATAATACTGTATTATAAACAAATAGGCAATCCTCTGCCTTAAAACATCGGAGAATAATAAAATGAGTGAAAAACAAACAGGCCTAGATGCTATGCATGGTGATGGCGGATATTCAGAAGCATACTTAGGCGACCATCTTCGTTTTAAAATGAAACGTGAAGGTAAGAGATTTTGGGCAGGTGATAACATTAGTGAATACCTACACGACGGTGACATAGAAAAACTAATTGACGAAGCAACACCAGCATTTGAACAAGTGCTAAATGCACTATTAATTGATCGTGAAAATGATCCTAACAGTAAAGGCACAGCACGTAGACTGGCCAAAATGTATTTTAATGAAATAATGGCAGGTAGATATGATCCAGCTCCCGATGCAACCGCTTTTCCAAATGATTCGGAGGATCGTTACGAAGGTATGTTGGTGGTACGTAGTGAGTTGCGCTCTATGTGCAGTCATCATCATCAGCCCGTTAGCGGTGTCGCTTACATTGGCATCATCGCCGCACAAAAACTTATTGGTCTTAGCAAGTATACTCGTATTGCTCAGTGGTGTGCTCGTCGAGGTACTTTGCAGGAGGAACTGTGTAACGACATTGCAAGAGAGATCGGCAAGGCAACAGGAGCAAAAGATCTAGGTGTGTATATTCAAATGATTCATGGATGCTGTGAGAATCGAGGCATTATGGCACATTCTAGTCTAACACAAACAACAGTGTTAAAAGGTGCGTTTAAAGAAGATGGCAATACAAAAAAAGAGTTTTTTGATAACATTAAACTCCAACAAGAGTTTGCACCACGGTGAATACGAATTTGGCAAAAATAGATTTGCAAAATATCGATAAATGTGTTACTATATATAACAAAGGAAACAAATGAAAAACAAAGGTAAACTAAACATCCCGCAACGTCAGGTTCCAAATGCGGCTGCGTCCTTGCAACGCACAATGGGGCAACCTGCACAACAACCGGGTCAACGTCCTAGCATTATGATTGCTGTTCCAGCAATGGAAATGGTCAATGCTGAATTTGCTCAACACTTGGCAATGGCAGCAGCCAACATGGTTGCTAACGGGATTAAGATCAACTGTGCATTCAACATTGGATCAGTTATTACTATTGCTCGTCGTAACCTAGTTGACATCTTCTTGAAGTCAGATTTTGATTACATTTGGTGGGTCGATAGCGATATGAAGTTTCCAATTGATGCACCTATGCGTTTGTTGGCACGTAATAAAGATATTGTAGGTGCTAACTATCGTCGTCGCCGTTTCCCTAATCCTAACTTTACCGGTATGAGTGGTAAGGCAGGATCGTTTACAGAGTTCCAAACAACAGATAATTCACCAGCAATGGAATTGATTGATGTTCTACCACATGGTATGGTTTTATGCAAACGTGAAGTTTATGAAAAAATTCCACAACCGCATTACCTACAAGAGTTTGTAAAAGAACTTAATCTTGAAATTGGTGAGGACATTTATTTTTGTCAACAGGCTCAAAAGACAGGATATGAAGTTTGGTGTGATCAGGAACTTAGCCGCGAAGTAGCACATATCGGTATCTTCCACTTTAACTACAATTTGAGTGTTCCGCAACAATAAAAGAAAGGATTCTCATGTTTGAATCTATTGAAATACGCAAGGTTAAAAACGGTGTTATCGTCACTTTGCGTAGTGATGACGATGAAGATCAAGAATACGTGTATGATACTGACCGCAAGGCTATCAAATTTGTCAAAGATCTTCTTGACGTTAAAAGCAGAGAACAAGCTCCGGCTTGATAAAATATGACAGTTAAGAAAAAATATAATGTAGGCGATGTCGTTTGGATCTACGGTGTTCGTAGAGCTAATGATAAATCTACCCAAGGTACTGTAGTCAAATCATTTAACATTGAAGGTTATAATGATATGCACTATGTTGTATCCATTCCTACAGAAATAGAACCTTTGCTCGAGATTCGAACATGGCAGACTATTAGTCAAACTAAAGACGGACATGTTGGTAGTTTGCGTGAAGCATTTAGTGATCCAGATGCGGCACATCGTATGTTAGCTAGGACTGGCGTAGCATTTATTTCAGATGCTGGAGAAGATTATACCGGTGATGGACATGACGGAATGGGATCTTTTGCTGATGAGGACGATGACATTAGTACAGATGCTATCCATGCCGCTCTAGAAAAATCTCAACAGGATGCTAGCCACGGGCCGTTGGTAATTAAAGATGCCAAACCCAAGCGCCGCAATTATCCTAGAAAGAAAAAAGTTTGAACTTAGATTTCGTCGAATTAGATAAAGTCCTCATAAAGTGGGCTTATGAGCAGCCTATGATTAAACCTACTCTACATCGAAGAGCAAATGGTCCAAATTATTGGTACCGATTGCAGTTTATAGAAGAAACTGATGGCGAGCAACGGTGGTATAATCAACATTTAACTGACTGTGTGGAATGGGCAGCTGAAAAATTAAAAGATTGGCCCGATGTTAGGCGTATGGCATTTGACATGTGGGATTTTAAATCTAAAAAAGATGCTGAAAAGTTTATAACTGTATTTCATCTATCATGGCAGCAGTAAGATTTAAAGTTATTGAACGAGACGGACAAAAACTTGTTCAGGAAATTCACAAAGTGGTTGTGCATAAATTCAGTGTTGGAGATGTTGACGATCCTGAAATTTATGCTGCAGGACCTATTTGGGATTGGCAACAAAGCGACGCTGGTCAGTTTATTATGAAAAATTCTGTAGTTAAGCCCGAATGGCGTAGACATATAGATCATTCGTTATATGGGTATCAATATGCCATAACAGCAGAACTTGAAGCAAAGAAGTTGAGTGAATTCTATTTAAGATGGGGCAAAGATGGAAGTGGTAAGATACGGTGAGACCTGTACCGTTAAACAGGCAAACTCAAGTAAAACAGTAGAAGCGGCTGTACACGAGTTTAAGGAACAAAAGAATCTAACTGTGGTCCTTAACAAAAGTGTAAAGTTGCCCATGACTTGGAATGGTAAAATGTATGAAGGTCGTATGGCCGGAATTGACTTTACCAGTGCAGGTCCTTCAATCAATAAAACAACAACAGGAATTAGAGGTTAATATGAATTTTAAAATTGGCGATAAAGTGGAAAAGGTCAGTGGCTACAAGTGGCCTGGTATTGTAATAGCGGCATTTGATACACTGGCAGGTGAACGCAGAGTTGTTGTGGAATGTACTACTCCCGAAGTAGCAGGTGCGTTACATATCTATAACGAAAAACAATTGATGCTGGTAGACTAATATGAAATTCTTTGAGCCGTTACGAGACAACTTAATGGTACAGCAACAGATCGCCAATTCTTGGGAACACATGGTGGGTGTGATAATGCTGAATCAAACTAGCCGTAAACCAGTCAAAATGACTTTACCTGAATTTCTTTATTGGTTTCCTACTCCACAGGCTTTAATCAATGCCGATTCAGACTTTGTCAAAACTATACTAGCACCCCTAGGTATGACGAACGTTCGATATGAACGGCTAGTGCGTATGAGCCAAGATTATCTATCCTGGGACGGTGAAGATGCTAAAAAGTTATACGGCATTGGCAAATATGGTAGTGATAGTTATGAAATATTTTTCAAACAAAACTACGCAGTAGATCCTACAGATAAAGAATTAAAAAGATATTTACAAGAGGAAGTATATGAATCCATTTCGTGATCAAGAAAAATTTATGAAGGCTTGCGATCAAAGTGTTGAAACTTTTAATCCCGGGCAATACGATATGTATCTCAATTTAATCGATGAAGAATTTAAAGAGCTACAAGAAGCAAGGGCGATGGGTAACGATGTCGAAGAGTTAGATGCTCTTATTGATATTCTAGTTGTTACTATTGGTGCTATTCATAGTGCTGGGTTTGATGCCGAGGGTGCTTGGAAAGAAGTTATGATGACTAACTTTGCCAAGATTGATAAAGAAACTGGCAAAGTTCGTAAACGCGAAGATGGTAAAGTATTAAAACCAGTTGGCTGGGTTCCGCCAAATTTACTACCATTTACTTCAAAAAAGTAATTGACATCCAATCCTGTTTAGCGTATAATTAAATACATTAACAGGAGTTTTATTATGGCACATCATACACATTATTGGAGTTGCAGTCCTTTTGCTGACTGGGTTCGTGGTACTAAAAAGCTCGGCGCTGGCACAGCAGAAGAATGGGATGAATGGACTACTGCCGCACAAATGAAGCACAATTTTCGTTACTGGTTAGCTGAGGAAGCACTTGGACATATCCAAGATTTTGTCACCTGGCCTGTAAGGAAAATATATGATATCAAATACTACATTAACAACCGTTGGGTTAGTCGCACTCATAGTCTTACCGCTCATGCCCGGGATATTAAACCGGGTCAATGGTGCGACGTGGGGAACCGCTTTCTGCCTTGCCTATTCAATGAGCTGGTTGATTTTGTTGAAGTAGAATCAGCATGGATGCACATTGCGTGGAGTGACGAAGGCAAAGCAAAATACAAAGCACCATTCTGGGCTAGTGGTTGGTTCCGTTGGAGAACTTGGCGTTGCCCGCAAGCAGGGCTGGATCACCTTGACTGGGCAATGTCTTTGACCTATGGCAGCGACTATCCCGGTATGGTTGATGAAGATAAGCAAAACAAACCAACTCCGCAGGCAGAGCGCGCCAAGGAAATCAAAGAGCTCTACACATGGTGGACTGTGACTTATCGTAATCGTCCTGATCCATATGATGCCAGTGGTTGGACTGATTACTGCGAAGCTGCTCGACTAGCCAACGGTGGCAAGTTGTTCTTTGGCACAGATAAAAGTCCCGAACTGAAGAAGGCCAGCGACAAGGCCCACAAACTGCTACAGAAGATGGAAGCAGCCTATGAGAAGGAAGATGAACAAATGATGATCAGATTAATTAAGGTTCGTGGTAGTCTATGGACTTAATCTGCCGATGCAATGGTGAGGAGAAGTATTCGCAAGAGTACGACACCTACTATTGTGAAACTTGTAATAAATGGTCGGAGTCCAAGTGCGATGACCCAACTTGTGAATATTGTGTCAATAGACCCGAAAGACCCCATGACCAAATTGAGCCAAAGCCATGAACGTAATACGTTCCAACGAGATAATTACGTAAAGCGACAAATGGAGGAAGGCAAAATACCCGATCCAGAATATATTAAGATGTATGAAAATATTAATTTCGATAAGATGATTAAAGAAGAAGATCCCAATTGGAAGAAAGATAATATGGAGTATGATCTCCGTAGCACCGATTGGATTTTAGCAAAAGTCCGTGAAAGTCGTATCTACGCTCAAAATCTCTATGCCGCAATCTGTAATAACGAATTTCAGAAATTAGATGTCATGCCCATCTTGAAGGATCAGCGTTGGGGAGCCAGTTGGAGATATGCTGGCGGTATCATTGCCGACATGCAGGAAAAGGGTGACTACATCGATTGGTATTGTAGTGGTATTCGAAACAATGATCCACTAGAACCCGGAGAATGGGAAGGTTGGACATTAGAACAACAGACCTGGTACAAAGAAGGTCAAGCATTTGTAGGCGAAAGTGTAGTCACTGATGAAATTCGAGAAGACCTTAAAAAACTAGGTTGGATTGTGATAGACAGCAATGACTAAACCTATAGTGTTATCCGAGGGAGCATGGCTTAAAATCTATAACCATATTGCCCGAACTCATCCACCTAGCGTGTTGTTGATACGCGACAAGATGAGAGAGGTGTTGGGCTTTACTGCTAGACGACACGAAGCATGGTTGGATAGCGAAGTCGATACAAACGATGCTAGCTACGGAACTAGATGGCGGGTGTTTAACATACATCTGGATTTCTACAATGAGCCAAAACGCACCATGTTCTTACTAAAATATAGCGAATATTTGGACAAATCTGGTAATTCCACTCTTGACATCAAGTGAAAATGAGTGTATAATTGATACATACACTAGCAAATAGGAGAGAAACATGGCAGTTGTTGCAGGCATTAAGATCAAGCCCAAAGTTAAAAAAGAAAAAGTTACTAGCATTAGTATCCGTGAACACGCAAAACGCGATCACAGTCCAAAGTGGGATGGTGCAGAAACTTGGACAGGCGAGCAGTTCCTGCGTCACTTCCAATTTGCCATGCGCTACTACCGTATGGAATCCAGCGCCAAAGAACTCAAACCCAAAGTCGTTGACTGGATGGGTCGCAATGGTTATGCCCGGGCAGATATTCAGGCTTTTAAAGATACTCGTGATGGTCGATGTGAGTTAACTACTGGTTCTGTTGCAGCCTGCCTAATCAAAGGTATGCCAGATGTGCATCCAGAGTTTAACGATGGTCGTAGCACCGTGGCTTGGCTCAAGGCAGAGATTGCCAAAGTTGTAACATCTGGTGAATACGATGAAGTACCCGAGGAAGAAGTTAAGGCAGTTAAGACAACAACAGTAGTCTATGTTCCGACTATTCAAGATCGGCTGCGTGAAGCCGCAGGTGGTATGAGTGAAGAACTAGATGCTGCCATTGACAGTTTTATTACCGACCCGGATGCATTTAATCCCAAAGACATCAAAGTTATTAACTTGTTAAAAGGCAAAGGTGCCAAGGCTGCGCACTCACGTATCATCAAAGGTTATTTCCAACGCGGCTACGATGAGTTGGTTGAGTTGAGCACAGGTAAAGGTGATGAACAGTTGAAAGAAGCGTTCAAACATCTGCCACGTAAGAATGTCAACAAGCTGATTGAGTTCTATGCGGCCATAATGGCCGCTTGTGAGCAGATCGCCGCAGAACAGAAAGTGTTGAAGAAGCCACGTACTGCCAAGGTCAAGCCCGCAGAAGAATTGGTTAAGAAGCTCAAGTTCATGTTGACTGACACCAAATTGGGTGTGACATCAGTGCCGCCGGCTACCATTATTGGTGCTCAAGGTGTTGTTGTGCTCAATGTCAAGACACGCAAGATCGGCGTCTACATTGCCAAGAGCAGTGAAGGCCTGGGTGTTAAGAACAGTAGTCTTACCAACTTCACTGAAAAGAGTATGCAAAAGACTCTGCGCAAGCCTCCAGAACAGGTCAAAGAAATCAAAGAGCAGAATACGCAGAAACGTTTTGAAACTTGGTTTGCCAAGAGTGTCAAGACTACAGAGACTGTGCTCAACGGAAGATTTAGTGAAGATACAATCATCTTGAAGGTGTATAAATGATTGACTTTGCAGTAGAACCCCTGTATAATATATTAAACAACTTTTAAGGAACTAAAATGCTAACACTAAAAGAATGGATGGAACTTGTTGATTATCGCATCACTGAAGGTGGTGACTACAATCTATTCAGCGATAATGCCTATGCACTGACATCATGGAATGGTGATCACGATGGCTACAGTTTGGAAATCATCTTTGATACAAAGACCCAAGTGGTCTATTGTGTTGAAGCATGTGACTACAAACATCAACGTGCCTACCGATTGTTCCACGAAGATTACAAGAACGTAGATCAGATTAAAGAAGCGTGGGACACGGTTGAGTGGTGTGACCTAGAAGTGGATGACGACTTCATACAAAAGGCATTGGCTATTGTAGCAGGTGAAGATTATGATACTCGTGTCACTATTCCAATTGACCTGCCTGATCACGAACTGATGGCTATCTTTAAAATGGCACATGAAGCTGATATGACATTTAACGATTTTGTTGAAAAGATTCTGCGTGAGAAATTGGCAGATGAAGGTTTTGTTGCAGGGATGAAAGCAGCCCATGAAGCAGGAAAATGAAGACTACCTAAAACAGGTATATCCGCAGATGTTCTCGGAAGATTTCTGGGGCTTTGAGTGCAGTGACGGATGGTTTAATATCATCAATATGCTGTGTCGTAATATCCAAAGTCACCTCAAATGGAAGAAGGAAATTCCGCAGGTAGTTGTGACACAGGTCAAAGAAAAGTTTGGATCACTACGGTTCTACTATGATGGTGGTGATGAATACATTGCTGGACTTGTTAGCATGGCAGAAGCCATAAGTGAAGTCACTTGTGAAGTCTGTGGAACACCCGGCGAGACTCGTCAAGTTGGTTGGCACAAAGTATTGTGTGAAACGCATCATCAAGAACGAGAAAAGGCTCGAAATGACACTCCCTGACGAACGGTATCGTGCAGTAGTACAGACTCAAAGATTTTTATTACAGATCTTGACTACTCCTCGAGTTCCAAAAGCAATTAAAGATCAAGCAAGAAGTTGTTTGAGACATTATCCTAGCGATTGGGATATGCAAATAGTGGCTCGAGAAGTTCCGGGCGTGTTTCAAGAAAAGATGGAACCGTTGTATCGAATGGTTAAAAAATACGAACAGGATAAGGAATAGATATGCGTATAGGTTTGAGCTATAGTCGCTGTGTTAGAGACATTGTAGACGGTGTTGTAGATATGCGTGATGTGTTGGTTGTTATTAGCCGCACCGACTTCGATCCACGAGACGATGCACAATGGAAGGGCATTTGGGAAGGGTATCATTACGATAATCCCGAATGGTATAACTACACCGATGAGGACGAAGCTCGTTTCCGTCAAGTTAGCATTGATTTATGGGAACAGGGCAAACTGCACCAGCCTCGTAAGTTTGGAGCACACCCTCGCCGTATGAACTACTACTGGATGGAGGCCGGTCTATCATCACACGATATTGACAGTAATCCCGCAGTGAAGCGAGCGTGGGAACAATTTCAAATAGTTGCAGGTCTTGCAGATACAAATACAATAAAGGATAATTTTTAATATGATTTCACAACTAGTACCAATGGTGGTCGAAAAGACCGGTCAAGGCGAACGAGCGTTCGATATTTTTTCCAGACTCTTGAACGAGAGAATAGTGTTCCTTAACGGACCAGTTGATGATCACAGTGCAAATCTTGTGGTAGCACAATTGCTACATTTAGAGAGTGCCGATTCAGAGAAAGATATTCATCTTTACATCAACAGCCCAGGTGGCGGTGTGACTGCTGGCTTGAGTATCTATGATGTTATGCAATTTATCAAACCTGATGTTGCAACCTATGTCATGGGGCAGGCTTGTTCAATGGGTAGTTTCCTTGCACAGGCAGGTGCAAAAGGCAAGCGATATGTATTGCCAGAAAGCCGCACAATGATTCATCGTGTTAGTTCGGGCACACCGGGTACTCGGGGTTCAGTTCATGTACAAGAACTACAGTTCGAAGATGCAAAACGCAGCTATGATGAAAGTCAGCGTATCAATCAGCGTTTGACAGAACTGTATGTCCGTCACAATACTGCTGGCAAGACATATGAGGAATTGTTTGAGATCATGAAGTTTGACACATTCCTTTCTGCACAGGAAGCAGTTGCATATGGTCTGGCCGACAAGGTTGTTGAGAGTCGATAAGTCGTAAGTAAATTCTCCTGTAAGTGCGAGTAAATATTGACACTTATGAGAGAAAAATTATGGAACAACATTTAATATTGGCATTTTTAATAGTAGGCGGAATCGTAGGTTGGGGTTTGTTTGCCTTTACCTTATTGCAATTGATTTGCAATCGTCAAAAAGAAATCTCAATGATCAATGAAATCAAAGAAGATTTAAAAATTGTTCAGCAAGAAATTAAATTACTTAAATAACACTACAGCGGTCTTGACATCATTTCCCGCTATACAAACTCTGCTGTCTATGCTATAATTAACATAGGAGATAAAGATGGCAAAATATCTATCAACAAAAACATACGGTAATGACCGCGGCCTTTCATGCTGTTTTAGACAATGGCGTGCCACTCACAGCCACTGCTCACTACTGCACGGATACTCAATTGGCATCAAATTAATCTTTGAATGCGATACATTAGACGAAAAGAACTGGGGCATGGACTTTGGTGGTCTTAAAGAATTCAAAGCATGGGCTGATTGGATGTTCGACCACACCACTGTGATTGCCGAAGATGATCCATTATTGGACCGTTTTAAACTGATGTCAGGTTGGAGCTCAAATCCAGAGCATGACGGCAACCCAGATCGTGTACAAGTAGAACCATACCGTAGATTGGGTATATGCGATCTACGCATTGTACCAGGTGTAGGTTGCGAACTGTTTGCCAAAATGTGCTATAACAAAATGGATTGGTTGCTAACGAATGGTGATCACCGGTATCCACTAAACCCATCAGTGAGAATTAAATCAGTTGAAGTATTTGAACATGCAGGTAACTCGGCTACGTACGAAGGCTAAAAATTATTGGCGCCTTTGGGCCAAAGCATTGGGAGAAAAATCAGGCAATAACAATCAAGAGGCCGATCGTGTTGCCTTAATTCGCACCCTAGTGGTTCTTTGCTACATAATTACTAATGCATTTATTGTAGCAGGGGTAGTGCGTCACTGGTAATCATTGCAGGTGTAAAAGGAATTAGAATGAAAGATAAAGATTGGTTAGAGAAAGTAAGTATTGCATACAAAGTATATTCAGATCAAGTAGGTCCAAAATTGCCTATTGAACACTTTATTGCCTGGATGTATCGACAATATGGCATTGTAGAACCTACAGATAAAAAATGAAAAAAATATTAGTAACCGGGGGTGCTGGATTTCTTGGTAGTCACCTTTGCGATAGACTAGTGGCACAAGGACATCATGTCTTATGTGTTGACAATTACTTCACCGGCAGTAAAAAGAATATTGAGCACTTGCTCGACTATAAAAACTTTGAAGTTATCCGTCAAGATATCTACATTCCATTATATGTAGAAGTAGACGAGATATATAATCTGGCCTGTCCTGCAAGTCCCTACTACTATCAGTTAGATCCTATTCAAACAATGAAAACATCAGTAATTGGTGCGTTCAATATGTTAGGACTTGCTAAACGCACGGGTGCTAAAATCCTGCAGGCTTCGACAAGTGAATGTTATGGTGATCCTGAAGTGCATCCGCAACCCGAAGAATATTGGGGCAATGTAAATCCTATTGGTATCCGCAGTTGTTATGATGAGGGGAAACGATCAGCTGAAACATTGTTTATGGATTACTATCGTAAGCACAATGTTGATACAAAGATTATGCGCATCTTTAACACCTACGGTCCCAGAATGAATACCAATGACGGTCGGGTTGTCAGTAACTTTATTGTTCAAGCCCTACGCGGTGAAGATATTACCATCTACGGTGATGGCAGTCAAACTCGAAGTTTCTGCTACTTTGAAGACAACCTAGACGGCATGGTAAAACTTATGGATACCGAATATCATTTGCCAATAAACATTGGTAATCCCGGAGAGTTTAGTATGCTAGAATTAGCAGAAAAAGTTATTCAATTAACTGGAACTATAAGTAAAATTGTTTATATGCCGTTGCCAAAAGATGATCCAAAACAACGAAAACCTAATATCGAACGTGCTAAAGATATTTTAAATTGGGCGCCGAAGATCAATTTAGAACAAGGGTTGATTAAAACTATTGACTATTTTCGTAAGGTAATATAATGGAAGATTTTATTAGAACATGGCCGGGAAAAGTAACACCCAACGATTGTCAGGAAACAATTGATGCGTTTGAGGAAATAGTTAATAACCCAGAACTTGCAGAGCATGTATCTAATAATGCAACCCAATTTTCTAATTCAAATCTAGGAAGAAAAGATCTAGCAATTTTTTTAGAAAACCATGTATTCAATAAATCAGATCTTTGTTCAAAATATTTGTATTATCTAAATGATTGTGTAACTGAATACGTTGAAGAATTTGGTCAGTTAAAAGAAGTAGCATTAAGTAATAATTATTGCTTAAAACTGCAAAGAACTTTGCCAATGGGTGGATATCATGTATGGCATTACGAAAACGGAGACCTCCCAAGGCATTTTAATCGAGAGCTAGTTTGGATGATTTATCTTAATGATATGCCCGAAGGTGAAGCAGAAACTGAATTTCTTTATCAAAAAAGGCGTATTCGTCCAACTCAAGGGACTGTAGTGATCTGGCCTGCAGGTATGACACACCCACATCGAGGATTAACTGTTTATTCTCAGCCAAAATATATATTAACAGGTTGGTATGTAAAAAGTCGAACGCATGATTGATCTTTTTCTTGAGATAGTGTATAATAGTATTTTACAAGGAGCGTATTATGGGTCAGTTTAGAAATTGGTATGTTCGCAACCAAGATGCGATAACATGGTTCCTTATTGGTTGGTGTACATTTGCAGGTCTTGATGACTTGATTAATGGAAAGTATGTTTGGGCGGCACTTAATTTTGCAATCGCATACATCAACTACAAAACAAACGATTTTAAAATGCAATGACACAATGGACAGTGAATATTGAAGAAGCCGATGACGGCACCGGTGATCTTGTATTACCGTTGCCTCAAGAATTACTCAATCTGCAAGGTTGGGTAGAAGGTGACACATTAGAATGGATCGATAATAAGGACGGCACATGGTCTATCCAGAAAGTTCAAAATGGGTAGTGATAAAATATTCTACGGTACTATTCTCGCTTTGTTTGCCTTTACTATAGGGCATCCATATATTGCTTTATTCATTTTTATTTTAAGTATATGACTAAGAAAATCGGATTCGCCTGCAAGTGGATTGATACTCCTGCACAAGTTAATGGTATCAAGCCCAATGACGATGCCAAGCAATATAATACCGGCAGTACCACTGTTGCATGGTTAAATAGACAGAGCAAAGAAGTTGCGGAACAAAAACTATGGGACCTAATGGTAGGTAATATCGAAGCTGTTCGCAAGCTCGTCAACCGTGTGGGAGCACTTGATGAAAATCTTAGAATGGTACGACTCGGCAGCGATATACTACCTGTGTATACTCAGCAGGATTGGAGCTGGTTTTGGCGGCTTCCCGCTACCAGAGAATATTGCGAAAGAGCATTTAGAGAAGTGGGAGATGTGGCTCGCAAGAATGGTGTTAGGCTCTCTTTTCATCCTGGTCAGTTCACTGTGTTGGCAAGTGATAATCCAGATATCGTTAATCGTAGTATAGAGGAGTTTGAATATCATGCAGATATGGCCAGGTACATGGGCTACGGTAAATCGTTCCAAGACTTTAAGATCAACGTCCATATCTCCGGTCGCGCCGGTCCAGAAGGTATCCGACAAGCCTACAAAAGACTCAGCCCCGAAGCCCGCAACACCATTACAATCGAAAACGAAGAAAATGCGTGGGGACTAGATGATTGCATTAGCATATCTGATCTTGTTCCAATTGTTTTGGATCTACATCATAATTGGGTGCGAGAAGGAGAATACTTGGCGCCATCCTCGGAGCAGGTTCAGCGGGTTGTTGATTCTTGGCGCGGTGTTCGCCCTACTTTACATTACAGTGTTTCACGTGAAGATTGGCTTGTTGGTCACGACCCGTTAGTTGCCCCAGATTATAAACTGTTGTTAGAAAACGGATACCGTAAGCAAAAACTTCGGGCCCATAGTGATTTCTACTGGAATACAGCAGTAAATGAATGGGCTTTGAGCTTTTTAGATCAGTTCGACATCATGGCGGAGAGTAAGGGCAAGAACCTTGCGAGCTTTGCCCTTGCTGATCAAGCTAAAAAGTTAAGCCTTCTTTGAATTAGCTTTTGGAGCAGCTTTAATAGCAGCAGCCTTCTTTACAGGGGCTGCTTTTTTTGCGGCTGGCTTTTCTGCAGGAGCAGCTTTAGGAGCACGTGGTTTACGTGGCTTCTTGGCAGGTATCTCAATAGCTACAGGAGCTTCTACCGCAGGAGTAACTTCAACAACAGCTTCTACAACCGGAGCAGGTGTTTCAACCTTAACTTCTTCAACAACTGGTGCAGGTGCTACAGGAGTTGCAAGTGCAGGAGTTTCTACTTTGTAAGCTACTTCGGCTACAGGAGCTGGAGCAGGCTTTCCGACGAAGAACTCTTTAATTTTTTTAAACATGACAATTTCCTTTAAGAATTATGTACGTTTATTTAACCACTGATAAATATCATTGTGAATAAACTGATATGGAGGGCAACCAGATCCGAATACGATGATAGATTCGTTCTATCAACCCCATGTTTTATATTGGAATAAAAATGCCTAACAATGTCGCAGCAATGTCTGTGGAAATAGAAGAAATTGAAGATAACGATGATTTCGGTCGTGATGATTTTGGATTTATCATCGGACCAGATGGGAACTTAAAAACCTTTATGATTCCCGAACACCTAATGTCAGACCCGCCCGAAGAGGTGCTAGCCATATTAGAAATGTTTGGTATTGACGATATACACGAGATAGAGCACAAACTGCTACATTAATTTTAGTTAAAGCTGTACATAAACAGCTAAACTGGTAAGGGCTAAATATGTTTAAAGAGAAAACTCTACCTAAACATGCCTACCAATAACTATACTTTTAAAAAAATAGCAGGAAGCGCACATCCGCAACCTGATAACATAGTATCATCTGTTCCGCTAGATCTTAACGAAACTATTACCATTACAATAGTAGTTCGTAGACCCACTACAGAGATTACCTTAAAAGATTATGCTCAAGGTGTGATGGATGGAGTTTATACAACTTTATCTCATGACGAGTTCAAGGCTAAATTTGGTACCGATGCCGAAGATTTTGCCGCCGTTAGAGAATTTATAGAATCATTTGGCATTACAGTAGTTGATCAATATCGTAGTAGTAGTCAAATAAAATTAACAGGAACCGCTGATCAATTCAATCAAGCATTTCAAATAACTTTGTTGTCTGTCGAAACTGACCAACAAACCCATATCAGTCACATAGATGATATTAGTATACCCGATAGCCTTGAAAATATTATTGATCATGTTATTGGATTTGATACATCTTGGAGATTAAAACCGTTATATCATGTTGTTCCGGAAAATGGAGTTTTTCCGGCTGCTGTAAGTGGGTTAACACCGTCTCAAGTCGCTACTGCTTATAAAATGCCAAACAACACAGGTTCAGGACAATGCATTGGTATTCTAGAATTTGGTGGCGGATGGACACAGGATAACCTGAATAGCACGTTTGCTAATTACGGACAAACTCCGCCTACCGTGGTAGATGTGTTTGTTAATGGTGGTTATAATTATCCAGGCGACCCTAGTGGCGCTAGTGTAGAAGTTATGCTAGATATTGCAGTAGCAGGTGGTGTTGCGCCCGGAGCAAAACAAGTTATATACTTTGCTCCAAATACATTTGGAGACTTTGCAACTTGCTTCAGTGCTGCAATTAATGATAATACTAACAATCCGTCTATATTATCATTAAGTTGGGGAGCAGGTGAATCTGCGTGGAGTGGTTATTTCACTGCAATGGATAGTGTACTCCAAACATCAGTCGCAAAAGGCATAACAATATTTGCTGCGGCAGGCGACTGGGGTTCTGCTGCGCCGGGTGGTAACAGTTTTGATCCGTTGTTCCCTGCTACTAATCCTTACATAATTGCCTGCGGCGGAACAACTTTAGAATTAAACCCGGATGGTTCCATTGCTAGCGAAGTAGTTTGGAATAACACAAATCAAGGATATGCCACTGGAGGGGGATTAAGTGTTCAGTACGGGGCACCTTCATATCAAACTGGAAAAGGATTAAGGTATAGCCAACATTCATCATCAGGAGATATTGGACCAGCTGCGTTTTCTACTAGAGGTATACCAGATTGGGGCGGAAATGCAGACGGAGCTAGCGGATACCAATTTTATTATGGATCCGGTAATCAACTTATTGTCGGAGTCGGCGGTACAAGTGCAACTGCACCGCTCTTTGCCGGGTGTGTTGCTAGATTAAACAATGCAATAAGCCCATCCAAAGTTGGATTTGTACACACATTAAGTTACAATAACCCAGGTGCTTTTAGAGATGTTACTTCTGGTAACAATTCAGGTCCTAACAATTTTTGGTATAATGCTACTATAGGATGGGATGCTGTTACTGGATTAGGAAGCCCTATAGGTATTTCATTAATATCAGTTTTGAACGGAATATCTGTCGATGCTACTTTATCTAATTTAAGTATATCTGGTGGGGGATTAAATCCAACATTTACTTCAAGTATAACATCATATACAGATACAGTAGATTATGGTACAACATCGGTCACAATTACAGCAACTTGTAACGAATCACATGCAACAATAACTGTTAACGGAACCACTGTAACATCCGGATCTGCTTCCGGTGCTATCAGTTTAAATGTTGGGGCAAATATTATTAATGTGGTAGTTACTGCTCAAGATGGCATAACCATAAAGACCTATACTATTACTGTAACTAGAAGGACAGGTAGTGTTGCTACTTTGGCTGCATTATCAATTTCAAGTGGAACATTAATTCCAACATTTAATGCCAATACAATATCGTACACTGATACTGTATTAAATGCTGTTACATCAGTTACAGTTACACCAGTGCGTAGTGATCCACATGCTACTATAACTGTCAACGGAACTCCAGTATCATCGGGATCCCCATCTGGTACTATTAGTTTAAGTGTTGGTTCAAATACTATCACCATAATTGTTACTGGTCAAGATGGCGTAACTACAAAAACATATACCATTACTGTAACTAGATTAAGTAATGATGCTACGTTATCTGCATTAACAATTTCAAACGGAACATTGAGCCCTTCATTTAGTTCGGGCACGACAGCATACACAAATTCAGTAGGAAATCTTGTAAGTTCAGTCACTATTACACCTACTAGTAACGAGTCACATGCTACAATAACAGTAAACGGCGCTCCTGTAATATCTGGATATGCTTCCAGTGCTGTTAGTTTAAGTGTTGGATCAAATACTATTACTGTGATTGTTACTGCACAAGACGGTACCACAAAAACATACACTATTACTGTAACTAGAGCAATAAGTAGTGATGCCACATTATCTGCATTAACAATTTCAGATGGCACATTAAGTCCAACATTTAATTCTAATACAATATTGTACACAGATTCTGTGGGTAATTTAACCACTGCTGTTACAGTTAGACCTACTACTAACGAATCACACGCCACAGTTACAGTTAACGGAACACCGGTAATCTCTAGATCTTCGTCCAACGCTGTTAATTTAACGGTTGGTTCAAATACCATTACCATAGTTGTTACAGGTCAAGATGGTATAGCTACAAAAACATACACTATTACTGTAACTAGAGCATCTAGCAGTGATGCTACATTATCCTCATTGATATTATCAAAGGGGGAATTGAATCCGTTGTTTATTCCGGGTAGAACTTCTTATACATCTTCTGTACTAAATGAAATACGTTCAGTTACTGTTACTCCCACAGTACATGAGTCAAACGCCAGTATAGTAATTAATGGTAATTCTGTAATTTCCGGAGCCAGTTCCAAGGCTATTAATTTAAATGTAGGAGAAAATTCAATTACTTTAGTAGTTACTGCCCAAGATGGTACAATAAATTCTTATAGTATTGTTGTAACCAGAGAAATAAGTAACGATGCTACATTGTCTTTATTAAATATATCTTCCAATTCGTTATCTCCAAAGTTTAATCCTTCAGTAGTTTTTTATAATGCCTATTCTGTATTTCACAGTTCAATTACAGTTACTCCTGTCCATAATGAATCACATGCTACAATAACTGTCAAAGGTGATACGGTATTGTCAGGAGCCACTTCTGATCCAATTAATTTAAATTTTGGTTCAAATATAATTACAATAGAAGTTACTGCTGCAAACGGAACAACCAAAAAATCATATACTTTACTAGTAACTAGAACTACTTCTACCGGAATGGTAGATTTAGGAACAGTTCGTGCTAGTAATAATCAAGTTATAAATGCAACGGCTAATAATTTATCACCCACCAAAGAAGGTAAATTTACCTATACATTTGCAGACGGGCAATTACCAGAAGGATTGTCCCTAGATCCTATTGCAGGTTATATTTACGGATTTATTCCATATCAACCTGCATACGTATTAAACTACAAGATTGCAATTCTAACAACTAAAACTATTACAACATCTAGCCAGGTGCTTGTTGAAACAAAAACGTTTAATTTAAATGTTAGAGGTGAAGTTGAAAGCAGTATAGAATGGATCACTGGTAGTAATCTAGGAACTATAGAAACTGGAATAATAAGTGAATTAGCAGTGGTTGCTAAACATATATTATCTAACTATACAATAAAATATACTTTAAAAAGTGGTAGTTTGCCACTAGGATTAACTTTAGAACGTGATGGAAATATATCTGGAAAAGTTAATCATAACAGTACAGGTGTATATACATTCATAGTATCAGCCAGTGATGTATATCAACTCAGTGTTATAGATCGCACATTTACTATTACTGCTGTGCAAAGAGATTCTAAAAAATATACAGAAATGTATTTTAAACCATTGTTTTCTAAACAACAAAGAGCAAGTTATAAAGAATTTATATCTAATGAATTTACATTTGATCCTAAACTTATGTACAGATATTTTGACTCAAACTTTGGTGTACAACATGATATAAAATTAGTATTAGAATTTGGAATTGAGCAATTAAATATCGATGATTATTTGCCTGCATTACAAAATAATTTTGATAGAAAACGATTCTATTTCGGAGATATTAAAAAGGCCATTGCTATAGATAGCACGGGATCTGTAATCTATGAAGTTGTATACATAGATCCAATAGATGACCTAGTTAATAACAACGGAATTAGTGTTAGCAATGCAGTATATTTTGGCAATAATATTCTTGTTTATCCTAATAGCATCGATAACATGCGTTATAATTTAGAAGATAACTTATTCATTAGTGTAAATGAATACAATAAACCTAGGTATATGCGTACACCACAATTGGGAGATTATAAACCCCCTGCTTATATGCGAGTAATTCCGTTGTGTTATGCATTGCCCGGACAAGGTGACAAGATTATTAGTCGTATTAAATTAAGTGGATTTGATTTTAAATTGTTAAATTTTGAAGTTGATAGATTAATTGTGCAAGAGAGCATAGGTAATACTACAGCTAAATATCTAATGTTGAGAGGATAAGCCCTCAATTAATAATAAATACGCTTATCGAGTAAAATGATAGGTAATAAAACACATGACCAATAGATCGCCACTGTCCCAAGTATTACAACCTCCTGGTTTAACTACCCCTACACCGGGCGAAACCAAGTTTATTGTAGCAGATTCTTCCGTAGAACAGTACCTTACTGTAGCACAAACTGCGGAATTATTAGGAACTAAAGGTGATACTGGTAATCAAGGCCCACAGGGCCCTCAAGGTATTCAGGGACCACAAGGCCCTCAAGGCAATCAGGGACCGCAAGGACCACAAGGGAATCAAGGACCACAAGGACCATCGGGCCCGCAGGGACCACAGGGCAATCAAGGTCCACAGGGCAATCAGGGACCAAGTGGGCCACAAGGTATTAGAGGCAATCAAGGACCGCAAGGAAATCAAGGACCGCAGGGACCAAGTGGACCAAGTGGGCCAAGCGGACCTAGAGGGAATCAAGGACCAACTGGTCCAGTATCAACTGATTTGACAAATCTTGTAGGTGGCGCTATAGGTAGCATACCTTATCAAATTGCCCCAAGCACTACAAAATTTATTCCAATTGGTCCACAAGGATATCTATTACAAAGTAATGGAACTACTGCAACCTGGGTAAGTACATCTACTATTATTCCAGGGCAAGCTGGAAAAGTATTAATTGAAAATATAACCAATTCGTCAACTGTACATTATCCCACATTGGCAATCGGGCCTGGAGAATATCTAACTCCAGGCGTTGATAGTCATTTAAGTTATACAGGCGATACTGGAGTTTTATCAACTCCTAAATTAGTTACAACTAGTACAGTTAATGCAACATCTACCCAAACAGGCGCCGCAGTAGTTGCCGGTGGGCTAGGTGTTGGAAAAGACATTTATTTTGGTGGAAATCTTTATCAAAACGGTGTATTGTTTAATCCAGGCGGACCGCAAGGACCTAGCGGACCACAGGGACCTAGTGGACCTCAAGGAAATCAAGGACCGCAAGGAGTATCTGGGCCAACTGGACCAAGCGGACCAAGCGGACCTAGAGGACCACAAGGATCATCGGGCCCTCAAGGACCACAAGGGAATCAAGGACCACAAGGCCCACAAGGGAATCAAGGCGCTTCAATTAATATAAAAGGGCATGTACCATTTTTTAATAATTTGCCCCTAACTGGAAACACAGTTAACGATGCATATGTTGTCGACGGTGGCGGAACTGCGGGACATCTTTATGTTTCAAATGGTACCGACGGTGTAGGGCAATGGATTGATGTTGGACAGTTTGTAGGTCCAAGCGGACCACAAGGACCAAGTGGACCACGCGGTAACCAGGGACCACAAGGACCACAGGGTGTGTCGGGGCCACAAGGACCTAGCGGACCACAGGGCAATCAGGGTGATCAGGGAAATGCAAGCACAGTGTCTGGACCACAAGGACCAAGTGGACCGCAAGGACCACAAGGACCACAAGGACCACAGGGTGTGTCGGGGCCACAAGGACCTAGCGGACCACAGGGCAATCGGGGTGATCAGGGAAATGCAAGCACAGTGTCTGGACCGCAAGGACCAAGCGGACCACAAGGACCGAGCGGACCGCAAGGACCAACTGGGCCACAGGGACCAACTGGACCAACTGGGCCACAGGGACCTGCAGGTCAATTTATTAAAGTTGTAGGCACAATCACTACCAGCACAGAGTTAAGTGGTATTTTAGGGCCAGTAATTGGTGATTCTTATGAAGATACTACTAATAACAATATTTGGTATTGGAACGGAACTACCTGGATAAATTTAGGACATGTCACAGGGCCAACTGGCCCGCAGGGACCATCGGGCCCACAAGGACCACAAGGTAATCAAGGCCCACAAGGCCCACAAGGCCCACAAGGAAATGCCAGTACAGTATCTGGGCCACAAGGACCAACTGGTCCGCAGGGACCAACAGGTCCACAAGGCAATCAAGGACCACAGGGACCAACTAGCGATGTGTCCGGGCCGCAAGGACCAACTGGGCCACAGGGACCAACTGGACCAACTGGACCACAGGGACCTCAAGGAAATGCTAGTAATGTAGCCGGACCTCAAGGTAACAGAGGACCGCAAGGACCACAAGGTAATCCAAGTAATGTTAGCGGGCCACAAGGCCCTCAAGGTAATCAAGGTATTCAGGGACCACAAGGCCCTCAAGGCAATCAGGGACCGCAAGGAAATCAAGGACCACAAGGACCACAAGGGAATCAAGGTAATCCAAGTAATGTTAGCGGGCCACAAGGACCAAGTGGACCACAAGGTATTGGTAATCAAGGCCCACAGGGACCGCAAGGACCAACTGGACCGCAAGGTAATCCAAGTAATGTTAGCGGGCCACAAGGCCCTCAAGGTAATCCAAGTAATGTGTCTGGTCCACCGGGTAATCAAGGACCGCAGGGACCACAGGGCAATCAAGGTAATCCAAGTAATGTGTCTGGTCCACCGGGTAATCAGGGACCACAGGGCAATCAAGGTAATCCAGGATCTGTTTCATTGTCAGATGGATATATAGCATTTGGTACAGGTACCGGACTTACTGGCAGTAGTAAGCTAAGGTGGGACGGTGCTAGTCTTATTCTTGACGCATCTATTAGTGGCGAAAAACGTGTTTGGTTTGGAAACGAATCTAGCGGTGCTGCTGTGTATCTAGTAGGAACTGCAGGCGGTGCATGTTCTTTATATAATGCTAGTAACGGCGGCGGTACTAGTGCTCGATGGACAACCGATTCAACAGGCAACTTTACAGCATTGGGTAACGTTACTGCATATTCCGATGAAAGATTAAAAGAGAATATCGAAGTTATTACGGATGCGTTGGGAAAAGTTTGCGCTATTAGGGGTGTAACTTATAATAGAACAGATACCGGTATTAGGCAAGTAGGTGTGATTGCGCAAGAAGTCCAAAAAGTATTACCAGAAGCTATATTAACAGCAGACGACGAAATGGGCACTTTATCAGTAGCTTACGGAAACATGATAGGTTTGTTAATCGAAGCTATTAAAGAACTAAAAGCAGAAGTCGACGACTTAAAGAAAAAAGTATCATAAACACGGAGTTATATAGTGTCCAGTACAGCTACAACATATTTGTCAAAAATAAAACAGAACTATCCCCTAAAAGGACAGAATAATGACTCGCAGGGGTTTCGTGATAATTTCCATAATATCTACGGAGCAGTTACTGCGGTTAATACACAAGTTGAAGACCTTGACAAGTACACTATTAAAACTAGAGGAACTGGAACGTTCTACGGTAATACTATAAAAGATGTTAATTTAGAAAATACATCAAACACACTGTACGAATACGAATTACAAACTGCCGATATTAGCATAGACTATACCTTGGGCAATTATCAAGTAATGACTGTTACTCCGGGATTGCATAATTTAACTGTATCAAATTGGCCTGGGCTGGGAAAGTCCGGTCGCTTAACATTGGCAATAACTCCGTCAGATACGGTATATACTGGTATTAATTTTAATGCAGATGAATTTCGTTCGTTGGAAACAACTGCATCAACTGTAACACTGTATGACTTATTTCCAGGAACTAACTTATTTGAATTGTGGAGTGAAGAAGGATTAAATCACCGAGATTCATTATACTATGTTAAACAAGTAGGTCGCACAGCATCAACTGCAACCAATTGGAACAAAATAGGAACCAATACCTATAGTACATCAACTCGCGGTGAAAACGTTATATCTGGAAATAATAAGTTTGGCACTATAGGATTATTACATAATTTCAACACTGCTACAGTTAGTAGTGTTAATCATGTTAGTGCAAACACTACAACAATTACTGTATCTTCTGTTGCAGGAATTGCAGCAGGTGCTAAATTCTATGCTAAAAATAAAGATATTAATACTACTTCATCTTACAGTGTTTATACTGTTACCAGCATAACTACTGTATCAAATACAATTTCAACGCAAGGTAGTGCAGATCCGGTCGGTGGATCAGTACTGTATTTTACAAATCCAAGATTTGATCAACCCGCAGTATTGAATCTAATATCTACTAATCCAAATACTGCAACTTCTTTAGCTAACGAAATCAAAGGGCAAGTATATGCAGACAGCAGCACCGTATATGTTGTCTATGCTGACGCTGATTTTAGCACAAGCAATGTAGTTAACAAGATTCAGATAAGTGGAGATCGGTCTGGTAACCCACTATGGTTAGGAACTGCTACCACAGCAACTACCTCATTGCTTGCTGGTTCAACAGCATCTACCGTTGTTGCCACAAATCAATTTGTATGGAACGTGATAAATGATTCTACTACAACAGTAGCCTACGCATATACAGCAACCTATGTCATGACTGCTACAACGGCAATCACAGCAACCTACGCAACAACTGCCACTTCGATGATTCCCGGCGCAAATGGATTTGGAACTAGGACAGTTTCCTATAGCGCACCCTCTGGAGGTATTGATGGCGACATTTGGTATCAAATCATATAATGCAAAATTCATATGTTCATAGTGCAGGACAATGGCATTTAGTTAATAATGCATATGCTCATACTGCAGGACAATGGCATTTAGTTAATAATGCATATGTTCATTATAATGGCAGTTGGCACCTAGCAAAATCAGCAGGGTCGAATCTTGATGAAATATATGACAATCCGGGGGCATACACCTATGTTGTTCCAGACGGAGTGTACAATGTGCAAGTTCAATATCCCACTCCTTCGGGAAAACAATCATTAAATCTATACAAGGTTATCCCGGGACAAGAGATCAAGGTAAATGTCGGTATATATGCTAGTACAAGTTCAATTGTTGTAAACACATCAACATATGTATTACCAGCGTTTGATACACTAGTAGCAACAATAAACACAGAAATTCCCAGTCAATTAGATGTAGAATTTTCAGCAGCCACTCCTACAGGAGCAGCAGTTTCAATAAGTTCCACCAATGCTGGTGCAAAGGACATTGCGGCTGCGTCTGGGGCAATATACAATGTGTTGTATTATTCAACTTATCAAGATCAAACTTATAATGCAACCATAAACCTAACTCCAGTAAAATCTGAATTAATAAATTGGCCCAACGCACGAATTGTTCGAACAGCTTGGTCGGGTAGGAACAGGGTATCAACAACAATACCATTAGATTTAAAAACTGGTAATTTTTATACAGCTGGATTTACACAAAATGACGATGGCCCAGGTAGTGGGTCAGCGCCTTATAGTTTTGTTTTTAATGTACAGCAAATTTTAAAAATAGTTATTACTCCAATTGCACCCGACTTGGCAGTGTCTAGTATGTCAATTCCCACAGTTCTTAATAATGCCATTGCAGGGGTTGTATTCAATACACAGTTTAACGTGATTGGGGGACAAGCTCCGTTTACATGGACTTCCACTCCTAGCACATACGGCAGCGGAGTTACATTAATTACTTCAGGCGGTTTGTTCAGCTATACTACTTCATCTGCAGGGACATATTCTTTTAGTGTTAGAGTTACAGATAGCACAGGTGCATATGTTAGTAAATCATATAACTTATCTATCACAGGTGTAAGTGCTCAACCTAGCACAACTCCTGTAATTAGCAGTATTACACCGACATCTGGATCGGTAGACGGCGGAACAAGTATAACTATTAATGGAAGTAACTTTACAGGGGCAACCGGTGCTACATTTGGCGGCGCCGCTGGAACAGGATTTAATGTACTAAGTGATACTGTAATTTCTGTTACAACACCGGCTGGCAGTGCAGGAACCGCAGATGTTAGAGTATATAACGATATCACATATGGCGACGGTGGAAACATATTTACATATGTGGCGACAGGTCCAACACTAACTATCTTCCCAGGATTTACGGTCAGCCCAGGCAACTACCCTATACCATTTACTCCAATTATTACATTATCTTCAGGCAGCGGTAATTTAACTTGGCAACTAAGCAACGGAACTTATACATACAGTGGTAGCCAAAGTATTACTGCTGGTACATCTGTAACACTAAGTATAAATGCACATACAGGAACAAACTATACACTAACTGCAAACGTAGGAAGTATTGTAGCAACTCCTGCAACAGGCATGCCGATAGGAAGTTAATTTATGTATCATCCACTGCTAAACGATCCCAGTAAATTAAAAGATCAAGATTTAGAAAATAAAATTCTAGACCTTAGTCGCAAATATGGCATTGCTGCCAGAATGGGATCAGGTGGAGTAGCTAATCAAATTATTGTAGCATTGGATATGTATCGTTCGGAACAATCACGCAGACAAATGGAACAATCTAGAAATACCATGACGAAACAAAACAAAGGCCTGGACGATTTAATCAATGTTGACTGAAGTAGAAGAAGTTGTCTGGCCCACAGACTTTAGCTGTACGCTAATTACCGATAAATTAATTTTATCAAATCTCTATTCCATTACTATTAGTGTTGAACCAATTGGCAACACTATGGGTAACATAGGTTTAGGATTTAGGAAGATGCGCCACTTTGTGGACTACTGCCTAAACAACAGTGTAATAATTAGTGCCGATAATCCAATATTAGATGTATTGGGATCAATGGATACCAATATAGTTGTATTGCCATCCGAACCATATGACTACTATGTGGGTGCAATCCTATATTCCAAATTCCTTAAAATAACCGAAAAATATTTTCACATAAATCATTTTACCATTGACAGCCTTGTAGGAGATCGTGTACAGTATAGTATATTAGATCCGGAAGAGAGCGGATTAGAACTACAAGGCGATCATTGGTGGAATATGGATTCAGTAAACACAGGTTCGGGCGAACACACAACCTGGGAAGATCTAAACATCAGCGATGGTCCTCGTTTCGAACCGAGAATTATCAAAGGTGGATTGAGTGAAAAGTAACAGCTACAGTCAAGCAGAGATATCAGAACAAGAAGCGTTTACCGCATTATATACCAACAAGATACAATCTCTAGATGGTATATACATAGACAACATCGATGTCATTGATCAATACAATCGAGCAAAACATACAAACGCAGACAGAATTGCCCTATTAGAACAACTAATAGACCCTGCTGTTTCTTTAAGTGAGTTTGATGCAACTAACCAAGAAAATTGGTTTATGTCAGATGAATATAAAAATATGGACATCGAAGAGTTTTTAGTCGATGCTTGTCCTAAACAAAACTATGAACGATTAGTTGATGAATTAGTATTGTTCCGCCAACATAATATGATGGACTTATTAAAATACCTTAAATACTTGGTAGACACACTACGTGAAAATAAAGTCATGTGGGGTGTAGGTCGTGGAAGTTCAGTTGCAAGTTACTGTCTATATTTGATAGGCGTGCATAAAGTAGACTCTATTAAATACGATCTAGACATACATGAATTTTTAAAATAGGAGAATATAATGTCATACAGAACAATGCAAGGCAAAGTAATTGACTTGGAAAAGTTAATGAACCAACATGAATTAATGCCAGCGATTGGCAATATGAAAGTTAATGCCAGAGGTGACGAATTAGGACCCGGTGGAAGGATTATTAAGAAGCGCGAAGATATTGTTGCTGCTTATTATGAAGATAATCCAAATGCTCAAATTAAAGTACAGGCTGCTCCGGTAGTAGAGGATACTCCGGTGGTAGAAGATAAACCAATTGTAGAAGAAAAAACTGCACCAGTTGTATCTACCACAACAAAACAATCAAAGAAATTAGAGGAATAAATGAAACCAATAGAAGGCAATCTACGTCCATTGGACAAAAAAGTTCTTGTTACTGACATGGAATTTGGTATGGAAACGTCCAAGGGCGGAATTGTTCTACCCTCCGACGATGGCAAAAGTGCAGGCATCCATCCTCGCTGGGCCAAAGTTTACGCAATTGGTCCAAATCAAAATGAGGTGAAAACAGGCGAATGGGTATTACTTGAACACGGACGATGGAGTCGAGGCATTAACTATCGCACACCAGAAGGTGATGATATTGTTATTCGACTAGCAGATAACAATGCAATCCTAATGTCTGCTGATGAAAAACCAAGTGGTGCGCAACGCGAGATTGCAGTTGGTGCCGGTTCAAACTTTAATTTTAATATACCAGGTTGATTATAACTTGGAGAATAAGGGCCTTGACTGGCCCTTTTTTTACGTCTATAATAGTTACATGATCTTCAACAAAATAAAACAACTAAAACAAGATGGATTGACTATTGGCATTGTATTCAGCAGTTTTGATCTATTCCACGCAGGGCATGTAGCCATGTTAGCAGAGGCCAAAAATCATTGTGATTACCTTATTGCCGCACTGCAAACTGATCCAACTATTGATCGGCCTGATAGTAAAAATCCTCCAATCCAAAGTATTGTAGAACGACAAATACAGGTCAGCACTAATCGCAATGTGGACGAAGTTGTTGTCTATCAAACAGAAAAAGACCTAGAAGATCTATTGCTAATCCTGCCTGTAGATGTTAGAATATTAGGTGTAGAATACGCAGACAAAGACTTTACAGGTAAAGACATCTGTAGAGCACGGGGTATCGAAATCGTGTACAACGGTAGAGATCATAGTTTTAGTTCATCAAGCCTACGAAAACGCGTGGCAGAAGCAGAAAGGAATAAGAAATGAATTTGGGTACAGCATATGCAACAGAGTCAGATAGTCGTCAATCGGTAAAGCCTAAGAAACGTCAAGGTTGGATTAAAAGAATGTTATCACGCAGCAGAGATGTCGAAGCCGACTCTGCTATGAGTAATGTAATCATGAGTTCTAGAGCAGAGCGCGGAGATCCACAGATTGATCAACCAGAACGTGCTATTCAATTTACTGTGTATAATGCCAACGGTGGCCGAGTTGTCGAAACACGCCGCTATGATCGTCAGAAGGATCGTAGCCAAACTGGACTGTATATCATTACCAGTGATCAAGATTTTGGTCACGAGATTGACAAGATTATTACTATGGAAGCACTACGATGAAATGTAATACCTGCAATAAGGAATATACGGCAGAATGTGATTACAACCAAGGAAGGTGTCCGCATCATCCTCCGTTATTAAACATACAGCCAAAAGATACAAGTAAGGGGCATTTCTATGTCAGCATTGTAAAGAGCGCTGTACGTATTGTAGCAGGCGGTTGTTTGATTACAGGTAACTTGCTAATGGCAGGTATTTGTTTTATACTTGCTGAAGTGTTGGGAATTGTTGAGGAACTAGTATGAAAGAATTATGGACTGAAAAATACCGTCCGAAAACTATTGAAGATTATGTCTTCAAAGATGAGGCACAGAAACGACAAGTCAAATCTTGGATTAAAGAAGGCAGCATTCCGCATCTGTTGTTCAGCGGCAGTGCAGGCATCGGTAAGACCACACTGGCCAAGGTATTGATTAATGAATTAGGTATTGAAGATTTTGATGTTTTAGAAATTAACGCATCACGTACTAATTCCGTAGACGACGTTAGGGACACAATCACTAGTTTTATTCAAATGATCCCGTTTGGTCCATTTAAGGTTGTGCTGTTAGACGAAGCTGATTATTTGACAATTAATGGACAGGCAGTGCTACGGGGTCTAATGGAAACATATTCTGCTCATAGCAGGTTCATCCTAACCTGTAATTATAAAAATAAAATTATTCCGGCAATACATAGTCGTTGCCAAGGTTTCCATGTTGAGAAAACTGATCAGGTCGAATTTACTGCTCGTGTTGCAACTATTCTACTAACTGAAAATATCGACTTTGATATGGATACGCTCGACACCTATGTCAAACTTACATATCCAGATTTACGTAAGTGTATCAATGCTGTGCAACAAAATGTTACTGAAAATAACGGACTTGCTAGCCCAACAGCAGGTAATAGCGATTCAGCTGATTACAAGATTGAGATGGTCGAACTGTTCAAACGTGGCAAGATTAGGGAGGCTCGGACCTTACTATGCGGTCGTTCTCGTCCAGAAGAAATGGAAGACATCTATACGTGGATGTATCAGAACTTAGATCTGTTTGGAAAGAGTGAAGAACAGAAAGATGCGGCTTTGTTGATTATCAAACAAGGTTTAGTTGATCATACACTGATTGCAGATCCCGAGATCAACCTTGCTGCTACGCTTGTGAAATTAGCTCGCATACAATAATTAAAAAACCGCATAGTCGATTGCAGGTCGGTACTATGCGGTTTCTTTTTTAAGTTAAGTAGTTGGATTACTCGTCGTCATCTTCCTTATAGATTCTTAAAATTTCTTTGACTACTGGATGACGTTCAACGTCTCTAGTTTCAAACCATGCCATAGCAATCATACGATAATCACCCCCTTGTCCGTATAGGTTGCAAAATTCTAGCAGTCCATTCTCTCTAGGACGATCAGCTTGATTTAAGTCTCCGGTCACTACCATTCTAGAATTATCTCCCAGTCTAGTCAGCAACATCTTCATTTGTGATGGCGTTGCGTTCTGCATTTCGTCAGCAATAACAAAAGCATTCTTAAAAGTCCTCCCCCTCATGTAGGCTAATGGGCTGATTTCAATCACTCCATCTTCTAGCATCTCTGCGATTTCTTTTGGATGGTAATATTCTTCAAATACATCCATAATGGGTCTTGTCCATGGAGCCATCTTAGCATTAAGATCTCCTGGTAAGAACCCATGGTCTTCATCTACACTAACAGCTGGCCTTGTGATAATAATTTTGTTAATCACCCCCTCTTTGTACAGTTTAATGGCCATCTGAACACCAAGCATAGTTTTACCCGTACCGGCTGGTCCGATGGCAAATACTATAAATTTCTTGGGGTTTTTCAACAGTTCCAAGTAAGTTTCTTGCGCTAAATTGCGCGGAACTATTGTTACCTGTTGTTTTCTCTTTAGGTATGGCTTGATAGCAATCAAGTTACCTGCATCAGTAGCGAATCGTGGGTCTCGCTGAACCTGATTTTTTTCGTGTCTTCTAGCTCTAGGCAATTGTACCTCCCTATGAATGAAGATCGACCTGCATAGATATTTACATCCAATATCCAAAACTGGGCTCAAACAGCCCAAAAACGGAACCAGGCAATTACTGCATTTTAGAAGTTATATCAGTATAAATATATTATAACGGAAACCACCATGCACGATATTGTTGATGTAATTAAGAACCTACAAACGCTAGGCGAAAATAACACTGCATTTAAAGTACTCAAAGACTTCGAAAGAGTCCTAGATGAATTAGATGTCTATGTGTTTAAGAACTGGGAAGAAGGCGAATTAGTCGCTGGTCCAGATGTGTCTAGATATGGCGTTAAATGTACATTTATGTGGGACGAAAAAGAGATGCCTGATCCAGAAGGTGCAAAACGTTTGTACGATTATGGATGCCAAGTTGTCTATACTAAAGAGAATATTCTGATTCCTCGCAAGATTAAAGATCCTAGCGATTATCGTCCGGGAACAAAGAAGGGCAAGATTGATGCACATCCTATTTGGACTGTGGAAATTACCATGCCAAAGAAATTGATGCAAGATGTCTATACAGGCAAAGAGAATCAAGAACACAACCAACATGCTGAAATGATGCGTCATCAAAATATTGAAATGAGCGCAGACGAAGCAGCACAGGAGACACCACAAGATGCCGAACAACCAGCACAATAATATGATTACAGAAAGCCTACGATACGGTGACCTAAAAGAATATGTCAGCGATCTATTCACTGTAGATCAATACCGCAGCAAGATGGGCGAGGATGCCGATATTGTAGTATTAGGATTCCGTGTTAAAGAAAAGCACCCTGCTACTGACCTAGTAGAGTTTATCGAAAAAGGCTACAAGTTTATTCTAGATGCTGATATGAGTGCAGGCGAAGAAGCCGACGGACAATATCAAGTGTTTGTAGAAATGGAAAGAACTCCAGAACTACCTAGACAAATGAAAGACCTGTTGAACGGTGTTGGACATTTATGCGCCTGCAGAGATTGGCGATTCCGTTATCAGAAAAGTCCTAACAGTATAGAGTTTGACGAGTCTAGTGTTATGGAACATATTCCAACAACACCTGCAGAATACGCTGCCAAAATTACAGAAATTAAAAATGCAGATGTAAATGATTTCTTTGACCAGGGCGCTGTAGCAGTGGCATTAGAGTCCAACAATAACATTACATTTAGCCGCCCTTATTCAGGTGACATCACTGCAAAATTTATTGCAATTGGTGATTATGAGAACGTTAAAAACACATTGCCAGGTGCATTGAGTTTAGATGAATCTAGTCAAAGTCAAGTATTGTTTCTAAACAAATATATTGGCAACTACGATATAAATAAAATTGGGAATAAGTTCCTAATTAGAAACGGGAAACGTGCAGTAGTCATCGAAAAAGATAGGTGGTAATATGTGGCAGATCCAATGGGCATTGAGTTTAATTCCGGATAGTGTTTTAATTTATATATATCATACTTTTATTCTCATAGGATTACTGTGCTACACAGGCAGTAAACTTGCCAGCAAGTTCCCATTTAAATACATCCCCATTCTAGGTCAGTATAGATTCATAAGTGAAATCGTTGGAGTTATTTTATTAACACTAGGTGCTTGGTGCATAGGCGGCTATGATGTTGAAATGGCATGGCGTGATAAGGTCAAACAAGTTGAGGCCAAAATAGAAACTGCCAAAGAAGAAAGTAAAGAAGCCAACGTTCAAATACAAACTAAAATTGTAAAACAAAAAGAAATTGTTCACGATGTTCAAATTCAGGTGCAGAAAGAGATCCAAGTAGTTGAAAAACAAATCGATGCTGAATGTAAATTAGATCCTGTTGTTCCTACAATACACAACAAGGCTGCTAAAAATCCATTTAATCCTGTTTATCTAGATCCAAGAGATGCGGGAGGTAAACGATGAAAAAATTATTATTAGTATCATTATTGCTTCTTATGCTAGCAGGTTGTGAGAAGGATGAAATTCCTGTTGTAATACCGTTCCCGGAGGTGCCTGCTGATCTAATGATAGCATGTCCAGACCTAGGACAATTAGATCCTAGTTCAGAAAAGATTAGCGAACTGCTAACAGTGGTTACTAAAAATTACGGCGAATACTACGATTGTAAAGTTAAAGTAGATAACTGGATCGAATGGTATACAACACAAAAGAAAATTTTTGATAAGGTAGGACGATGAAAAAATTACTTACAGCTCTAGCAATAACCATGTTGTCGGGTTGCAGTGTATTAGATGCATATCTAATGACTCACTACGATCCTAACGAATACAGTTTAATTACCAGCATACGAGCAGAAGCACAGCAGTTTAAAGCACAATGCGATGATGCTGTGGCCAGTAAAACCAATGCTGTTAAACTGGCAACTGATACACAATTGTTTGTCCTATATAGCGAACACGTTCCGCGTAATGCCGAAGTTATCAGTGCCAGCAAAGACCTACATACCCTGGCACAGGGGCTTGTTGATCAGTATGCCAAGAACGATAAAGTAAGTCCAGGATTTTGTAAGATCAAATTTAACAATGTAGAAACAAGTGCAGACAAAATGCAACAGGTTATCGCAAGGAGACCACGATGAGCGTAGAAACATTCCAAGGGCAACTAGGACAGGCTTTTACTAGCCCAGATCCTGCTATTCAACAGGCAGCTACAGAAGCCAATCAATATACAGAAATGTTTAAAGAAGGGCAACTTAACAAAGACGAGTATCAGCAGGCAATGGCAGATATCTCTACCAAGGCAAGAATTAATCAAAGTATGAACGATTTAGCCAGTTTAGAAATGTTAAATACTGCTATAAACGGGTTAATAAACCTTGCAACATTAGTATAAGGAAATTACATGTCAGATTTTATTTTATCAAGAGAGCAACTAGATCAACTACTACCAGGTAATCCATATTTGGATCATTGGTATCACGCACTAGAGCAAGCATTGCCAGACTATGATATCAATACACCTCAACGTGTCGCATCCTTTATGGCACAATGCGCTCACGAGTCGGGTGGTTTTCGTGCGTTAAAAGAAAACTTAAACTATCGTGCTGTGACACTACGCAAAGTATTTCCTAAATATTTCCCTAATGATGAATTAGCAAATGCATATGCAGGCAAACAAGAAATGATTGCCAATCGTGTATACGGTGGACGCATGGGCAACGGTGACGAACATAGCGGCGACGGATATCGCTATTGCGGCCGTGGACTAATTCAATTGACAGGTAAGAGTAATTATCAATCATTTGCAGATAGTATCGAAACACCTATTGAAGACTTGCCAGAATACCTAGCAACATTTGAAGGTGCAGTTCAATCTGCCTGCTGGTTCTGGGAATCAAATAACCTAAACCAATTTGCCGATAAAGGTGATATTTTAACAATGACCAAACGTATCAATGGTGGTACAATTGGACTTTCGGATCGAGAATCGCATTATAGCCATGCCCTTCATGTGTTAGGTGTATAATATGTCGTTAATAGATTCAGTATTGGGGTTAGTAAATAAAACTCCAAAAGATCCGGATGCGCCAAAGCCTCCAGTTGGTTCACGTTCAGAACGTGAAGCAAAGATCAAAGACAAAGCAGGTATGGTTATTAATATCTTTGCTCTTTGTCTAGCAGTTAATTCTTGGTATGGCGGTAAATTAGGCAGCACAATATTAAACAATACTATCAAAGCCAACGATACTTATGGCTTTTATCAAGCTAAATCTATTAAACAAAGTCTAGCAGAACAAAACCTATACGAAGCACAGCATAACGGTGATAAGAAACGTGCCGAGGAAATGGCTGCTAAAATTGACAAATACGAAAACGAACCTAAAGATGGTAAAAAAGATTTGTTAGTAAAAGCTCGTGCATTAGAAGCAGAACGCGATGATGCTAAACAGCGTAGCCCATGGATTGGATATGCATCAACAGCATATCAACTGGCTATTGTATTGCTATCTGCAAGTATTTTAGCTGTTAGTATGCCCCTGTTTTGGGGTAGTTTTGTAGTAGCAGGATTGGGTTTATTATTAAGCCTACAGGGTGCATTACTCTGTTTCTAAATAAATAAAAGTACATTATAATTGGAGCAAGCAATGGCAAACGAAGTAACAAGCGAACAGAAAAAAGAAGATTGGATGAATTCGAAATGGCGTCCAATGATGGGTTGGATGTACATGCTAATCTGTACAATGGACATGGTAGTATTTCCAATCTTATGGAGCTTATTACAAGCCATGGTTCACGGTGCAGTTAACACACAATGGCAACCACTAACACTTCAAGGTGCTGGATTATTCCATATTGCAATGGGCGGTGTATTGGGATTAGCCGCATACGGCCGTACACAAGAAAAACTAGCAGGAGCAAATAATGGCGGAGCAACGACCCCAGCAACAGGATCACCGAGCGGAACAACAGCACCTAGCGCACCTTCGACAGGAGGCTTCGGCTCTACCGGCGGTTTTAGTTCACCAGCGCCAGCACCAGCCGCAAGTAGTTTTGGCGGAGGCGGCTTTGGAGGCACATCTTCAACAGGGCCAGCGGTTGTAGCAGGATTTGGCGGCAAGCCAGCGCCTGCTCCAGCAGCACAACCTGCAATTTAAAGGAAATTAAAATGAAAAAATTATTAGTAACACTATTGGCAACAGCATTTGTTGGACTGGCATTTGCCGAAGCAGAAAAGAAAGAAGTATGTCATGACAAAATGGACAAAGCAGGCAAGCCTGTAATGGACAAGAAAACTGGCAAAGCAGCACAAGAATGCAAAATGATCAAAGTGCATAAAAAATTAGAGGGAACAGAAGTTCCAGTTAAGAAATAAAACTCTTTACATCTATCAAAAGGTATAGTATAATTTACTATACCTTTTTTCAATTATGGACCACTATTCAACATTAGGCGTAGATCGCGGCGCAAGCCCCGATGATATTAAACGTGCATACCGCAAGGCGGCGGCTCAACATCACCCAGACCGTGGAGGGGATACTGCCAAGTTCCAAGAAGTTCAGGCAGCATACGAGACTCTAAGCGATCCGGGCAAACGACAACAATACGACAATCCGCAACCACAATTTGGCGGTGGTGGATTCCACTTTGGAGGAGGTGTTCCTCCAGGCTTTGAAGATATCTTTAATGCCTTTGGTGGGGGACCATTTGGAGATATATTCGGTCGTAGGCAACAGCCACAACGTAACAGAACTCTAAACATGCAGACTACCATTACATTGGAAGAAGCATTTAGCGGTAAAGATATGATGACCACAGTGGTATTGCCCAGTGGTCGTGAGCAACTACTGGATATTAGAATTCCTGCAGGTATTAACGAAGGAACTACACTGCGACTATCCAGTCTAGGTGATGATACTATTCCAAATATACCACGCGGTGATATCCACCTCACTGTTCATGTTCAACCACATCCTGTATTCCAACGACAGGGTGATGATTTGGTCAAAACAGTAGATGTTAGTTGCATAGATGCTATGTTAGGAAAAACTATTAACGTAGAAACTATCGACAAACGAATGTTAGAGATTGCTATCAAACCTGGAACACAGCCGGGTTCAACTCTAGCAGCCGCGGGTTATGGTATGCCCAACGTCAATGACAATAGGTTCAAGGGTCGTATGCTGATACAGATCAATATAACAATCCCTACTGTAACGGATTACCAAGCAGATATTATCCGATCACTCTTTCCTTAAATATTAATATGTTAGATATAGTTAAATTCCCCTCCACTATACTTCGAGAAAAACTTCCAGAGTTTGATTTTGCAAATCCCACAATGGATCCAGTTGAACTAGAACGATCAATGATCGAAACCATGATGGCACACGACGGTATCGGGCTAGCTGCTAATCAAGTTGGCATAGCTGCTCGTATGTTTGTCATGGGACACAGAGACAATCCAGAATCAGCACAGGCTTTCTTTAATCCAATTGTGGTCGCTAATGTAGATACCGTAGCAGATATGGAAGAAGGATGTTTGAGTTTCCCCGAGATTTATGTTACAATTAAACGTCCTATAAAGATACTAGCTCGCTGGCAGAACTCTAAAGGTGAATGGCAAGAAAGTGAATTTGATGGATATAACTGCAAGTGTTTTCTACATGAGTTAGATCATTTAGAAGGCATTGTATTCCAAGATCGTGTCAGCACTCTTAAATGGGCGCTGGCTGTCAAGAAAACCAAGAAAAGGAAATATCGGTAATGTTGGAACCAAATAAAGATCTAGAAGAAATCTTCGAGAAAGCTGTTCAAGTAGCAAGCGTAAATAGTCACGAATATGTTACACTCGAGCATTTTTTATTCAGTATGTTGAACAATGATGCATTTTCAAAATTACTGACTGCATTTGGAACGGATGTAAAAGTCTTAAAAGATGAAGTAGAGAATTATATCTCTAATGAACTAAAAGAAATTGTCAATCCCGATATCGAAAAACCCAAGAAGACTTCGGCTGTAGATAGAATGTTGAATCGTGCATTCACACATGTTCTATTTGGTGGTCGACAGGTTATCGAACCCGCTGATTGTTTTATCAGTATGTTTGCAGAAAAGAAAAGCCATGCACATTTCTTTGTTCGCAAGGCCAATATTGATAAAGATCAGTTTATCAACTTCATCAAGAAGGATACTGTAAAGGATGAAGAACTTACCGACGAAGGCATGACTCGTCAACAGGCACAATTAGAAAAGATGATTGTGCAGTTCTGCACAAACCTCACTACTAAAGCCAAGAACAAGAAAATTGATCCTGTCATCGGTCGTGAAAAAGAGATCGAGGACATTCAGTTGGTATTGGCACGCCGTACCAAAGCCAATGCTATTATGATCGGTGATCCGGGTGTGGGTAAGACTGCTATTGCAGAAGGACTAGCACGTAAGATTGTAGAAGGCAATGTTCCAAAGTTCATCCAAGACCATACAGTTTATAGCCTAGACATTAGTGCTATGCTGGCTGGTAGCAAGTATCGCGGTGACTTTGAAGAACGTCTGAAGTCTGTTATTGGTGCTATTGAAAAACGCGGCAAATGTATCCTGTTCATTGACGAAGCACACATGATGAATGGTGCAGGTGCTAGCAGTGGTGGCAGTAATGACATGGCCAATATGCTAAAATCAGCATTAGGCAAGGGTACAATCAAAGTTGTAGCAAGCACTACATGGGATGAATACCGTAAACACTTCGAAAAGGATCGTGCCCTAATGCGCCGATTCCAACGTGTTACTATTGATGAGCCAGATGAGGCTACTGCTATTAAGATTATCAAAGGTCTTAAAAAGTATTACGAAAAGCATCATAATGTTAAGATCACTAATCAAGCTGTTATTGACAGCGTCAAGTATAGTGTCAAGTATATGACTGATAAAAAGTTGCCCGATAAGGCAATTGACTTGATTGACTGCGCCTGCGCTCGCTTTAAGATCAAAGACGAAGACGGTGGTGTTGTTGATCACGAAGAAATCTTATTTGAAGTCAGCAAGATTGCAAACTTGCCAGTAGAACAGGTCAGCAACAAAGAAAATGCTAACCTAGCTACGCTGGAAAAGAACATGAAGGCCAAAGTGTATGGGCAAGAAAAAGCCATTGATACATTGTTGGACAAAGTGTTTATTGCACAGGCAGGATTGAAGTCACCTAATAAACCAATTGGTAGTTTCTTATTTGTTGGTCCAACAGGTGTAGGTAAGACAGAAGCCGCTAAACAATTGGCTGCTAACTTAAACACCAAATTGATCCGCTTTGATATGAGCGAATTCCAAGAAAAGCATAGTGTTGCCAAGTTTATCGGTGCACCTCCGGGCTATATCGGATTTGATGACAATGCAGGTCAGTTGATTACCAGCTTGCAGGAAAATCCAACCTGCGTATTGTTGTTGGATGAAGTGGAAAAAGCTCACCCAGACGTGCTGACTGTTATGTTGCAGTTGATGGACAATGGCTTTATCACTGGATCTAATGGTAAGAAAGCCGATGGTCGCAATGCTATTATCATCATGACCAGCAATTTAGGTGCTAGCGATGCCGAAAAGAACAGTGTGGGCTTTGGTAGTTTAGAACGTGATAGTGATCCCAAAGATGCTGTCAACAAGTTCTTTGCACCAGAATTCCGCAATCGTTTAGATGGTATGATCCGCTTTGGTAAGTTGGACCATGTTACTATGGTTAAAGTTGTTAAGAAGTTTATCGACGAATTAAACGCATTGGTAAAAGACAAGAACATCCATATCAAGCCAAGTGTAGAAGCTGTTGAGTATTTAATTGCCAAGGGCTTTGATGCTAAAATGGGTGCTCGTCCGTTGCAACGCACTATCGATGAAATGATCAAGAAGCCCATGAGTAAGGAAATCTTGTTTGGACAGTTGGTCAATGGCGGTGTAGTGGAAGTAACTGTAGAAGAAGATAAATTAAAACTCAACATTGTTGATATCCTACCAGTAAAGGTTAAAAATGAACCTGCTCAAACAGAAGACCAGTAAGCTCTACTACGGTAAGTGGCCTTATAAAATTGCCTGTTACCTGCCCAAGAGCTGTATGATTGTTAGGATCGGTCCCTCCAAGTTTCGCACCTGGATCGACGCTACTGACAATTACAGACACTGGAGTGCAAATCAAAATATAACTAACGAGATGAAGGAAAGTCTCGTTAGATTTATGGATCATGTAGAACCTTTCCTAGAAAAGGATATACAGATTAGGGCAGAAGGTTCGCATTTTAATATATTCTGCCGTGATACACTGTTGCGGGATCGGATGATAAAAGCTCTAAACGAGTGGATTACTGATGTATATGGGCCGGAAAGTGACGAAGAACTGGCCTTTATGATGTCGAATAGTAGCAAAAAAGTAGTCTGCAATAAACTACCCTACGAACAGTATAGATATAAAGTCTATTTAAAATCATCTATGCCCATGGACAGCAGAAATCAGTTCCTGTCTTGGGTATTAAAATATCCCGATACAACTCGTGTATCTGACACCAGTCAATATTGGTTAAACAGTAGGAAGTTTTGGATGCAATCACCTTTTATGTATGTAGAAGATGATAAAACTTTGGCCATGATTGGACTGTTTCTAGGCCACAACATTAAAAAAGTCGAAGAATTTATCCTGCGTTCCAGTATAAGTTCTGCATAGTTTATAACTTAATGGATGGCATAAATACTAAATTATGCCAGCATTAAGTCAAAACTTCACATTTACAGTCAATTCTACATCGACTGTTCAAATAGCCTACCCTGTCAATACAGCAACAGGCGCATTAGTCTACACAAGTAACAACCTAAAAGGGGATGGTTACTTCAGCAACAGCGATGGCTTCCATACTGTTCAAGTCAACCTAACAGAATTCACAGGTGCTGTAGATATCTACGGCACACTTGCAACTGAACCTACAGAAGGTGACTGGATTTCAATTCCGTTAGAAGCACCTGGTTCGTTGGCATCAAACAGATATGTAATGGATACTACTGGACTTATTAGTCTAGCTGGATCTTCGCCAACATCAAATATAAACTATTCAATAACAGCCACTACAATCTCGAGCACTTTTAACTTCGTGGGCAACTATGTTTGGTTAAGAGCAAAGATTAGTAATTGGACCGGCGGTGCTGTTACAAGTATAGAACTAAATCGTTAAGGGATAGGCATGACAAAACAGAATATCAATGTAGGATCAGGTGAATTATCAGGGGATGGTGAAAGTCTTCGTAGTGCCTTTGTAAAAACCAACAGCAATTTTAACGAAGTATATACTGCAATAGATGCAATACCAACAAACATAAGTGCATTTAACAACGATGTCGGATACATAACAACTTCGTCCGAGGGACATCCAAAAAATACATTAAGCAGTGGCACCGTAGAATTAGTATATACCAGCGATAATAAACTAACAGTTCCAGATGGGTTTAATATATCATCCGTAGGTGATATAAACTTGGAGTCGTTTAGCACCAACTCGGTTAATGTATTTGCTGAATTTCATGTTCACAGTGCATCTGCTCCGCTAACAGACCCTATCCTTCGTGTATTAGATAGCGGATCAATTCGTATGCTGGTGCCATCGGCAGATAATTTATCCGCTGCTGTTATGATCATTGGATCAACTACTACAAACTTTGTGGCTCCGCAAAACACCGGAGTCCTGTTACATTTAACTGGTCAACAATCTAATCCGTCTAGAATATATAATGACGGAGATGGTTCATATGCAGCCTATGTTGGTCGTAGATATAACGGTACATCAAGTAATCCTCAAGCAGTAACAACTACTTCAGGCAATGCAGGGTTAATATCTCGTGTAGGTGCTACCCCTTACGTTGGAGCAGTAACTAACGGCGGGTGGCCTCAACTAACTACATCAAGAATAGAATTTAGAGCCACCGAAGATCAAACTCCTACCAATCAAGGTAATCAAATAGAATTTTGGACAACACCGATTGGTACATCAACAATACATCAAGATATTAGCATTAGCAGTCAGGGTATTGGATTCCGTAATGGATCATATCAAGATACCGCTGCTATTCCATTAACAGAAAAGGGTGTTGCTTACGGTGTTGCTACACTAGGGGCAGATGCCAAAGTTACGCCTGCTCAACTACCAACAGGTGCTATTTTTTACAAAGGCGCGTGGGATGCCGGCACTAACACTCCATACTTATTTGCCAATTCTGGAACTTATGTAGTAGGTTGGGAATACAGTGTATCCAATACAGGCACGCAATCTATCGATGGCGGTGGCCCTATTGATTTTTTCCCCGGCGATTATATTATATACAATGGCACAGGATGGGATCGTATCCCCGGAAACAAAGGAGTTGTAATAACATTTAACAGTCGTACCGGTGATGTAGTAATGAATACTACCGATGTGACTAGTGTTTTAACTACAGGAAGTGTTAATGTTAATGCATTGAATACTCCTTATGTTACAATTAACCCCGGTGCTGGTTTAAGTGGTGGTGGGAGAGTTAATTTAGGTGCAACTGTTAATATTAATAACGTTGGTGTAACCAGTATCATTGCAGGCACAAACATAACAGTAAGTGCAAACACTGGATCTGTTACAATTGGAACAAGTATTCCTATTGGTTATACTGGTAGTCGAGGTAGTGACGGTGTTGTAGGTTATAACGGATCAATTGGCTATACTGGTAGCAAAGGTAATACAGGCACAGGCTATACTGGATCGGCAGGAACATCCGGATCAATTGGTAATACTGGTTATACTGGATCAGCAGGAACTAATGGATCGCAAGGTAATCAAGGTCTAAATGGATTTGTAGGCAGTGCAGGAACTAACGGTACTAATGGTACAAATGGATTTACTGGATCAGCAGGTGTTCAAGGTGCTAACGGATTCACAGGTAGTATTGGTAACACAGGAACAACTGGTGCTACTGGTTATACTGGTAGTAAAGGTGATCAAGGTTCAATTGGCGGCACTGGTTATACAGGTAGCCTAGGCGGATTAGGATATACTGGATCACAAGGTGTTGGTTATACTGGTAGTGCAAGTACTGCAAGTGGATATACAGGATCATTAGGCGGATTAGGTTATACAGGTAGTGCAGGAACAAATGGAACTAACGGAGCCACAGGCTATACCGGTAGCCAAGGTAATACTGGAACAACTGGAGCTACTGGATACACTGGATCAGTTGGCGGTCAAGGTCAAACTGGTTCTACAGGTTATACAGGTAGCAAGGGCGATGCCGGAACTAATGGCTCTACTGGATTTACAGGCAGTCAAGGAACTCAAGGAATAACTGGTACTACTGGCTACACTGGTTCATTAGGCAACACCGGCTATACTGGATCAGTAGGCACAAACGGAACTACTGGTTATACTGGATCAGCAGGCGTACAAGGTAATCAAGGAACTAATGGATATACTGGATCGGCGGGCACTAACGGAACTAATGGCGCTACTGGGTATACAGGAAGTGCAGGTACCAACGGAACTAACGGATATACTGGATCGGCGGGCACCAACGGAACTAATGGTTATACCGGTAGCCTAGGAGGTGTAGGGTATTCTGGATCACAGGGCATCCAAGGTATAACAGGTAACACAGGATACACCGGTTCATTAGGCTACACCGGTAGTGCCGGTTATATAGGTAGTACTGGTTACACAGGTAGTGCCGGTTATATAGGTAGTACTGGTTATACTGGTAGTAAAGGTGTTGCAGATGTTTATGTATCTAGTATATCAACTGGTACTGGTATAACTATCACCACATCAACCGGTGCAGTGACTATTAGTCTTAATACTGCTACGGTGATGAAACAGGCTGTAACTCTTTCTGCAATGAGTTCTATATTAGCTGGAACATTGTCCATGGACCCAACTACTATTAGTAAAGGAATAGCAGTGGTACAAACATTTACGATAACAGGACTAACTACAAGTCACAAGGTTATTATTACTCCAGCTGCACAAATGCCAGATAAAGATTACTTTATTAAAGGTGCATGGGCAAGTGCCACCAACACATTAAGCGTAGAAATCTATAATGGTAGTAACGGCAACATTGATGCTGCTGCATTCAACGTCAGTTATATTGCCTTTGTATAATGAGTAAAGCTATCTGGATTAACCCTGTCGTAAAAGGTTCTTGTGATCCCTTTGGAGATTGCGGTGGAAGTTGCTGTAAGGTTAAAGTTTTTAAGCCAGGGAATGCAGAATATACTGTACAGTGGTGTGAACATTTTGATGAAATTTTTCGCAGATGTAAGATATATGAAACCAGACCCAACGGATGTAGAACATATCCAACAGTAAAAAATCTAATATTACAACCAACATATCCTGGTTGCGGATATTACCTGGAAGAATTAAATTAAATAAATATCACTATGCTACTAAATGAATTTTTCGGAAAACC
>Ga0136641_1000024_pt1 | contig 58423 bp, 51 predicted proteins | sample EliLak1302023Y_FD_115312 | JGI IMG/M metagenome (GOLD analysis project Ga0136641, IMG submission 115312) | Freshwater microbial communities from Elizabeth Lake, Yosemite National Park, California, USA - 13020-23Y | ecosystem: Environmental > Aquatic > Freshwater > Lake ...
ACCTTGAGTGGCGTCAATTACCAGCACGGCAATATCGGCACGATCGAGGGCTTCGAGGCTTCGCAAGACGGCGTATGTCTCGAGGCCAGCTTCGGTGCGGGCTTTCTTTCGCATACCGGCGGTATCGATGTAGCGGATCCGGCCGTGCGGGGTATCAACCACAGTGTCAACGGCGTCTCTGGTTGTTCCGGGCATATCGTGCACCACGGAACGTTCTTCACCTATCAATCGATTGAAGAGGGTGGACTTGCCGACATTTGGTCGTCCGACGATGGCAACCCGCAGCGACCCTTCATCAATCGGCTCATCTTCGATGTCAACCAGTTTTGCTGCTGACTCGTACTGGTTTAGGTGTTCAACAAGGCGGTCAAGTAAATCTCCAGAACCGCGACCATGGAGCGCACTAACGGGAAATGGTTCGCCCATTCCGAGGCCGATAAATTCCCAAATTAGCGCTTCTTGCGAATTGTCGTCAACCTTGTTGGCGATAAGCATTGCTGGACGTCCAGTACGCAGGACCCACCGTGCGGCTGACTGGTCTTCGTCGGTCATTCCAACCGCAGCGTCAACTACCAACAGGATTAGAGCTGCTTGATCAAGAGCGGCTACCGCCTGCTGCGAAACCTTCTCCTCCAGGGCGTCCCCTGATTGGAGCCATCCACCGGTGTCGACAACGTCGAATTTCGAACCCGTCCATTCAACTTCAAAGTTTTTTCGGTCGCGTGTAACGCCACGGTGTTCCTCGACGACGGCAACCCTCCGTCCAGCGAGGCGGTTTACGAGTGAGGACTTCCCGACATTGGGGCGCCCCACAATGACTACTTGTGGCTTCATGGACGCTTGCTCCTGTCAGATCGCCAAGTATCAAGATACTCGCGAAGCGCAACCCCACTGGTTGGAACAATATCGACGAAGGCGGGGAGTTCGGCGGGCGTCAGCCCATCGAGGAAGCGTCCCTCGGACAAGCAGACGTCGGGTAAAACGAATCGAACTCCCTCGAGGCCACCATCCAGCATGGTTCTAGAGATGTCGGCTCCTGTCATAAGGCCCGCAACCTTGATGTTGCCGCCGAAGTAATCGTTACGTACTGAGCGAATCTCAATGTCAAGGTCAGTGATCACTGAGCCCAACACTTCGGCGCCGTATTCCCCGGTGAGAATGCAGAGTTGTTCTTGAACAGAACAATTCTGTGGGCTATCACCATTCAGCCGAGGTGCGCGGTAACCCAAAGCTGGGGCCCCATCAACACTCTGAAAAAAACCAGTTCCGAGTGAGTTCATAGGTGTGTTATTCAGGTAACTTTCGATGAAGGTCGCCGAAAGCCCCACCCCGTTTTCGATGAGGTCAACAATGTCGTCATCGTTGACGACGGGTGTCGCCAAACCGGCTAGCAAGTACAGCTCGTCGCTGGCATAAAAAAGAGGGCGCCCGACCACAGATAGCGCCACGAGGGACCAGCGTTCTACAGACTCGATCGTACGAAGCGCCTCTTCGCGCGTCATCGGCCTCATCGTCTCTTCGGTCGAGAAAATTGAAACTCCCACTGGCACCACACTCAAGGTTCGCAAGCTGGCGTATTTAGTTAGGACATCACCGAGGGTCTCTTCGAGATGATCGCCATCGTTGACTTCGGGGCAGAGAACAACTTGTCCGTGCACCGCAATCCCAAGCTCCAATAATGCGCCTAGCCAACGGAGAGAGGTGGCGCCCCTTGGATTCCTCAGCATGTCCGCACGAAGCTCTGGGTTAGTGGTGTGTATCGAGACGTACAGAGGGGAAAGCCCCTCATCCACGACTCGTTCCAGGTCAAATTCAGTGAAACGTGTCATGGTTGTGTAATTGCCGTAGAGGAACGAGAGGCGATAGTCGTCATCTTTGATGTAGAGACTTCGTCGCATGCCTTTTGGTAATTGGTAAATGAAGCAAAAACTGCAGTGATTGTCACACGTTCGTATCCGGTCAAATACTGCGCTTTCGACCGTAATGCCCAGTGGTTGACCGGCCTCTTTCATGACGGCGAATCTCCGGAGCAGTTGCTCTTCGCCTCGTTGGATGAGCAGGACCACATTGTCCCCATCGGTTAAGCGCTGATACTCAATTACGTCCGTTGGTGGAACATCGTTAATAGAGGTAATGGTGTCACCGACGAGGAGGCCGACCGCCGCCGCTGGCGACATGGGAGAAACTGAGGAAATTACGGCACCCGACACCCTGTAAGACTAGGTCCCGTCCCGGTGGTGTATCTCGTTAGGCTGGTTTCATGAACGTCGACAAGGTCCTCCTTGCATCGCCCCGCGGCTTTTGCGCCGGTGTAGAGAAGGCGATCAAGGCATTGGACTGGATGACAAAAGTCTTCACACCGCCGGTCTACTGCTACCACGAGATTGTTCATAATCAATTCGTCGTAGACCATTTCAAGAGTTTGGGCGTGATATTCGTCGATGATGTCGCCGAGGTACCCAACGGATCTCCTTTGATGTTGAGTGCCCACGGCTCCCCTCCCTCAGTTATCGCCGACGCTCAGGCCAATGGCGGCACGGTTATTGACGCCGTATGCCCCTTGGTGACAAAGGTTCACCATGAGCTCAAGGTTCGCTCTAGAAAGGGCTACACGGTCCTCTACGTGGGCCACGAGGGCCACGAGGAGGCCGTTGGCACCATGGCCGTCGCTCCTGAGTCGGTGCACCTGATTCAAACTGAGTTTGATATTGACTCCGTTGCTCAAATGCCGGGTCCATTCGCACTACTGAGCCAAACGACGCTGTCCCTTGATGAGTGGCAGGACCTCCGGGATTACGCCATCGCCAAAATTCCGGACCTTTGGTTGCCTAATCGCTCCGATCTCTGTTTTGCCACCACGAATCGCCAGGCTGCTCTACGCGAAATTGCAGTAGCCGCTGATGCCGTGATCGTCATAGGTTCCGCGAACTCGTCTAACACGGTTGCTCTCACTAAGGTGGCGTCATCGGTGGGTTGCGAAAAGGTGTTTCGAGTCAACGTCGCATCGGAACTTCCTGGAGATCTTTCCGGTGTGATCGGTGTAACGGCTGGAGCCTCGGCACCAGAGTCTTTGGTAAATGAGGTGCTGCAGCGACTGAATGCACGCGATGGTGTTTATGTCAATCCCGTTACGATTGAAGATGAATACTTTCCTCCGCCACCGGAACTGCGCGAGCTTCTACGTTCACTCGAATCCCTAATTGGCCTTAGTTTCTGTGGATTGCTACCCCATGATGACGTCGGCAGTCGTGATAGAGATTTTTCGGCCGCTGCAGTTCTATCGCGTTAAATAGTTTCAGAGGTTCCAGGTTGTGCCGCGTAGGTGCGACAATATAAAGATGACAACTTTCTCTCGAATGGATAAATCAACACGTGAGCAGTGGATGCATATTGCTGAAGTAACCGTTGCGGCTCAGCCTCGCGTTGCTGACCGAATCTTGTCCATGCTTATGGACCTCTCATCGGTAACTGACGGGTTTGCTGTTGACCAACTCGAACATGCTGTTCAAACAGCCACTCGCGCAGAAGACGCCGGAATGGATGAGGACGTCATAGTGGCATCGTTGTGCCACGACATTGGCAAAATCATCTCTGTCGCTAACCATCCCAAAATCGCGGCCGAAATTCTGCGCCCCTACGTGCGAGAAGACGTCTACTGGATGATATGTGCACACCAAGACTTCCAAGGTAGGCACTACTACTCACACCTTGGTATGGACCCAGACTTGCGCCGTAACCACGTGGGGAAGCCGTGGTACGAGTTGGCACAGCAGTTCGCTGATGATTGGGATCAGACTAGTTTCGATCCCGAATTCATCTCCCGCCCACTCGAACATTTTGAACCGATGGTTCGCCGTGTTTTTAGTAAGCCCAGAAGCATCTAGGAAAGTTTGTGACCTCGAAGTTGATTGATCTAGAAAAGCGTCGCTACAACTTGATGAAGCAGTACGCCATTTCCCAGTCACTCGAGCGGCTCGAATTGGACCACCCGGGCTTTAGTCCGCTCCCCCTCGTAGCCCTGATTGCGGCCTACGAGGAGGAGGGTAATATCGGACCCGTCCTCGAGAAGATGCCAACAACGGTGCTGGGCGAACCGTACACAACGATTGTTGTTGTGGATGGTGGAGATGACCGAACAGCGACAATTTGTCGCAGTTTCCCAAACGTAATTGTGATCGAATTTCCGGTCAATCTAGGCCATGGTGTTGCTCTTCAGGTTGGCTATCGATTCTGTATCGAACGTGGGGCCAAGTACATCGTGACTCTTGACGCGGATGGACAGAACGATCCAGTCGAGCTTCCCGAGATCATTCGACACATCGTAGAAGATCGGAGCGACTTTGTCTTAGCCTCGCGTCGCCTCGGCGTAGACACAACAGAAAACCACTTCAGAGCTGTTGGAGTTCGTGTCTTCAGCTTTATCGTCAACATCATGACCCGTCAACGACTAACGGATACATCGACTGGATATCGAGGCTTGCGCGTGTCGATGTTGGCTGACGTCATTGATCGATTGGAGCAAGAGCAGTATCAGACTTCCGAGTTGCTGATTACGTCGCTTAAGCGCGGCTGGAGAGTCAGTGAAGTGCCGACTGTCTGGCACCCCCGCCAGTCTGGATCTACGAAAAAGGGAAGCAATTGGCTCTTTGGTTTCCGTTACGCCCGGGTGGTCTTTAAGACTTGGTGGCGCGAGCGCTAACTCAAAAGTTCTCTTGCGAGGTCGTAGGCCTCTTGCAGTCCAACTCGCAGTTGCTCGGTCGCGGTATTTAACTCACTTCGAGTCACGCGTGAATCACTAGTCGGCACCCATATTGGCTTGCCAATCACGACCGTGGTTCGCACCGGCCTGGGGAAAAGTGCACCTTTACGCATGGCCTTTTCGGTATTACCAAGGCCAACTGGAATAACTGGCGCTCCAACACGGCTGGCAATAAACATTGCCCCCTCAAAGAGCGGACCAACTACATCGCCCTCTTGCCTTGTTCCCTCTGGGAAAAGAACGAGTGCTTGGCCTTCGTTGAGTACTTGCTGCGCATTCTTGAGTGATTCTCGATCTGCAGTGCCGCGCTTGACAGGGAATGCTCCCATCAACTGAATTAGCGCTCCGATGGGACGTACCTTCCATAGTGAATCTTTGGCCATGAAGAACGTCTTGCGATTGGTGGCAAAGACCAAGTATGCAAAATCTATATTTGATCGATGAATTGGTGCGAGCAGGACCGGTCCGCTAGTTGGAATATTCTCCGCCCCCACCACACGGGGGCGAAACATTATTCGCCATACGACAACAACGAGCAAACGTACGGCTCGATATCCCAAAGTCTTTTTAATTTTCAGATTCAAAGAAGATTCAGACATGCAACTATCTCCTCAATCACGATTTCGATGATTTTATTTGTGGTGTCGATGACCACCGCTCTCTCGTCCGCTCGCAATGGGGAGTGGTCACGCGTCGAATCGATGTCATCACGGCGCTGAATGGATTCCGCTGTTTCATCTCCGCGACGACGTGCTCGTTCCTGCGGCGTGGCCGTCAGAAACACTTTTAATAACGCGTCTGGAAACACAACGGTGCCGATATCGCGACCCTCAACTACGGTCCCCGCTGGTTGTCGTGCCGACCATTCACGTTGGCGATCAACCATGGCGGCACGAACCTCTGGATTAGCTGCCACGATTGAAACGGCGTGATTGACCTCAGGTTGGCGTATCTCTATGGAGACGTCGTAGCCGTTAATCTGCACTACCGGGATGGTCTCAATCTTCGACGTGGCGGCAAGATGGGAAATCGAAGTTGCATCGTTCGGATCAATCTTTTCGCGGAGCGCCAAAGCGGTGACAGCCCGATACATGGCACCAGTATCGAGGAACGACCACCCAAGTCGTTCGGCGAGCAACTTGGCGATAGTCGACTTCCCGGAGCCCGCTGGTCCATCGATAGCAACAACCCTAGAGATCGTCATGAGGGCCCAATGAGAAGCGAGAAGAACCCAGGGAATGATGTCTCAACCGATTCAGTGCCGTGTATTACTCCACCACGCCCGCAAAAAGCAGCCACGGCAGAAGCCATGGCCATACGGTGATCGTCGGGTGCTTCGAATTCAATCTCCAGGAAGTTTGATGCGGAACCTTGTCCAGTGACCGTGAAATCGTCACCTTCGACGACGACCTTGGAGCCGAGAGCTTGAGCTAGTCGTACTGACTCTGCGAACCTGTCGGACTCCTTGAGCCGAAGTTCAGACATCTCTACGAATCGGGATTCACCCACCGCCGCGCAAGCCGCCACCACCAGGGCAGGAACTTCATCCACGGAGGGAATCTCGGTGCTATAAATTGTGGTTCCCCGCAAAGGGCTATGTCGCACGTCAAGACTTAGTCCGAAATCAGATCGGCTTCTTTCAATCGAACCGCCCATCCGGCTCAGAACCGTGAGATATCCGAGGCGCTCAGCGCCGTCGTATAAGCCGGCAACCTGAACATCACCGCGCGGGTGGATCAAGCCAGCCACCACGAAGAACGCCGCCTGGGAAGGGTCCCCGGGGATATTCCACTGACGAGCCAGGGGTCGACCGGGTGTTAACGAAACAGTACGCCCCTCGCCTTGATTGGTACTCAAAATCGAAATCCCCGCATATTCGAGCATCTCTTCGGTGTTAGATCTAGTACGAACAGCCTCACGCACAATGGTTTCACCATCGCCGTAGAGCCCAGCGAACAGAATGGCGGATTTCACTTGAGCGCTAGCTCGAGGCAGCGCGTACGTGATGGCCTTCGTACTCTTACGCCCATCCATAGCGAGGGGTGGAGTCAACATCTCTCCTTCACCTGAAATCTGTATCCCCATTAAACCGAGTGGAATTGCGACCCGATCCATTGGCCTGCGGGATAAAGAGGAGTCGCCCTCTATGTGGTGCTCCCCCTCGATACCGCTCAGGATACCGAGCAATAAACGTATGGTCGTTCCTGAGTTACCACAAAAGAGAGTTTCTGGTGATGCGCGTAGTCCTTCCACTGGACCGGTCACCATGACTCCATCGTTACTTACTTCAATGCTGGCTCCAAGTTGCCTCATGATTGTTGCGGTCCGCGCAACATCTTCACCATTGGACAATCCTCGAATAGTCGACGTTCCTGCTGCTAAGGCCGATATGAATAGCGCACGGTGCGAAATGCTCTTGTCGCCTGGCGTTTCGACCACTCGAGTAAATGACTCAGTAGTAGTGATTACTCGTGTGCTCACAGCGTTTCAATTCCAGCGTTAAAACCACGTTCGCCAAGGGCCTCCAGCAGAGCTGGCGCCTGACTGCGCTCTAGCGAAAGAAGCAGAACGCCTGGTGAGCCCTCGACACTGTGCGCAATTTCAATATCGAAAATGTTGATCTGCAATTCGCTGGCGAGAGTTGTGATTTCAGCCAGTACTCCGGTGCGGTCAGGTACCGGAATTCGCATTTCAACGAGGCTTTCCGAGAGTGCAGTGCCCACGGGTAGTTTGCGTCGCGCTTCAGCAGCTGCACTCAAACTTTTGAGAAGAGCCACTCGATTCTTTTGACGAACTAGTCCCGTTAATTCGGAAATACGAGCCTGGAGCTTATTTAGTCCGGCCAAAACGGCCTCCTCGTTCTCAAAGAGAATGTCCGGCCAAATCGCTGGATCACCGGCGCTGATTCTGGTCATGTCTCGAAAACCACCTGCAGCCAGACTCAGTAGCGCGCCATCAGACTGCGCCATTTCACTTGCCTCATTCATGAGGGCCCCAGCGACAAGATGGGGCACGTGACTTGCCATTGCGACCATTCGGTCATGGTCCCTCGCCTCTAAGGCCATGACTGAAGCGCCAAGGCCGCGTAGAACACCATGCAGCCGTGCGTAGTGGTCTGGAGAGGTCGTTGCAGATGGTGTCAGAACCCAAGTACAACCCGTGAAGAGGTTCGCACGAGCACCCTCGAGGCCCCGCATTTCGGAGCCGGCCATTGGGTGTCCACCGATGAATCGCGGGTCAACAATTTGTGAAGTGATTGAACTCTTAACACCCGCCACGTCAGTGACGACAACAGCGTCGGACGGAAACTGTTTGAGCATCTCTAAGGCGGCCCTGACAACATGTCCAGCGGGTGTGCATATAAATATCAGCGATGTCTCAGGGTGCGCTTCGGTGCCGCTGATGATTTCTAACTTGAGAGCGCTCGTCTCAGCAGCAACTTCATGGTCGCTACCAGTTACAGACCAGCCCTCTTCGAGCAGAGCCAAACCCACAGAGCCGCCGATCAAACCCAATCCAACGATGTGGGCGCGTAGCTCAGCCGGGGAGGTCATCACGAAGACCCTGGGCGCCGTGAAGATATACGTGCCGTATTTCGTTTCTGCTGAGTGATGTGTATGCATGAAGCATCACCCGAACGCACATGGCCGTTGCTCCGCGGACGGCGATTTCGCTTGCACAAATCAGTGGTATGTCGCCAAAGCCGATGGACCGCGATGCGGTGGCGGGAAAGACCGCAGTGAGATCTGGGGTCGCCGTGAAAAAAGCGCTAATGATGTCGTCGTGCACGAGTCCATTGCGCTCCATGAGTGCAGTGAGCATTTCTTGCACCCGAGGGAAAATAGCTTCCTCGGAATCGTCCTCAACAGTCGTGGCAGCCCTTAGGGCAACAACTCGCGCAGTCATGAAACAATCGTAGTTTCTGAAGGCACGGCAACGCCGACAGCATCCATTAGTTTGCGGACTTCTCCCACCGTTAAGTGGCGCGCCGCACCGGGTGTCAGCTTTGCGTCGTGAATCGGCCCGATCCGAGTGCGAACAAGCCGAATCACCTCATGGCCGACTGCTTCACACATGCGTCGAACTTGGCGGTTTTTTCCCTCGTGAATGACAATCCGTAGGACCCCATCGCTCACACGACTCACTTGGGCGGGGGCGGTCACACCATCTTCTAACTCGATACCCTCACGAAGCCGGCGTATAGAGGACGGGGAAGGGTCGCCCTCCACTCGGACGAGGTACTCTTTCTCTATTCCTACTGAAGGATGCGTCAACAAGTGCGCTAGTCGTCCGTCGTTAGTCAAAATCAACAGACCCTCGGTCGCCATATCAAGCCGACCAATAGGAAATATCCGAACCTCTGTGTCAATCATTTCGACAACGGTCGGTCGACCATGGGGATCATCAGCAGTTGTGATTACACCCGTCGGCTTGTTTAGAAGAAAGTAGACAGCACTGGGAGCGACGGGAACTAGTTTGCCGTCGACTCTGATTTCTTGGGTATCAGCATCCACTCGATTACCGAGTTCGGCCACACGACCATCAATGGTTACGCGTCCAGCGTCGATCAGAATCTCTGCCATACGCCTCGAACCGAGTCCTGCGCGGGCCAATGCCTTCTGCAGCCGTTCCCCTTCGATCACTCGGAGATGCCTTCTTCATGCTGGACAACCGGACTCAATTCGTCGGCAAATTCTTGAGCCAAACTAGCGGGGGGAAGAAAGTTTTCGATTGGTGGCAGCATGCCAATCGATGCCAGACCCATACGGTCAAGGAAAATTTCTGTGGTTCCGTACAAGACGGGCTGACCTGGGCCTTCGGCCTTGCCGACTACTTCGATATACCCGCGCTGCTCTAAGAGGCGTGAAACACCGTCTACGTTAACTCCACGGAGGGCTGAGATCTGCACTCGCGAGATGGGTTGTCGGTAAGCAATAATCGCAAGCGTTTCCAAAGCCGCTGCACTGAGACGGTGAGATACGTCTCGGTTGGCAAACCGAGCTACTGCATCGGCGACGTCAGACGAACTTTGCATCGTCCAGCCGCTCGCCAACTCCACAAAGCTGAAACCCCGCATCTGATCTACGAACTCCACCTGCAGCGTGCGGAGGGCCGCAGTTACGTTCTCGGTGTCCACGGCGAGGACGTCGGCGAGTTCCGCTGCGGTTATTGGCTCGAGGGCAACAGTGAGCATCGCCTCTAGTTGTTGCTCAAGTGATCCACTATCCCTCATAGGTATCCACCATTCCAATTTCGAGACGACTGTCATCGCCAACCCATTCAATTTCGACTTCACCAAAAGTTTCGCCCTGCCCGAGATCGACGCGGCCCAATTTGCAAAGCTCCAAAAGGGCCAGGAAGTGAACGATAATTTCGATGCGTGCGTCGAGTCCCATTACGAGGTCTCGGAAAGTAATTCGACCCAAGGCAGGTAAACGTTGAGCAAGTGATGCCACAGTCTCTGCCACAGTCACTGCATCGACGGTGACGTGGTGCAAGCGCACGACGGGAACGGGCTTCTCTTCAATGCCCTTGAGATAGGCCATTGCCAACGACTCGGGGGTAACGCCCTGAAGCAAGTCGGGGGGCGTGACGTTGAAACCTTCATTGAGACCGGCGAGGCGAGGGTAGCTTCGCGCTGCGCGCTCAAAAAGAGCGACAAACGCGTCAGAGGCACCTGAATAGGTCCTCAGTTCAAGTAGGCGCGCCAGCAGTACATCGCGTTCTTCCCAGCCGATGAATTCTTCATCGGGGTCTGATTCAGCCTTCCCGGGAAGTAGAGCATGACTCTTCATCTCCAGCAAGATTGACGCCACCAAAAGAAATTCAGAAAGCTCCTCGACATCAATCGATTGGGCAGTATCTCGTAGGACTCGAATGAACTCGTCCACAATTGGGCCCAGAGGCACGTCAACAATGTCCATCTCTCTTACGCTTATTAGCTGGAGAAGGAGTTCGATTGGGCCGGTAAATGACGGCGTCGTCACGACGAATGTCACCCCCAAAGATTACTCAATTTCCCAGAGGCCTGCGCCTCAGCAACTCTCGGTATTAGTACGATTGTGACATGCGCATTCTGTCGGGGATACAACCCACCGGTACCCCCCATCTAGGCAATTACTTAGGCGCCATCCGAAACTGGGTCGACAATCAGAACGAAGATTCCCTGTACTGCGTTGTAGATCTGCACTCGCTCACTGGGGAAATCGAACCAGCGGCATTAAAGGCCAATACTCGGCAGTTGTTCGCTGCGCTTCTCGCCTGTGGTATCGACCAAGACCGATGCACCCTTTTCATACAAAGTCAGGTGCCTTGGCACTCGCAACTCAATTGGCTCCTCGAATGTGTCGCATCGTATGGTGAGCTCAAGCGGATGACGCAGTTCAAAGAAAAGGCTGAGCGACAGGGCGCCTACCGGGTTGGCTTGTTGACCTACCCAGTACTCATGGCCGCCGACATCCTCCTCTACCAAACGACGCACGTGCCCGTCGGTGATGATCAGCGGCAACATCTGGAACTAGCTCGAGAATTAGCGGAGCGATTCAACCATCGATATGGGGAGACCTTCGTAGTTCCAGAGGGCATGGTGCCTCAATTTGGAGCTCGAGTAATGGATCTTCAAGATCCAATACGCAAGATGTCCAAGTCGGTCAGTAGTCCCCAGGGTTCAATCGAAATTTTTGACACGGAGTCGGAGATCACCAAGAAGATCAAGCGGGCAGTAACTGATACTGATAACGAGGTTCGATACGACTGGGCGCAAAAGCCTGGTTTGTCTAACTTGTTAGATATTTTTGGCGCCATCACTAACCGAGATCCGACCGACATTGCAGTCGGCTACGAGCGCTACGGCGACCTCAAGGGTGACCTCTCTGAGGCTCTGATCGCAACCCTCTCGCCTATCAAGTCGCGTTACGAGGAGCTACTGCGTGATCCTGCAGAGCTATCGAGGCTGGCTGCGGTCGGTGCAACAATGGCTGAGCCTATTGCCGCCAAGACTTATCATAAGGCTGCCGCTGCGATGGGTCTTTTGGCTTAACTTCCGAACGCGAGGCGTTCGAACGCGTTAAGTAATGAGTTCAGCATTCCACCACCGAGGTGGAAGAACATACCGTTCAGGAGCAAGAAGCCAAAGAGAAACGGCATCGCAGACTGACGTAACGCGTAATACCTTTGAATATGGTGCTGCGGAACGAGCCTCTCAATGAGGGCGCTGCCATCTAGAGGTGGAATTGGCAACAAATTAAAGACCGCTAGAAAAGCGTTAACAAGACCGAAATAGGCAATGCTAAAACCCACGGGCGAGTCAGCCGTAGCCCCAGTACTACGACAAATAATAATCGCGACTACTGCGAAGGCCACGTTGACTCCTGGGCCAGCCAGAGATACCAATACTGCGTGATTTCTCGGATTGCGAAGCCGGCTCACATTCACTGGTACGGGTTTGGCGTACCCAAACACGGGCAAGCCCGCGATAATAAGAAGCAAAGGCAAAACCACTGTTCCGAATGGGTCTATGTGCCGTAGTGGGTTCAAGGTCAGGCGACCCGCACGCTTGGCCGTTGGGTCACCGAAAAAATTCGCAACATATCCATGTGCGGCTTCGTGGAAGCAAACTGCTACGACTGCGCAGATGATGTACGTAATCAGTGGATTCATCACCACAACCTAGGCCGAGCCCGAGGCACGCGGATGAGAACTCTCGTAGGCCGCACGAAGGGTCGTGAGAGCCACGCCCGTATACCTCTGGGTGGTGGCGATCGAGCTGTGTCCGAGGAGTTCCTGAACCACACGAATATCGGCACCGTGGGCGATCATGTGGGTCGCGCAACTATGTCTAAAAGCATGCGCGTGGAGACCAGCTGCCTCGACCCCACTGGCTCTCGCCCGTCGGACCAGAATCTCATTCACGCCATGTCGAGTCAAGGGGTTTCCCCGCTGATTAAGCAATAGTAGAGACTTTGACTGCACGATGGCTAGTTGCTTCCGTCCGTCGGGTCCTAAATATTCGCGCAGTGCTTCCGCCAATTGTCTGCCGATGGGGACAAGGCGTTGCTTCGAACCCTTCCCCATTAGACGGATCAGCATTTCATCTAAGTCAACATCTTGAATTTCGGATCCCAACATCTCCGTGACCCTGGCCCCAGTGCCGTAGAGGAACTCGATGATCATGCGGTCGCGTATATCGAGTGCGCTATTACCTTGAATCCCGTTAATCAGGGCATCAATTGTGGCCTCTGGTAGAGCTTTGGGGAGTGACCGTGCTGGACCTGGCACTGGAAGGCGTGTCGATGGGTCGACTTCGACAAGGTGTTCGTCATGCAAAAATCGATAAAACCCACGGCAGGAACTCATTGCGCGAGCGACCGTAGAGGGCTTCCTACCCATCGAGCGCAATTGCGCAAAATATGAATCAAGTCTCGTGCCTGACACTGCGAGCAGAGCATCTTCGCCACCCAGATGCTCGAGTAAAGATCTCAGGTCAGATTCGTAACTAGTTATGGTCAGCGGGCTGCGGCCCTCGACGACAGTAAGCATCAAGAGATACTGTTCAATAGTCTCGGCTACTAGGACTGGTGCGTCAACCATGCGTACAAACCAATTGCAGCTGTGCCATCTACGACATCCGAGCCTGAGAGAATCGCCTTCACATCATCGACTGACTTCCATTCGACTGTCATGGCAATCTCCTCGGGACCCTCGGGGGAGGCTGCGGAAACCGTGACCTCTTCAGCGAGATACACCACAGTAACTTGATCAGTCCAACCTGGTGAGTTGTAGAACGTCGTTAGGAGCGTCCACCGGTCGGAAGATCCACCAATTTCCTCAAATAGCTCCCTTTGAGCAGTTGCGAGGGTCTCTTCACCTGCAATGTCGCAGGTCCCTGCGGGAATCTCGAGGTTCTCCAAATCGAGAGTTGCACGGTACTGACTGAGTAGGGCAACTTGGTTGTTTCCGTTGACCGCTACTACGGCTACTGCCCCGGGGTGGGTGACCACTTCTCGAGTGAAGCTCCCCTTCGCACTACTGATAGTTCTGCGTTCAACATCGAACACAAATGATTTCAAAATTGTTACCCGGGCAATAATCGAGAATTTGCTCACGAACCTGCCTGGAGAGTGTCGATATTGAAAATTCGACTCTCTCGGCCGTCATTGCGTTGAACTGCCGCAGCAATGAGACCAGCGAAAAGCGGATGTGGCCGGTCTGGCCGTGACTTGAACTCTGGGTGGGCCTGGGTCCCAACAAAGAAAGGGTGGTCATTGAGTTCGACGAATTCCACCAAACGCCCATCGGGTGAGAGTCCGGAACACATCATCCCAACCTGCTCGAACTGTTCCTTGAATCTTGCGTTGAATTCGTAACGATGACGGTGGCGCTCGGACACCACGGGCGCCGCGTAGAGCTTGGCCACCTGCGAGCCCTCACTCAACATGGCGGGGTAGGCGCCAAGCCGCATGGTTCCACCCTTGTCAGTCACATTCACCTGTTCTGACATGAGATCAATCACTGGAAATTCCGTTGCAGAGTTGAATTCTGTTGAATTAGCGAGGCCCATGCCGAGCTGGTGGCGGGCAGTCTCAATCACCATGATCTGCATTCCAAGGCAGATGCCCAGGGTAGGGATTCCCCGCTCACGAGCGATCTTGGCAGTTTCAATCATGCCTTCAACTCCACGCTCGCCAAACCCACCGGGAATGATTATTCCGTCGAGTTCATCAAGAAATTCTGCCGAATAAGATGAGGGCACGAACTCCGCATCCACTTGCTGCACCTCGATACGACAGCCTGAGCCAAACCCGGCGTGCAGTATTGATTCGTACACAGATAGATAGGCATCGGGCATCGTCACGTATTTTCCAACGAGTCCGATTCGAATTGGCTTAGTCGCTGAGTGGGCTTGCCGTGAAACCTTCTTCCACGGCGCGAGATTGATCGGATTTTCTTCGAGATCGATACCCAAGGTCTCACAGACAATGGCGTCGAGGCCCTCCTCGTGGAGCAGTAATGGAATGTCGTAGAGACTGCCGGCATCAATCGCACTGATCACCGCACTCGTGGGCACGTCACAGAACATGGAAATCTTGTGCTTCATGTCGTGAGACACGACTTGGTCGCTACGACACACGATTACATCGGGCTGTATGCCCATTGAGCGTAACTCCCCAACTGAGTGCTGAGTCGGCTTGCTCTTGTGCTCCTTTGATCCACCCAAAAATGGAACGAGCGTTAGGTGCGTGTAGCAGACATTCTCTTTGCCCACTTGGTGCCTGAACTGTCGAATTGACTCAACAAAAGGGATGATTTCGATGTCACCTACGGTGCCCCCAATTTCAATGATGACGACATCGGCGCCCTGTGATCCCAGCCGTGAAATCCGATCTTTAATCTCATTGGTGATGTGAGGGATGACCTGCACCGTCTTACCCAGATATTCACCCTTTCGTTCCTTTGCAATCACAGAGGAATACACGGCTCCAGTTGTGGTGTTCGAAAGCTTCGTCAACGGCTCATCGATAAAGCGTTCGTAGTGACCGAGGTCGAGGTCAGTCTCACCGCCATCATCAGTGACGAATACTTCGCCGTGTTCACCAGGATTCATAGTGCCGGGGTCCACGTTCAAATATGGATCGAGCTTGCCCATTGTTACGTTTAGTCCACGTAGCTTCAATAGACGACCAAGCGACGCTGCAGTCAAACCTTTACCAAGCGAGCTCGAAACACCCCCAGTAACAAACACATACTTCGTTTCACGCTTCGCACTCGTCACGGATGATTATTGTAATACCTTTGTGGCAGATCTCTAGGATGGGCCCGAGAGCAACTGTCTGGCCAGGGCTAGAGCCTCCGGAACGGCACCGCCCCCAGCCAGCATTCGGGCAACTTCTGCCGGTCGTTCATCATCAGACAGTCGCCTAACCAGAGTGGTTGTCTGACCCTCTGAGACAGTCTTTTCAACAACAAAATGATGCTGAGCCCTCGCTGCCACTGTGGCCAGATGGGTGACCGCGATGACTTGACGGTTTCTACCGAGATCGGCCAAACACTCCCCTATGGACTGAGCGACATTCCCTCCCACGCCAGCGTCGATCTCGTCAAACACTGTCACCAATCCGTCCGACGCGGTGACCAGCGATAGGGCCAGCAGAATCCGAGACAGTTCTCCTCCGGAAGCAATCGCCTGCAGGGTGCCAGCACTGGAACCGGGGTTTGGTCGGAACTGGATATCAATCTCCGAGCCGTCCTCCCCGTCAATCTCAATACTCATCTGTGCGTTCGGTAGGGCGACTCGAACTAGTTGCTCCCGCACGAGATAGGTGAGGCGGTTGGCAGTAGTTGTCCTCAGGATTCGAACCCGAGCCGACTCCCTGGCTAACCGATGTTCGGCAGCATCAATCTCATCTTGAATGACCAGACTGCGACTGGTCGCGGAGTCGAGGAACTCCTTTCGCTCTTTAAGCACAACGAGCTCACGAATCACCGACTCCAGTGATCCCCCGTATTTTCGATTCAATGCCCGAAGAAGCTCGACACGAGTGTTTAAGTATTCAATGCGTTCAGCATCAGCCTCTAGGTTGTCGGCGACGTCACGCAATTCTCTGAGAAGGCTCCGAAACTGCCCTATGGCTTCCGAAAGCGAGGATTTGGCTTGGCCGACAGCACCCACGGCGCCGAGTGAAGCGACACCGCTACCCAATTGGTCAAGGAGTGAACATTCGTCGCCATCTGCCAACTCCACCAATGAGCCGATTGCCTCTTGTTGTTCGCGCACCGAGGTCAGGACGATCAGCTCGTCGAGCGAACTCTCAAGCTCGTCAATAGAAATAATTTTCGCCGATTCAATTTCTAGCAACTGAAAATCAATGAATTGACGTTCCTTGGAACGCTTTTCGTCCGATCCACCCAAGCTTGACTGCTCCGCGCGCAGCGTCGACAGTTCATGACGAAGGTCGGTGAGGATGGCGGTATCAATAGAACCAAACGAATCCACCAAAGTGAGAACGTCGGAACGACTCTTGAGTTGCAGGGAGTCATGTTGACCATGCAGGGCCAAGAGTTGAACACCCGTCGCGCGAAGCGCTTCGCTACTGGTAGGGAGTCCGTTGAGTACTGACTTAAGCCGGGAACCTGACGTTAGAGAACGCTGGAGCGATATCTCGCTGCCATTGGCATCGAGGAATACCGCCGCTACAACCATTTCACTCCCCCGTCGCGGTGATCGGGCGTCACCACCGACACAAAGTGTCAGTGCGTCGACTAACAAGGTTTTCCCAGCACCGGTCTCACCTGTTATGACGGTGAAGCCATCCGAAAACTCCAGCGTTGAATCTTCGATGACGCCCAAACCACGTACCGACAGAGATACCAACTGCGGTCTAGGCATGACCTTCTCGCAAACTATGACGCAACCTTGCTCCAAACTTCGAGTCTTGGGGTAGGGCCACTCGGATGGGAGTGGCGTGGGAGCAGATCATTAGATTCTCGCCAGGCTCAATGCTTCCCAGCCTCATACCGTCAGCCACCACGAGACCGGGACGATCAAGCACTGACATCGAGATCTCGGTGGTCCCAGAGACAACAATCGAACGGTCAACCGTGAAGTGGGGGGCAATTGGGGTCATAACCATATTGGCCAAATTGGTAGCCATTACTGGTCCGCCAGCCGAGAAGTTGTATCCAGTACTGCCCGTCGGAGTCGCCACCAAAACACCGTCAGCCGAATAAGTCAGAAATTCGTCGCCTCCAATGAAAGTTCTCAGTCGCACCATGTGGCCCGCTTGGGAACGCTCCACTACAACTTCATTGATAGCTATGTCGTGTGTCCCGTCAGATAGACGAACATCTAGAACAATCCGGTTCTCAACGAGTGCCTCTCCGGCCCTACAAGCCGTGACCTGAGCGACGATTTCTGATGGGTGTGCTGGTACCAAAAAGCCAACCCGCCCGAGGTTCACGCCCATAACGGTCGCGGAACCGCCGTGTGCGAATCGCGCAGCTCGAAGGAACGTCCCATCTCCCCCGAGGGAAACTACAATCGCATTCTGCTCTAAGTGCGGTTCAAGCGTGGCGTCTCCCACGACGGCGATTCCAGCGTCAATTCCGATGGCGTCGAGTTGCTGCTTGGTAACACGAGCCAGTTCTACAGCATCGGGGCGAGATTCGTAGGCAACTAATAAGACCTGTGACATGCGCACCTCCATCTGGAATGGTATCGCTGGCGACCGGCAGGCCGCACCAGGATCACCCTAGGGGCCAGTTTGGTGTCGAAGGCGGGACTTGAACCCGCACGCCCTTTCGAGCACTAGCCCCTCAAGCTAGCGTGTCTGCCATTTCACCACTTCGACGTGGACGATAGTTTATCCCAACTACAACTTAGGTAATTCAGGGGGAATTCCACAGCGTGAGCTGACAAATCAAACCATCCATACTGCTGCTTGGCAGTACTGGGGATATAGACGAACTCCAGCGAAGGTAGTAAGGCAAAGAGAACAAAGGGCGAGCCCAGAAATGTTCCGCAATTTCAGCGTCAAGGCGGTTCCACGATCGTAAACCATCAACTGGATTAAAGGACGACAACGCGCCGCTGGCCGCGGCATTGGCCGATTCAGTGCGCCATCCAGCATCGAGCAGATCAGACCGTCGTGGCCCGTACCACGATGCCGCCGAATTGGCAACGGGACCCAATATGTTTTCAACCAGGGCGGCGTCGGAGGCTCCGTACGCAACTGCGTTTGATGCGGCCAGATCTGTACTGTAGCGCGCGACATAAACGCCAACCCCAGCACTACGCCACTGAGCCTGCACCAACATCGCTAATCGCTGCATCCTTGAGGACGGGCCAACCGCAAGTCGCAAGACCAATGGCGTACCGTTAAAGGTCGTGACGCCTGCCCACCGGCGTAGCCCTCGGCCGGTTCCAAGCATCGATGCAGCGCATGCCACGCAGTCGCCAGTGGCAGTAAATACTTCACTGGATCTATCCGGCAGCGTCATCTGGGTTACAGGCGATAGACCGGGTGATCCCCTGTAGCCAATCTGAGACTGCCCAATGAGGTTGGAATTTGCCGTTGCCACCAAGAACGTCTGCTCCCCCATGAGTTCGTTAATCAACGCCTGGCGATTTAAAGAGGCACTTAAATATTCCCGGACGGTGCTCTGACTTGGCAGGTAGCGACGTGGAGAGTAGAGGATGGTTGCCAGATGGTTCGAGACACCAATTCTGCCCAGCCGATCTGTATGGCCGCCTGACGCAGTCAGGTCTTCGGAAGTAAACGAGTAACGCAAATCTACGAATGGCGTCGCACCAATCTTGTCTGCTGCGGCGCCAGCCTCGACGATGACCGTACGAAATAGCTGGTTGTAGTTCGGCCAGGATTCGTTAGCTTGCAATACGGCGATCGTAGATGACAGCGACAGAAGTGAATACGGCCCGAGAGATGGTTGCTCCACGATTTGCGCCGGCGAGCACGGAGTCGATAACGGATTGTGCTCAAGAGCACGGAACATACCCGCCCACTCGGAATAATGATTATCGAACACCACCCTTAGCGTCTTCAACTTGGGCCCGATGCTCTGACTGACAATGTGGTGAAAACCATCAGCCCACGACGCTTGCGACTCTCTCCCAATAGCTATCAGGTCAGTCAGATCAGAAATAGCAAAAGGGTCTCCATTGGACCAGAGGAAACTCGAGTCAATAGTGTAGACAACAGTTTGAGGATTGAGGGAAACGAGCTCCGCAGACACGACTGGTCCCCCGACTCCAATTAATCTTCCGCGACTATCCGGGAGGAATGCGCTGGGTCGCGTGAGATTCAATATTGAACGGAAGGCCTCAGTGCTTGTCGCGCTTGTGTACGTGCAGCCTTCGAACTTTCCCGGAACGTAGATGTGGAGCGTATCGGTATTGATGGTCTTCGCGCCAACGAAAGGAGCATTGCTCCCCAGTATGGCGATTGCAGCTAACGCCGCAACTAACCCTTTCGGGCGTTTCATTACTGCAGGCGCAGATCGAGCGTCAGAACTGCGAAGAAAAAAATCATCGCTACGGCAACGGTTAAGCGGTCGAGATTCCGCTCAACGACGGTGGAACCTTGTGCAACCGATCCGAGGCTTCCACCGAGCAGGTCCGAGATGCCGCCACCACGTCCAGAGTGCATTAACACCAAGAACACGAGCCCTACTGCACTCAAAACCGCGATAGTAACCACTATTCCTGTAAGCACGAAAACTCCAATCAGCGATTCTTACCGTAGCATCCATCTACATTCGAGACAATTTGCACGAACTGCTGCGCGTTAAGGCTCGCTCCTCCTACCAAGAATCCGTCACATCCACCGACTGTGATCAATTCTTCGGCATTCTCTGGCTTTACGGAGCCGCCATAGATGACGGACATCACTTTTTTCAGAACAGGAGGGAGCGCGTCTCGTATGGCGTCGACCATCACGGAAACTACATCCGCAGTCGCGATGGCCCCTGTGCCGATTGCCCAAATTGGTTCGTAGGCAATCACTATCTCCTCAAAATATCGCTCATTCACCCCTTCGAGCGCAGTCGTAATCTGTTCTGTTACAAACTCAGTAGCGCCGCCAGCCTCCCGAACATCGTGACCTTCGCCAACGCACAAAATCACCCTCAAGCCAATTTGCAGCGCGGAACGGACAGTGCTCGCAACAATCTCGTCGGTCATGCCAAACATTTCACGCCGCTCAGAGTGTCCAACGATCACTCTCTGTACCCCAAGTCGCTTCAGCATTCCTGGTGAGATCTCTCCGGTGAGTGCGCCGCTCTCCGCGGGGTTCACGTGCTGGGCCGCCACGGCAATATTAAGCCGATCCGCCTCGATAACGGAACAGACCGAACGCAGGTCAACAAAAGGTGGGGCAATAACAACATCAGTGCGTTCAGGCGTATGAGCACGCATCAGAACGCCCAACTGCTGGACCAAATGGATTGCCTCGACGTGGTCTAGATTCATCTTCCAGTTGCCAATTACGACGGCTCTTCTATCGGTCATCGTTTATTCCCCTCGTAAGGCTCGGAGACCAGGTAGGTCACCAAATTCTAAAAGCTCAAGCGACGCACCACCACCAGTCGAAATGAACGACATCTGATTAGCCACGCCAAACTGTTCAACAGCGGCGGCGGAGTCACCACCTCCTACCACCGATATTGCGTCAGAGTTCACCAGTGCATCAGCCACAGCGCGAGTTCCCGCCGCTAAGCGTGCATCTTCAAATACACCCATTGGCCCGTTCCAAAGGACGGTTCCAGCGGAATGCACTATTTCGGCGAAACGTCGAGCCGAATCTGGACCGATGTCGAGTGCCATAAAGCCCTCGGGGATGTCACCCGTGTAATGCGTGGGCGATTCGGTACTCCCAGAGCCAAATGGTGACCCAGTAGGTAGAGCCCAAACATCATCGGGAATATGCACACGGCCCGTGGCGAGCAGTTCAGCCACTTCGTCGATCCTTGATTCATCCACGAGCGAATCACCAATGGTTCGACCTAAGGCTCGCCAGAATGTGAAGGCCATCCCGCCTCCAACAATGACTGCGTCGGCCTTCTCAACAAGCACTCTGGTAATGCCCAGCTTGTCGGCGACCTTCGCGCCGCCGACAATTGCCACGAAGGGTCGCCGGGGGTTAATGAGAAGCCCCGTTAACATTTCAACCTCGTGGGCAAGATTAGGACCCGCGGCACTAGGAATCAACGTCGGCGGAACCATGATTGATGCATGCGCTCGATGGGAAACACCAAACGCCTCATTCACGTAGCAGTCGAACGATTTCGTTAATTCCGCACCAAATGTACGATCATTTCCCTCTTCGCCAGGACTGAAACGAAGATTTTCGAGCAAATGTACCCCATCAATCAAGGTGTCTAGATGTTGCCTAACCGGCGCAACGCTGTATTTCGCCACTGGCTCGCCCAACGGACGGCCTAAATGTGTGCACGCTGTAACTTCGGCTCCACGAGCCTGGAGGTTTCGAAATAACGGAAGAGCGCTCTTGATTCTGAAGTCATCCGCAACGACTAACTGCCCATTCCGTTCCGCCAAGGGAACGTTGAAGTCAACTCGCACCAGAACTCGTTTCCCGGCGATGTCTCCGAGCTCATCGATTGACGGCAGACGCATTGCTACTTTCGAGTTCCCACGATTATTGAGAGATCTACCAAGCGATTGGAATAACCCCATTCGTTGTCGTACCAACCGAAAACTTTCACCAAACTCGTTTTCTCGTCGATTGGTTGGACCATCGTCATGTTGGCGTCAAATGTGCAGGAGGCAGGATCACCAACAATGTCAGATGACACAATCGGATCCTCGGTGTAGACCAAAACGCGGCCCAGGTCGCCCGATGCCGCCTTTTTGTACGCCGCGTTCACTTCAGCGACTGTGGTCGAGCGCACAATGGCTGTGAAGTCAGTGATTGAACCGTCTGGAATGGGCACTCGCAGCGATGTGCCATCCAATTTGCCCTTCATGGCTTGAAGAACCAGCCCAGTGGCGCGAGCCGCACCAGTGGATGAAGGAACGATATTTATGGCTGCCCCACGCGCTCGGCGTAGATCGCTATGTGGCAGGTCCAGGAGATTCTGATCGTTGGTATACGCGTGAACCGTCGTCATGAGACCAGTAACGATTCCGAAGGAATCGTCGAGAACCTTCACCATGGGTACGAAGCAGTTGGTCGTACAAGATGCATTAGAAATGACATGGTGGTTCGCAGGGTCGTAATCACCGTCGTTGACGCCTACTACGAAGGTAGCGTCCACATCTGTCGCCGGAGCGGAGACGATAACTTTCCGCGCTCCTCCCACCAAATGGGCAGCTGCCGATTCGCGGGTAGTGAACCGTCCTGTTGATTCAATCACGACGTCCACACCGGCATCCGCCCATCGCAAATTGCTCGGATCCTTCTCAGCGAATACTTGAATCTCGCGACCATCAACGGTGATACTGATTTCGGTCCAGATCACCTCTTGCTTGAGTCGCCCTTGGGTTGAGTCGTACTTAAGCAGATGTCCGTTGGTAGCGGTCGATGTCAAGTCGTTGATTGCGACCACCTCAATGTTCGCATTACCTAAAGTGGCGCGTAGAAAACCTCGACCAATTCGACCAAATCCGTTAATACCAACCCGTACCGTCATGACGGCTCCTCTCCAAGACGTTCTAGTTTGCCATTAGTTGGGCAAGAACACGTGCCAATTTTTCAGGATCGTGAACCCTGAGATTTGCACCCGCCACATCGGCCGATATCACCTTGACCACGGGAATGCCCTCAATTAGAACACCCGAGCCATGGACCACAACAGTGTCAATGTGAACACCATGGCTGACCAGCGCGTCGAACTGTCGAACCAGGCCCATGCCTTCGGTTTCGGGGTCTTGTCCAATGAGGTTCGCAATCCATACGCACTCGGCGGCGCTACTCGCTAGAGCTTCGGCGATCCCGGGCACCACGCAGGCAGCCAGCACAGAGGTGAAGAGAGATCCGGGACCTAGAAGGACATAGTCGGCCTCCCTGATTGCGCGTAGGGCGGATTCTGGGGCGCAAACATGGGTTGGTACGGTTCTGATTCGCTTGACGTCGTTTCGCAGGCCGATAGCCACTTGTCCCGAAACGGTACCCAGTCCAGTATCAGCCTCGAGCTCGACTCCACCTTGCGATGCTGGGACGACGGAACCGCGAGCATCAATTAATTTTGCCACCGACGCGACAGCTGCTTCTAACGATGAGGTGCTACCGATGGCGGCCGCGAGAAGCAGGTTCCCCAAGGCGTGATTTCCCATCGTCACATCCTCAAAGCGGAATTCCAAAAAATCGCGCCAGGGCTTGTCTTCGCCGGTGAGGGCACCGAGGCACTTCCGGATGTCGCCCACACCAGCAATACCTAAAGTCTCTCGGAGTGCGCCCGTAGATCCTCCGTCGTCGGCAACCGAAACTATCGCCGTGACTTCGCAGTTAAACCAACTCAGGGCACGAAGCGTTACTGCCGTACCATGGCCTCCGCCAATAGCTGCAACCTTCACGACCGATCTACGTCCCGATGGAAGAGCGTCACTCCAACGCCGAGCCGACGAGCCACTTCCTCTGCAATTGCGACCGAGCGATGCTTGCCTCCGGTGCAACCGATTGCTATCGACAGGTAAGTTTTTCCCTCTTTCGAAAATGCGGGTATCTGCCAGGACAACAGATTAATGAGATCACCCACGAAGTGTTCGGCATCGTCGTGCCCCAAAACAAAGTCCGATACCGGCTTCTCCAACCCCGTGTGACCCCGCAACTCCTCAACCCAATGCGGGTTGGGCAAGAAGCGACAGTCCAAAACGAGATCGGCATCACGGGGTATCCCGTTTGAGTAACCAAACGACATGACGTTGATCCGCATCGGGCTACTTTGAACCGCATTGAACATCTCGGAAATCCGCCGTCGTAATTGGTTGGTATTCAACGATCCAGTATCGATAGTCATGTCGGCGTGCTCCATAAGTGGTTTCAGTAGGTTCCGCTCCCCTTGGATTGCGTTCGCCACCGACGACGCTGCCACTGGGTGTCGTCGCCTGTTGCCTTCAAATCGACTCACAAGTACATCATCAGGGGCGTCGAGGAACAGCAGCTTCGCGATAAAGCCTTGAGTGCGTAGATCTCCCATCGTCTTGATCAACTGCTCTGGATCGACGCCGCCCGAGCGGCCCACGATGAAGGCCAATCCCGTCGCTTCGGCGATTCCATATGAGGCCAACTCCGACACCCGGGAGATCAGCTCAAGGGGCAAATTATCGATGACAGACCATCCGGCATCCTCGAGAGCTGCTGAAACCGTGGAGCGGCCGGCGCCCGACATCCCAGTCACGATAAGAGTCTCATTCATCTGACACGCTCCCCTTTTCTAGACGCGGAACACCCGTCTCGTGGAGATGATCGTAGAGCGATTGGGCCACAGTCGCCGGGAGCCATCCAAGGTCTAACAACGCTTCCAGCGAAAGCGCTCGGATAGACCTCATCGAGCCAAATGTGTCGAGCAGTTTCTTCTGCCGCGCGGGGCCAAGTCCTGGGACGGAATCGAGGGTGGTGCTAACCATTGATGCACCTCTTTTTGAGCGATGAAATGTGATCGCGAATCGATGTGCCTCGTCACGGAGTCTTTGGAGCATATAGAGCGCTTCCGACCCACGGTCTAAACGAAGAGGAAGCGAGCGACCCGGACGATAGAGAAGCTCCTCACGCTTAGCCAAGGCGACTAATTCAACACTTCCAGATAGTCCCAAATGCTTTATTGCGTCGGTCGCCGCTGAGAGCTGTGGCAAACCGCCATCCACCACTATTAAGTCTGGTCGTGGGAACCGCGGATCCTCATTACCAGCCAACAGGTAACTCAGCCTCCGAGTTAACACCTCCCTCATTGCTCCCGCATCGTCATTACCTAAAACTGTCTTTACATTGAAGTGCCGATAGCCGGACTTCTGGGGAAGACCATCGACTATGACCACCATTGAGCCAACGTAGTTGGTTCCTTGAAGATGGCTCATATCGAAACACTCGATTCGATAAGGCGGGTTTGTCAAGCCGAGGGAGGCACCGAGTTCAATAAGCGCTTGCGAACGAACGTTGTGATCACTTTGGCGACGCAATGAGTCTCTCTTTAGAACCGTAGCGCCGTCGGATTCACCGAGTTCGATGACGGACCGCTGCCGATCTCCCCTGGGTCCCGAAACTCTGACATCCCGTTCCGCAAGCGAGGAGAGGTAATCGCCAAGTAGGGCGGTATCAACAGGTTCAACATTCATAATCACGTGGTCGGGTACGGAATCTGTTTCGTAGTGGCCGACGATGAACGTCTCGATGACATCACTGTCGCTGGTGTCAGAGCCAACATCGAACAGTTTGTTGGCACGCCCCACAAGACGACCGTGTCGGACAAAAAAGCAACTCACGGCGGCTCTCGCGTCGGCCCGTGACACTGTGATGGCGTCCAGATTGGTCTGATCGTCAAGCACCACCAGTTGCTCCTGGGAAGCCTTTTCCAGAGCAACAATCGCATCTCTCGATTTGGCAGCAGCCTCATAATCTCGCGAATCCGACGCCCGCTGCATCTCGCCCTCTAATCGATCACGCAACTCTTTGGATTGACCGGAGAAAAACTTTACGAACGTCGAGACAAGGTTGTCGTAGCCCGCCTTATCAACTGCCCCAACGCAAGGTCCGGAACACTTGCCAATGTCATAAAGCAGACAAGCTCGCCCCCTCCGTTCATGGGCCTGATACTTTGCGGTTGAGCAAGTCCTCAATGGGGCGATTCGAAGGACCTCGTCGAGCATTATCCGAGCGCTTCTCACCTGAGCGAATGGACCAAAATATCGAACGCCTCGTTTTTTCTCGGAGCGAGTCATAAAGGGCGTCGGGAACAACTGCCTCATGTCCAACGCCAGATATGGGTAAGTCTTGTCATCCTTCAGTCTGATATTGAAACGTGGTTGGTGTTTCTTGATGAGGTCATTTTCCAGAATGAGTGCGGCGACCTCAGTGCCTGTGACGATCCACTCAACTTCGGTGGCCATTTCCATAAGTGCCATCGTCTTCTGGGACATCTGTTTCGGCGATGAGAAGTAACTCCCAAGTCGACTGGTTAGGTTTTTGGCCTTCCCCACATAGATGACCGACTGGAATTGATCACGAAAAATATAGCAACCACTTTCGGGCGGAATACCCAGGGGCTTTTCCATGAAACTAACGCTTCGCGGCCTTAGCTTTGGGCAGGACCGCCCGCAAAACTTCTCCTGTAGCAGTCCTAGTTTTCGCGACTTGTTCAGGCGTACCAACGGCGGTGATTTTGCCACCGCGTTTCCCGCCCTCCGGACCCAGGTCAACTATCCAATCGGCCGTCTTAATAACGTCGAGATTGTGCTCAATGGTCAGTACCGTGTTGCCCTGATCAACCAACCGGTGAAGAACGGTCAATAGTCGGTCTACATCCTCGAAGTGAAGCCCCGTCGTGGGTTCATCCAGCACGTAGAGGGTATGCCCAGTCGCTCGCCGTGCGAGTTCTGTAGCCAGTTTGACACGCTGCGCTTCTCCCCCAGAAAGAGTGGGGGCGGGTTGCCCCAATCTCACGTACCCCAGTCCAACGTCGACTAACGCCTGTACGTGTCTTGAGATAGTGGGCTGCTTCGAGAAGAATTCCAATGATTCCGCTATTGGCATATTGAGTACATCGGCAATCGACTTGCCACGATAGAGCACTTCTAAGGTTTCTCGGTTGTAGCGACTCCCATTGCAACTATCACAGTTGACATAAACATCTGGCAGGAAATGCATCTCAATTTTTATTGTCCCGTCACCGGCGCAGTTTTCGCAACGACCACCCTTCACGTTAAATGAAAACCTGCCCTGTAGGTAGCCCCGAGTCTTAGCCTCTTGGGTCTCTGAGAAAAGTTTGCGAACCTTGTCAAACACTCCGGTGTAGGTCGCTGGATTCGAACGTGGCGTACGACCTATCGGCTGCTGATCCACAGCTACTACCTTGTCGAGAAGCTCAATTCCCGTGATTGCTGTGTGTTCGGCAACGTGAACTTTTGTTCTATAGAAGTGCTTTTGTAGACCCGCAAGCAAAATCTGATTAATCAGCGTTGATTTTCCCGAACCAGATACACCTGTCACGGCGATGAAACGACCGAGGGGGAATTCAGCATCAACGCCTTGCAGGTTGTTTGCACGAGCACCGACAACATTTAAGAATCCCGCCTCAACACTTCGACGAGATTTTGGAACCGCAATGCTTTTTTTGCCTGAGAGATATTGTCCTGTGGACGAGTTTGGGTTGACTAGGAGGCTTGCCACGTCTCCGGCATGCACGATTTCTCCGCCGTGTTCACCGGCTCCTGGTCCGATATCTACGACGTAATCAGAGAGTCGAATCGTCTCCTCGTCGTGCTCAACGACGATGACGGAGTTGCCGAGATCACGGAGGCGTTCCAAAGTTGATATGAGTCGTCGATTATCACGTTGGTGGAGGCCAATGGACGGTTCATCGAGGACGTACAGAACGCCAACGAGATGCGAGCCAATTTGGCTCGCCAGCCGAATGCGTTGAGCTTCTCCACCCGATAGTGAGGCTGATGCCCGACTTAGCGTGAGATAGTCCAAGCCGACATCAAGGAGAAACGTCAGTCTCTCGTTAATCTCCTTGACCACCTGTAGTGCAATCTTGGTGTCGCGTCTGTTTAGTTTCAACGAATCGAAGAAGGCGACCGCCTCATCAATGGTGAAGTTGCTGACTTGAGCAATGTTGGTGTCAGCTACTAGTACGGCCAAAATTTCTGGCTTAAGGCGCAAGCCGTTGCAACTCCTGCATTCCACCTCGCGCATGTACTGTTCAGCCTGATCGCGGGACCAGTCCCCCTCGGCGTCCTGCCATTGCCGTTCCAGCCAATGGATGACGCCCTTGAACTGCGCCATAAAGCTTGCCGAACGGCCGTTTTTTTTCCTGTACTTGTACTCAACCTTCTCGCCATTAAGACCGTTTAGCAGGAGTTCACGATCTTCATCTCGGAGTGTTGACCAGGGTGCACTGGCGGAGAACTCCCCAAAATCACAAACGCTGCGAAGCAGTCGATCAAAATATCGGGCACGTTGACCGCCCCAAGGTGCGATTGCACCATCGGCCACACTTAATGATTTGTCAGGAACCACAAGTTCAGGATCTACCTCAAATCGCGTGCCAAGACCCGAGCAAGTGCTACAGGCGCCGTAGGGGGAATTAAACGAAAAATCGCGGGGAGCGAGTTCAGTGAAACTGATGCCACAGGTCGTGCATGCCATGGATTCGGAAAATCTCTGCTCCGTACCGACGTCAAGGTCATGAATAACCACAATCCCCTTTGCTAGGCGCAGTGATGCCTCAACTGACTCGGTTAGTCGTTGACGTATTGTCGTTTTCAGAACGAGACGATCAACCACCACTTCGATGACGTGGGTCTCATAGCGAGCAAGTTTTATATCCTTGCGATCAGACAGTTCGTGCACTGCTCCATCAACCCGCACGCGAGAGAAGCCCTGTGCCGCAAGATCGTCGAGCAACGTGGAATACTCGCCCTTACGGCCCTCGACAACGGGCGCCAATACTAAAAATTTAGAGCCCGCTTTACCGTCAAGAACTCGATCAACAATTTGCTGCGGACTCTGTCGTGACACCTCAAGGCCGCACTTTGGACAATGGGGCACACCAATACGTGCGTAAAGAAGCCTCAAGTAGTCAGACACCTCAGTAATGGTTCCAACCGTTGATCGCGGATTTCTCGACGCGGTTTTTTGGTCGATCGAAATCGCTGGTGAGAGACCCTCTATAAAGTCAACGTCCGGCTTATCCATCTGTCCAAGAAATTGCCGGGCGTAAGCGGAAAGACTCTCAACATATCGACGTTGGCCTTCGGCGTAGATTGTGTCGAAGGCTAAAGATGACTTCCCGGACCCAGATAGTCCGGTGAACACCACCAACTTGTCGCGCGGAATTTCAAGGCTCACATTTTTAAGATTGTGCGCGCGAGCACCCTGAATGCGTATTAGGTCTGCCATACTGTCGAAGGCTACCGTTAACGCCTAATCAAATGGCAAGTTCAGCTCATCACTGCTCAACCGCTGAAGGCTGTGAATCTCGTCACGCAAAGCCGCCGCCTCCTCAAAACGCATCTCTTCAGCGGCCTCCAGCATCGCCTTGGTAAGCCGACTCACTTCATGTTCTAGCTCTTGGTCTGAAAGTTCAAGCCTTCTAGGCGAATTTGATCCCGTCGCCGGAGTCCCACCACGGAGGCGGCCCAGGATGTCGGCCACAGCCTTGGAAACCGTCGTCGGCACAATGCCATGCTTCTCGTTATAGGCAACCTGCACCGCACGGCGTCGTTCGGTGACCGAGATGGCGTCACGCATCGAATCCGTTATGCGGTCGGCATAGAGAATGGCCTCACCATTGGCGTTTCGTGCGGCTCGACCAATGGTTTGGATTAGAGCACTGCGAGACCGAAGAAAGCCCTCCTTGTCTGCGTCAAGAATTGCAACAAGCGAAACTTCCGGGAGGTCTAGGCCCTCACGTAACAAGTTGATGCCCACCAGCACGTCGAATTCTCCTAGCCGCAGCGACCGCAAAATTTCTATTCTCTGAATCGTGTCGATATCAGAGTGCAGATACTGAATTTTGATGCCGGCCTTGGCTAGGAAGGCAGTTAGATCTTCGGCCATTCGCTTAGTCAGCGTCGTTATCAGCACTCGTTCGCCTCTAGCGATAACCTCCGCGATGCGAATCTGAAGATCGTCGACCTGGTTCTTCGTGGGGACGATGCGAACGGGAGGATCAAGCAGTCCGGTGGGGCGAATCACCTGCTCCACCACTTCGTCGGAAATCTGAAGTTCGTAGGGTCCAGGGGTGGCTGAAACGAATACGGTTTGCGGGATGATGTCGATGAACTCTTCGAAGTTCAAGGGCCTGTTGTCTCTGGCGCTCGGTAGTCGGAAACCATGATTCACAAGTGTGTCTTTGCGCGATTTATCGCCGGCGAATTGACCGCGCACTTGAGGAACCGCCACGTGTGACTCATCAATCACCACGAAGTAATCCTTCGGAAAGTAGTCCAGAAGAGTGAAGGGTCGCTCGCCTGCTGCACGGCCATCGAGGTGAGCGGAGTAGTTTTCGACACCGGCGCAGGTTCCAGTTTCCTCCAGCATCTCCAAGTCGTATTCCGTACGTGAGCGCAGCCTCTGAGCTTCAAGAAGCTTGCCTTCCCGCTCGAGTTCCTCAAGTCGTTCTGCCAACTCAGCGCGGATCCGATGCATCGCGTTCGTAAGAGTCTCGCTGGATGATGCATAGTGCGTTGCGGCAAAAATCGTGACCTCGGTGACAGCGCCCCTGGTCTCCATTGTGAGTGGGTTGAAAAACGTAATCGCGTCTATCTCGTCGCCGAACAGGGAAAGTCGTATTGCCTCTTGATCGTACGCAGGCTGAATCTCAATCGTGTCGCCCCGCACTCGAAAGCTTCCTCGTTCTACGACGAGGTCGTTACGGTGATACTGCATATCAATAAAACGGCGGAGAAGTTGTCGTTGATCAATGGTCATGCCAACTTCAAGCAGAAGCATATGATTTTTGTACTCGAAAGGATTTCCGAGCCCATAAATACACGAGACCGACGCCACCACAATCGTGTCATGTCTTGTGAGAAGAGCGCTGGTTGCGGCGTGACGGAGACGATCTATCTCCTCGTTAATGGAACTATCTTTCTCGATATAAGTGTCAGAACTCGGAATGTACGCCTCTGGCTGGTAGTAGTCGTAATACGAGACAAAGAATTCAACTCGATTAGTTGGCATCATTTCTCGAAGCTCGGAAGCCAACTGTGCGGCAAGAGATTTATTGGGTTCCAAAATTAGTGCCGGTCGCTGAACCTGCTCAATGAGCCATGCGATTGTGGCGGTCTTACCACTACCGGTGATGCCCTCTAGCGTCTGATAACGCAAACCACCGTTGATGCCCTCTGCGAGTTTGGCGATAGCCGTAGGTTGGTCACCACTCGGCTGGAACGGAGACTCAACTAGAAACTCAGTCAAAGTCAATTCCTCGCTCAAGTAGGAGCGACTTGATGTGGTTTTCCAAAGCGTCAATCGAGCCATTGTTCGGAATCACAACATCGACAATGGCCGCACGCTGGCTATTTGAAATCTGACTTTTGATGCGGTTGAGGGCGTCCTCCTCACTAAATCCTCGATACTCGATTAAGCGACTTACTGCAACCTCAGGCTCGACTTCGGTGGCCCAAACTTCACTCAACCGAAACAAAGTGCGATGCTCCGGTCGAAAGAGTGGCACGGCAACCGCGTAATGAACGTTTTTCGCCTCATCGAGAGCGCGAAGCACTTCGGTCCCGATTGAGCCGTGCGTAATGGCGTTTAACCGCCGCAATGCGGTCGCATTTGAGAACGCGACTGCGGCTAGGAATTTCCGGTCAATCAAGCCATCTGCGTCTGTGACCGCCAATCCGAAAGCATTAACAAGGGCATGCCACGCAGGGCGTCCGGGTTCAACAATCTCGCGAGCTATTACGTCTGTGTCAATGACCCTGATTCCCGCCCTCTCAAGAGCTGACGTCACAGTTGACTTTCCAGAGCCGATTCCACCGGCAATTCCTATTTGCAACACATTTCTACCGTAGTCATGAAACGGAGAGCGGGCTGCGTTTTAGGTAGATTCCTAGTGTGAAACTCAAGTTCCGAAAAATTCCGGATGTCGTAGAGCTACGCTGGTGCCGGGGCTGGGACACACTTATTTTCGCCCTAATTACCTACGTTCCATTTTTCACGAACAATCCAGGCAAGGTTTCTGCTGACACCAAGGCCTACCTATATCTCGACCCATCACACCTGTTGGCAACAGCGACTTCAATGTGGAATGCCGACCAAGGCTTCGGTATGGTCACTCATCAAAATATTGGCTATCTCTTCCCCATGGGACCCTTTTTTTGGTTAACACACACGGCTGCGATACCTACGTGGATCGCTCAGCGATTCTGGATGGGATCCCTTCTGTTCTTGGCCGGGTTAGGCCTTCGCAAGGCTGCGCAAGAACTGGGCTTAAGTCGCGTCGCATCTTGGAGCGCCGCACTGCCATACGTCTTCACGCCCTTCATTCTCGTCAACATAGGGCGGACTTCCGCAATTTTGATGCCCTGGGCTGGCCTCGGATGGCTCCTCCTCTTCGCGATTCGGTCAGCTCGGTTTGGAGGATGGAAGAACCCAGGCCGTTTCGCACTGGTTGTTGCCCTGGTTGGCGGTGTTAATGCGACTTCTATTCTTCTCGTGGGTCTCGCGCCCGCCGTATGGCTGTTGTTCGCCGCTATTACCAAAGAGGTCTCTTGGCGCTCACTGGGTACGACCGTCGCTCGTATTGGAATTCTTAGTGCATTAGTCTCGCTCTGGTGGGTTGCCGGCCTGTGGGCAGAAGGAAAATTTGGAATAAATATTCTGCAATACACCGAAACAATTCCGACGGTTGCAAGCACATCAAGTAGTTCCGAGGTATTCCGTGGTCTGGGTTATTGGTACTTCTACGGCTGGGACCACTCCCAAGCGTGGACCAGTGCGTCAGTCGGTTATACCACTGGTCAGTTCAACCCTATTTTCAGTCTGTTATTACCCACTGTGGCAGTGATTGCCGCGCTCTTTGTCAAGTGGCGCTACCGCACCTTTGCAGCAATTCTCGCTTTCCTAGGTGTTGTCATCGCCGTAGGTGCGTACCCCTATAACTCGCCTACGCCAGCCGGCTCAGCCCTTAAGTGGTTTGGGGAGAACACAACTGTAGGTCTCGCGATGCGCTCGACGAATCGAGTGGTGCCGATAATGGTCCTAGCGCTCGGCCTACTCCTTGGATCCAGCGTCGACGCAATGCGAAGCCGCCGTCCACTGCACGTACTGCCCGCATTCCTCCTCATCATGCTTGCCGCTACGGTTGGGCTGACACCGCTCTTCAGCGGAACGGCTTTAGCCACTAATCTCAGTTCGTCACAGAAACTGCCTGCCTACATCACACAAGCAGCACGTGATCTCAATGCGGGCGATCAAAGCACAAGTGTGCTGGGACTTCCTGGCTTGGATTTCGGCTATTACCGATGGGGTGCATTTATCGACTCGGCCTGGCCCGGATTGCTGAAAAGGCCATTCGTAACAAGTCAAATCACGCTCCAAGGAGAACCGGCCAGCATCAATTTGGTGAGATCTCTAGACAGTCCTATTCAGGATCTAATCGCGCTTCCGCAAAGTATCGCGCCGATGGCAAGACTGCTTGGCACCGGAGACGTTCTCTTTCAGTTCGACACTCAGTACGACCGCTTTAGTGGACCAGAGCCCTGGTATCTGTGGCAGTTGGCTCAATCTCCTGGCTCCGGCCTGGTATTCAAAAAAGCATACGGACCTGTCATCACCGATCAAGTGGCTTCTGGTCCCTTTATCAATGAGAGCAACCTCGCCCTGCCTCAAGGATTTGCTTGGCCACGGTCACTTGCCATCTATGGCGTTGATCGGGTGCGACATCTAGTACGCATCGAGTCAAACCAATCCCCAGCAATCGTCGCTGGGGACGGCGAAGGACTCGTCAATATGGCCGGTCTGGGCCTTCTCCCGGAGGACCGTGCCATCTTCTACGACGGTGCGCTCACAGCCACACAGCTCGAACAACTCACATCAAACACGAATGCGGTTCTCTATTTGACAGACTCCAACCAACGGCGACTCAATAGTTACGGCACGCTGCATTCAAGTCCTGGTTACGTGCAGCAGGCTGGCGAGACACCAATCGTGAAGAGCCCTTCGCAACAGACTCTGTTGGCTTATCCAAATACTGTTTCTGGGGCTCAAACTGTGGCAGTCCTGGGTAATGTCAAGTCCATACGCGCCTCTTCGTACGGCAATTCGATAGCTAATAATCCCGAGGTTCAGCCCTACTACGCGCTTGATGGCTCCATTGATACCGCCTGGCAAACCGCGGCCTTTGGCAAAGCGCCGGGCCAGTTCATCCAGATAGACCTCGGACACCGCTTAACGTTTAGCCGAATTCACCTCATTCAGGCCCAGTCTTCAACGATTAATCGCTGGATCACCGAGGCCTCAATAACCGTCGACGGGAAACCGATTGGACACTTCAGTCTCGGGAGAGCAACCCGAAGTCCCAACGGCGGTGATGTCAAATTTCCTAATGTCACGGGTTCTGTAATTCGAATCACAGCCGACAAAACATCACACGACCAGGCTCCGCTCTCGGGTCAATCAGGCGTCGGTTTCGCCGAAATTCAGATTCCTGGACTCTCGTCGGTAACCCACACATTGAAGATGCCCACGAGCCTCCTAAATAGAGTGGGAAGAGCGGGGATAACCAATGAATTGCATATCGTAATGACGCGTGCACGCGTGGCGACCACGCCACCTCGACTTGATCCAGAATTAGCCATCGACCGCATGTTCGAACTTCCCGCTGGACGTACATTTTCGATAAGTGGCACTGCGTCTATCCAGTCTGAGTCCTCCGACGCCACACTCAGTCGGTTACTTAAGATCGGCGGGAACGGCCGAGGTCAAATTAGTAGTTCAACCAGTTCTTCACGGCTTGTTGGTTCATTAACCAACGGACCGTGGGCTGCATTTGACGGTAATGACTCTACGAATTGGATGCCCAGCTTCCAAACAGGCCCCAACACGTGGATCGAAGCGACAACTAACACTCCGGCCACCATCTCCCACACTGATATCACGTTCGTAAATGATGGGCTGCACATGGTTCCGACCAGATTGCTGCTCACTGCAGATGGTGGTTCTGGCAGCTCGTACAGCTTTGAAACAAACATGAAGGTTGCTACCGGTGTCGCACGAGGAACCACGCAAACGTTGAGAGTCACGTTCCCGCCGCTGAAGGGCCGTACATTCCGACTGAGCGTGGAGGGCTTCATCGCCGTAACCGTTAAGGACCGTATTTCTGGCACCTGGAATCACCCGCCAATTGCCATCAGCGAAATTAAACTGGGATCACTGAAGCCATTAGGGATTGGAACTCAGTTCAGTTCTGAGTGTCGAAGCGATTTATTTTCGATTGATGGCATAGGAGTTCCAGTTCTGGTATCGAGTTCAACGGCCGATGCGATGGCGCAAAGGCAGATCGCCTTTTCAAGTTGTGGCAACGCCCTGTACTTGTCAGCCGGTACGCACCATCTACGCAGCGCCTTTGGCGTAGGGACCGGTATCAATATAGACAATATTGCAATGGCATCGCCATCTTCCCTAGTCGCTCCTGTCGTACCTCCAATTCTAAATCTGAAGAGCCATTGGACCAGTCGCTGGCAAATTGCAACACAGGTTCCTCAGAGTGCCGCTGGTCAGTTCGTGGCCGTGGGACAGAGCTTCGGACCGGGCTGGACTGCTCGACTCGACGGCGTCGACCTTGGCGCACCCCAACTTATTGACGGAGCGTCGATGGGTTGGCCGCTTCCAGTCAAAATGAGTGGAGCAGAAGGGCTTGTGGTCACCTGGACGCCGCAGGGCACCGTGAATCTCGCGCTAATCGCCGCACTACTAGGACTCCTGCTCTGCCTCGGGCTCTCCTTAGGACGCGCCCCTAAGAGTCACGAGTGGTTGAGCGATTCACGACCCACAGTCCTACGCGACCCCTCGATGAGGCGTCCCTTCGTGACAGTCGGCGTAGGCGTTGTGGTTGCACTCTGCGTCTCTTGGTGGTACCTCCCCTTCAGTGTGCTGGGGGCTATCTACTTATCTCGAAGCCCTTCATCATTCAAGGCTGCCGCCCGAGTGATCGCGTTTCTGATTGTGACAGCCGGCGGATGCACCATTGCGGCGAACCAGATGCATCTGGTTCGCTCGATTGATTGGCCTAACCAAGTACCGCTAGCGAACGGGCTGACTTGGATTGCGTTGGCTTTGTGGTTGTTAGTGATAGTCGCCACAGCGACCAAACTTGAAGGCTCCACAGTACGAACCGAGAATCAAGATTCCGCAATCACCGAACGGCGACGGGGTCTCAACGTTCCAATCAGCGTTAAGTCTCTGACTGCCGATGAACGCGACCTCCTACCGCTTGTGGTGGCCCCTGGCGGTGCTCTGCGGACCTTGGCACTCTTCCGAGCACTCTTGGTAAGGAGACGAGATCCTGATCTCTATCGCCGCATTGTTCTAACTGACACGATGAATCAAGTTGTCGGCAAGAGCCCTATCTACAATAGAAACGTCCTGGAAATTTCTGATTTCGGGACTTTGTACGCAGGGGGCTTCATAGAGCGAGGCGCACGTGTAGTTCGGATGCGTCGGGAGCTCAATCCGGCCATCCCAAATAACAGAGTGAACTCCACCGTAACCTCGGAGTCGCTGAATTCGGATGCGTCATATACAGTCCAAAGAATCCCTGCCCTCGACAAGACCTTCGATCTGGTTTTCGGTACGAATGTCCTGAGCTCCGTTAAGAATCCCAACGCACTAATCGACGAGATCGTGAGAGTGACTCGACCCGGTGGTTCTATCTATCTCCAAAATGCCACTTGGTTCTCACATCGGGGCAGACGAGGGATTTCTCCGTGGCATCTACTTCCAGGCGACCTAGCGGGACGGCGAGACACACACAAGAACGCCCGTGCGCGCCGCCACTCGGAACTCGACAACTCATTTCCGATGCGCATCAGTGCTGTAATGCATTCGCTCCGTGCAGATCCTCGCTTGGTTGTTGTGAGCGCCCATCCTCGCTACCTACCGGAGCGTTTCGGTTGGTTGCTTAGAGTGCCCGTTCTAAATGAGCTCGTAACGATAAACCTCGTCGTCAAGCTAGAGCGAACGTCTGACTAGTTTTTCTTACAGACCAGCTGGAATAGTTGCAGTGCGGCGCTGTCCCAAGTAAGAGACTTGGCGTAGTCCAACGCGCCGAGGCGAAGAACTTGAAGTCGCTGTTCGTCTACCAACACACTGGCGATAGTTCCAGCGACAAGCTCAGGTTCGACCAGAAGGCCACTTTGGCCATTTTTCACAGCATCGCGATGACCGGCGATGTCAACCGCCACAGAGGGCGTACCGCAAGCGGCTGCCTCTGTGAGTGACATGCCCCATCCCTCTCGCAGCGAAAAGGATGAAACTAACCACGCCCGCTGATAAAGAGCTAGCAACTCGTCATCACTGATTCTCCCCGGAAGACTGATCCACTCCTGAGCTCCATGAGTTGCAATCAACTCTTCGAGTTCCGTGCGCAAGTAGCCTTCACCGACGATTACGAACTTGGACGTTGGAACCATACTGTGAACTTCAACGAACGATTCGATCAACTGGCCAAATCGTTTAACAGGCACGAGCCGCCCTACCGCAACCACCAGGGGCGTTACCGACCGCTCGGTACCCGGAACGAAGTTTGGGGCTATACCTGGCGGTACCACCGAAACCCGATGCAAGTTCATTCGTTCCTCGATCTCCCGTTGAGAAGAATTGGAGAGGGTCGCAATCGTCGTACGTCGATAGAACGGTGGTGCCAATCGATGCTCGATCAGCCACCCAAAACGACCCAGGAGACCGGGAAGGGTCATCTGCCACATCTCTCCATGAACGTGATGAAGCAATACCAAACGCCTACCTCGATACCAAACAGGCGAGAGGAATGGCATCCCATTCCAAATCTCTACAACGGCATCCGGACGGTGCAATCGCCGCCCCAACAGTCCTTGCAAAATAACGCTAGGAAATACCTGGTATCGCCCACCGTTGCGAATGATTGTGTAGCCATTACGTTCAACGCAGGCAGCGCGTCCAGGCACGGCCGAAGTCCTGGACCTAATCACCACACCGGCCGCGGCCCATCGCTTCAGAATCTCATCAGCGTGCAACTCTGAGCCTCCCGCCTCGGGATCGTCTAGGTCTCGCCACGCAACAACGTCGACGTGCGTGATACCGCTCTTTTGCACCAACCTGCGCAGGGAGTTTCGCTCGTCAGGCATCTGATTTTCCACTTACGCCAAGGGGTCGCAAAGTCGCCAATACGAGACCGAGGAAGACAACCATTTGTAGCAAGAGATCCCGATGCACCGTCTCGGCGATTTCGCCACCGGCCCGAGCGAGATAAATCGACCCACCGACAGTGCTGACAGTCAGCCAGAGTGTGGGCCAACGTCGACCGGAACCCAAGAGATACACAGTTAGGAGTGTGCTCCCTCCCAGAAATACCATGGCCAAGATCAGACTGGTCATTGAGGTGTATTCCGTGGCGTAGCGCCTGCCAAATACCAGGGCCAACAGGGCCTTAGGGGCCGCTTTAGAGGCAACCAGAAGTAGCGCGACTGGTATCAGTAGCAACCCACCGGCGATAGTGAGTTGTCGATAGGCGTCACGTCCCCGTCGATCGGCAATCGCCGTCTCAGGAAGCAAGAAGTTTCCGAGAATGATCGCACCGTAGACAATGGTCTTCGCTACCTGCGAAATGGCCGAATAGGCACCAGCTGCATTTGAGTGATATCGCCCTACGAGAAAAACATCAATGAACTGAAGCGTGGCGAGAAGCGCCAGTGTCGCTAGCGCAATCAACAAATCAGTTGTTATGCCCGTATGTTCAAGAGCTTCATCATTGCGTGATGCACCCCTGACGCTCACCAACCGGCGAGCGTGCCATCGAGCAATCCCAATCGCGACCAGGAGTCCCCCAACGATTCCTGTGACCCCAAAGGGGCTTCCCAGAACCATGAAGACAGAGCGCATCGCACCCTCCAGTAGGAAGCTTGACGCGAGCGCCGTATACCGCTGGCGTGATTGAAGAAGAGCGCGATCAACATTTAGTAAGGCCCACGAAATAGCTGCCAATGCATTGACCCAGACTGCAAGCCATGACCGGTGACCCATCCACTGCGCCAACAAGAAGGATCCAGCGAGCGCGATAAGAGAAAACATGACAGCCCACCGCACGAGACGCTGATTCAGCCGACGCTGCCAACGCGCCATGAGTGATTCATCTTTCCTGACGAGGTAGTACGTTGCTCGCCTCACCACTGCAACGGAAAGAGCTGAACCCGGCAGCGCAACGATGAAGAAAATACCAACCATCTGGGAATAGACGCCGTACTCAGTGGGATCGAGCAGTCGAGCGATAAGTACGCTCACACCGAGATTGAGAACATTCGCTACGAGGCCCGCGAACGCAACCACAATCGCACCACTGAGGAACGCATTGAGCCGTACCGCTTTCCCCCGGTTCGCCATAGGCGATTCTAAGCCTGATGGGTGCGCGCGGGCAGGATGGGGGCGTCACGACCGGTTCCACCCTTACCAGTTTCGTGGTATTCCTCTTCAACGTTGACGTTCCAAACGTCATGATTACCACCGTAAATATTGTCAACCGTCAACATCGCCGTGAACATCGAGTGGTCTTGGTTATTGTACTTGTGCATGCCATTTCGTCCAATGAGATGCACGTTGCGCGCGTTGGATTCCAAATACGAAGCAATTGTCTTTACATTCGCTTGGTAGTGACTGTCGTAGTAGGGGTACGCCTTTGGCATGCGGAATACGTAGCCCATTTCAACATCGGCTCCCTTCGCCAAGCCGAGATACTCAAGCTCTCGCTTCCCCTGCTCGATGAGGTCCTCGTCACGAGCACTCCAGAGTTCATCACCTTGAAAGACAAAGAATTCAAGACCCAGGCAGGTGCGACCATCTTTAACCAAGTACGGCGACCAGGAACCAAAATTTTGAATCCGGCCGACTTTAACCTCTTGCGCGTGGATGTAAATCCAATTGTCTGGAAACGCCAGGGACTCTGGAATCACTAGAGCAACGGTTAAAAAATCGCGGTAGTGGAGACCGTGCCCGGCCGTCCGGATTGCTTCTGGCAACACTGGCTGAAAGGCATCAACTAGTTGGGCCATCGGCATTGTTGAAATCACATGTGATGCTGGCTGGAAACTGGTGGAGCCATCTGGATGCAAGATGTCAACGCCCGTTGACTTGCCATCTTCAATTCTGATGCCGACAACTTTCGTCTTTAGGTGAACCAGACCACCTTTGGCGACAACCAACTCGGCGCACTTCTCCCACATCATCCCTGGGCCAAATTTCGGATACTGGAACTCCTCGATTAGTGACGTGATCGCAGTCTGCCCCCTCTTGGGTAGCAGTGCGTTCAAGATGGCATTACTCAGCGACAGACTCTTAACCCGTTGGGCCGCCCAATCCGCAGGCATCTCTTTAACCGGGACACCCCAGACTTTTTGGGTGTACGTCTCGAAGAACCGTCGGTACAGACGCCATCCGAAGCGCGCCACGAGCCAGCCCTCGTAGTTGGTCTGATCTTTAGGTGGCCATACTCTCGCCCAGATGTAGCTCAAGACACAAAGAACTGCCTCAAGGGGACCGAGGTTCCTTAGGGCGTTGCCGGCTTTAAGGGGGTAGTCGTAATATTTTCCGTCATAGAAAATGCGGCTCATCCGGGGGCGCAATAGGAAATCCTCGTCAGGGAGGATTTCATGCCAGAGCTCTTCCACCTCCTTCACCTTTGTGAAGAAGCGGTGCCCACCAATATCAAATCTCCAACCATCTCGCTCAACCGTCCGGCTGATACCTCCGACGACGCTGTCGCCCTCGTACACGATGACCGAGCCACCGCGCTTCACAATTTCGTAGGCGGCGGTGAGGCCTGCGGGGCCACCACCGATCACAACTATGGGGTTAGAAATACTCACGTCTCAAGCCTAGCCAAGCGATGCCTACTCACGATACGGCAAAAAGGTCACGTTCATTGACTGATAGAAGCCCGTAAGGACAGCATGCAGCAGCCTCTCGGGTGGGCGACCAGTCGCAGTGGCGATCGCACGGACCACCGCACTGCAAGTCTCCTTAAGGGTGTAACCCGATGACCAAACAACATAAATATCGCGATTTCCTGCCGCCGCCAGCACAGTGGATCCCGCCCCCGCTGGGGAAGTCGCCGAAAACGCAGCTTTGTAGTCATACCAATTGACGAACGTAGGATTCGAATAACGGGGATACGAGCTGTACTCCAAGTCTCTTCGTGCGTAGCGGAGCACCGAGGGGCCAATCTGGTCTGGGCACAAGAACACGTAGGCCCGCGGTTTGGCTCTCGCCAAAACTTCTGCTACTTGCCCCGCTTGCGACCGCTGGACATTTCTACCCCACTTATCCGTCACCAGCATTCCTCCGGAGAATAAGAGAAGCACCAAAAAGATACGTAGGGGTTTATCAAGGACCAGTATCCCGCGCGCGGCGAGCAACACTAGAGGAATGGCGACCACTGATGCGTATCGAGGCGCAAATGTCGTACCACCAAAGTGTGCTGCGAGCAGACCTAGGAGCATGGTTCCAACGGAAATAACGGCTAAAAATTTCGCTGACTGTGGGACATGGAAGTCCAGGACAAGAATTTTACGTTCCGTCATCACCATTGCGAAAGTGCCAATCAGCAACAAAGCGATTAACAAGTACAAATTGACTTGGTGATGTGTAGACGGAGTGAGGTGCTGCCGGCTCTGATTAACGATGAGTGCATCAATCCAGTTCAAGAATTGAAAAAAAGCAGGCGGGAGTGACCACGGGGTGCCGGTGTGCAGTCGTTGCTCATTAAAAATCGGCAACCAGGGCAGCCAGAGAACTCCACCTCCCAAGATGGCGACAAGCTTTAGTTTGGAAGATTGCCTAAGAGAGCGAGAACGCCATATTTGTGTTACCTCTACTAAAAATAACACCGTGACCAGGTATAATGACCAATAATGGGTGTAGAGCAGAAGTGTGATCAGCACCATTGTCATAATGCTCCGTTTGCCCGCTCCGGTCTCCCAATCTCCGATCCAGACGAAGAGCAACAATGCCGATTCCAGCATCACCAGTGAATACATCCTGGCTTCAGTGCCGAAGTAGACACCGTACGGTAAGACTGCCAAGACTGCTGTGGCCACAAAGGCGTAACGTACGCCCCAAAGACGGCGCGCCAGCAGAAACGCAGCGCCAAGGCCGAGAACCGAAAACATCCCCGAAAGAGACCTGACTGTGGAATCGGAAGCCCCAAATAGCGAAATCCAGTAGTGCAGAACGAAGTAGTACAGCGGTGGGGCGCCGTCATTACGAAGATGATTGACTAGTTGGCCAATAGGGGCACTAGCGATATTCACGCCTAGCGCTTCGTCCAGCCACAACTTAGAGGAAGTCGTGAACCTTAGAAAAATCCCAATCGAGAGGTCTAGGGCAACCACAACAGCGATCCCGAGCGGACTGAGGCTCGAAAGTACCTGCCAGAGACGCTTCATCAGGTCAAATCTTACGCGTACCCATGAACCCATCAAGGCATTTAAATTGAGTAATCTCACTAAGTCTGAAAGAGGGGCAGTGCTTAAGTACTTGACAAAACGACTAGTTGCGCTGACGTTAATCATCATCGCGATTTCGATCGGAAGCTTTTACATGATTCACTTGCTTCCTGGCGACCTGGCGACCATGATCTTGGGCACTGGGAACACGCCAGAGAACAAGAAGCGGCTTTTTGCTCAACTGGGACTCGACAAGGGCCTGGTTCAGCAGTACTTAACATGGGTGAGTCATTTACTCCAAGGTGACCTGGGTCAGTCCTACATCACCGGTGAATCGATCAACACATCAATCGGTAAGGCATTGCCGATTGACCTTGAAGTAATTTTCATCTCTCAAATTCTCGCATTCGCATGCGCTATTCCGTTGGCTATGAAGGCAGCCAAGAAGCCCAACGGATTTTTTGACCGCATGAGTAACGGAGTGACCTTCGGATTACTTAGCGTGCCGTCATTCATCATCGTGGTGTACCTAGTGCTGATCATTGCGATTAAAGCTCGAATTCCCGGTACGGGTCCAGCGAGTTTTACTCGTTTTCCGGAGTGGGGTTGGATGGTTAGCGACACTGGAATGTTTGTCAGCACTCTGAAGAAAAATCTCATGAGCTTGTTGATTCCGTCACTGACTTTGTCAATCGGCTCCTTCGTGGTCTATTTCCGAGTGTTACGCTCTGACTTGATCGCAACACTCCAGGAGGAGTACATCACCATGGCGCGCTCGAAGGGGCTTTCGAGTCGGCGCATAATGTGGCGGCACGCATTCCGACCTTCTTCGATCGCTCTGCTCGGGACTGCTGGAATCAATATCGGCGGGTTAATTGCTGGTGGCTTCGTAGTTCAATACCTTCTCTCGATACCCGGGCTAGGAAGTCTGCTAGTTGCCTCAATTACGCTTCAGGATTACCTCGTAATCCAGAGCACTGTGTTCATCGTGGCCGTGGCCGTCATCGTGATCAACTTCGCAGTCGATTTCTTCACCACCCTCGTTGACCCAAGGATTGCCCGTGACTAATAACGAAGTTGCCATCTCCCCCGCTGAGAACGTTGTTGAACAGCCAGAGAGGAAAGAGCCGATCGGTATTTTTACGTGGCTATGTATTGGCTGGCTCGCGTTGAACGCCTTGGTTGCCGTACTTGCGCCACTACTGCCGATACCAGACCCCAATCAGATGATCAGCATGCCGGGAATGGGAATGTCATTCGGTCACCTAATGGGCACCGATGATTTAGGTCGCGATATATTCGGACGCCTGGCTTGGGGTTCACGTATATCCCTCGGCGTAGGCGTTGGTTCTATGGCCATCGCTTTCGGCGTTGGCGGACCTTTGGGCATGCTGGCGGCGTACCGTCGGGGCAAAATAGACGTGCTTCTCTCATCCGCTATGTTCACATTTCTGGCCTTCCCATCAATTATCGCGATTATCGCAGTTCTCTCCTTTTGGACCCCTAGATCACTGGGCAAGATCATTGTTGTCATCGGAATCTCCTCAATCCCACTCGTATATCGCGTCATGCGCGCTGCGGCATTGAGTGCTGGTAGCAAAGAGTATGTAACTGCTGCTCGTGTACTGGGTGCCAAGGACCGGCGGATCATATTCCGTGAACTATTGCCGAATGTCGCACCGACGGGTCTCTCGTTCCTCCTATTTGGCATTGCCACAGTGATTGCACTTGAGGGTGTCTTGGCATTTTTGGGCCTATCGATTGCACCCGATATCGCGCCCTCTTGGGGAAACATGATCAACGATGCCCGTCAATCCCTCAATGACGTCCCTCAAAACTGGTCGTTAATTATTTTTCCTTCAGCAATCCTTTGTTTGTTCATCCTCGCGCTGAACTTTGTTGGAGACCGACTCCGTTCCTACTTCGATGTCACTGAGGTCAAACTGTGAGCCAAGACAATCACTCAAATAATCAGACGATAACGAGCGATCTGCTGGTTGTCGAGAACCTGACGACGACTTTCCATACGGCCCGCGGACCACTGCCCGCTGTCGGAGGAGTTAGCTTCAGACTTGGCGCTCATGAAACTCTGGGAATCGTTGGCGAGTCAGGCTCAGGCAAGACAGTTCTAAGTCGCACCATTATGGGGCTGCAGCCGCGTTCCAACGTTGAAGTCGGAGGCTCCGTGCTTCTAGGCGGCCATCAAATTGTTGGGTCCAGCGACGATGCTCTCCGAGACATCTGGGGAACCAAAGTTGCGATGATTTTCCAAGACCCCATGACGTCGCTCAACCCGGTCACGAAGATTGGTAAGCAGATTGGCGAATCGCTTCGGGTCCGCCTTGGAATGAATAAGGCTGAGGCCAAGGCTCGGGCGATTGAACTCCTTACTCTCGTTGGCATTCCTTCTCCAGCGGAGCGTTACGAGGCTTACCCGACCCAGCTGTCGGGTGGTATGCGTCAGCGCGTCATGATTGCCATTGCTCTGGCATGCAACCCCACCTTGTTACTTGCTGACGAACCAACTACGGGTCTCGACGTAACCATCCAAGCTCAGATTCTCGACCTTCTCGATGAGCTCCAGCTCACGATGAAGATGAGCGTCGTCCTCGTTACTCATGACCTTGGTGTTGTGGCTACACGAACCGATCGCATCATTGTTATGTATGCCGGACGAATTGTTGAAATGGGAACCACAAAAGAAGTCTTCCGCGACCACCGTATGCCGTATACGCGTGCACTATTGGAATCGACACCTCGGGTTTCCAACCCCAGCCACACTCGCCTCCAAACCATTCCAGGTCGCCCACCAAATCTTCTCAAACTCACCGAGGGTTGTGCATTTGCGCCTCGGTGTAGTCGAGCTATCGAAAAATGCTCTAAGGAACGGCCGGATCTAGAGCCGACTGGTACGGACGGTCACTATTTCGCCTGCTGGAACCCCTTGGACGCCAGTGGCGCCCCTGTAATCAGCACCACAGGCTCCACCAAGGAATTTGGAGAAGACAATGTCCGAAGTTAACAAAAAGGTAGTTCTGTCCGCGAAGAACCTGGAAGTGACTTTCCGCAAGGGTCGCCAGCGCGTCAGTGCCGTCGCCGGTATTTCTTTTGACCTGTACGAAGGTGAGACCCTTGGCCTCGTAGGTGAATCTGGTTGCGGAAAATCAACTACCGGTCGCGCCTTAATGCAAATTGTCCCATCAACAGGTGGGCAGATATTCGTCGACGGTGACGAACTCACGAGTCTGAATAAACAAGAGGCACGCAATCTTCGCCGCAAGATGCAGATGATCTTCCAAGACCCGATTAGCTCGCTCAACCCACGTCGACGCGTCAAGGACATTGTTGCCGAACCGCTGGACTGCTGGAAGACCGCTAAGGGTGCTGAACGCGATGCAATCGTGTCAGACCTTCTCAACAAGGTTGGAATCGATCCAGCCGTCTATGGCAATCGTTACGCACGCCAATTCTCGGGTGGCCAATGCCAGCGTATTTCAATCGCACGTTCACTTGCGATGCGTCCGCGACTCTTGATCTGCGATGAAGTGGTATCCGCTCTAGACGTCTCAATTCAGGCTCAGATTCTCAACCTGCTGGAGGACTTGAAGAAGGAATATGGGTTGACTATGCTCTTCATTGCCCACGATCTAGCGGTTGTGAAGAACATCTCCGACCGCGTGGCCGTGATGTATCTCGGCAAGCTTTGCGAGATTGGCCCTAGCAACACCCTGTATGACACCCCAGCACATCCATACACCGACTTCTTGTTGGGCGCAGCCCTGGAGGCGGATCCCGAGATTGAGCAGAGCCATACGACATTGGGTGGCGAGCCGCCAAGCCCTCTCAACCCACCTAGCGGTTGCCGATTCCGGACTCGCTGCCCCTCCGCTACAGAGAAGTGCGCTGTTGAAGAGCCTCAGCTGCGCGACATTGGGGATGGCCACCAAGTCGCCTGCCATTACCCACTCATTGGTGCGAATCAGTAACTAGGTACAAACAATCCCCCCGACCCTAAGGTCGGGGGGATTTTGCTTTGTCGCTCTATTCAGCGGCTGGAGTCTCTTCTGTTGAAGCCTCTTCGGCGGATGCAGCCTCAGCAGAACCCTCAACTGCTGGTGCCTCCACTGCGAATTCAGCCCATGCGGCCTGAGCCTCTGTCTCTGGAGTGAATTCACCGTAATTGATACCACCGATGTAGTTACCTTCAGCGTCGTAGGCGTGCGACCCGAAGGCTTCACGGTATTCCTCTGAGACTTCTCCACCGTCGGCTGCGCCCTTGATGGACAGGCTGATACGACGGCGCTGGGTGTCCAGCTCAATGATTTTGACCCACAGCTCTTCACCGACAGCAACAACTTGGTCCGGGGACTCAACGTGGTGCGCTGCGATCTCTGAGATGTGTACGAGCCCTTCAATACCCTCGCCCACCTGGACAAACACACCAAATGGTACGAGCTTAGTGATACGCCCATACACCAACTGATTGACAGCGTGGCCGTCGGCAAAGACCTGCCAGGGGTCACTCTGCGTCTTACGGAGGGACAAGCTGATGCGTTCCTTGGAGTAATCGACTTCCATGACTTCAACCTCAACCTCGTCACCGACCGCCACAACCTGGCTGGGGTGCTCGATGTGGTTCCAGCTGAGTTCGGAGACGTGAATAAGTCCGTCCATGCCACCAAGGTCCACGAATGCACCGAAGTTGACCACCGATGAAATGTGACCACGACGGCGCTCACCGGGCTTGAGATTGGTGAGGAAGTCGCCACGCTGCTCCTTCTGGCTCTCTTCGAGCCAGGCGCGACGTGAAAGCACCACGTTGTTACGGTTGCGGTCAAGCTCGATGATTCGGGCCTCAACGGTCTTGCCGATGTAGGGCTGGAGGTCACGAACACGACGTTGCTCTACGAGCGATGCGGGGAGGAAGCCTCGCAGACCGATGTCAACGATTAGACCGCCCTTAACAACCTCAATAACGAGGCCGGAAACGACCTGGTTGCGATTCTTGAGATCTTCGATGTTGGCCCAAGCCTTCTCGTACTGAGCGCGCTTCTTGGAAAGGACTAGACGGCCTTCCTTGTCTTCCTTTTGGAGGACGAGAGCTTCGATTTCTTCACCAATCGAGACAATCTCTGAGGGATTGACATCGTTACGGATAGAGAGTTCACGGGAAGGGATAACACCTTCGGACTTAAAGCCAATGTCAAGCAGCACTTCGTCACGGTCAATTTTGACCACGATACCCTTTACAAGGTCACCATCTTCGAATTCCAAAATGGTGTCACCAACAACAGTGGCTAGATCGGTTCCAACCATATTGTCTTCAGTGACAACGCGGGGAATGTAGTTACCTTCAGAGTCGAAGGTTCCCATTGGGACCTTCGAAAGAAGGCCGGAAATTTCTGTCATTTCAATCCTTACAGCTTGGCCACACCGGGGCCGTCTCGGCTACAGAGCTGAACTACCGGCGTTAGTTCAGAATAAAAATCCTACCAGCGGTTTCGGGTCTATTTAGCCGTAGACCAGTTAGTGCCCCAATTGAGAGATATTTCTAATGGGACCGACAGGCTGGCTGCTCCAGTCAAAGCGGAGCGGACAATCTCGGTCACGGCCAAGTGCTCGGATTCGGGCGATTCGACAACGACTTCATCATGAACCTGAAGAACCAGTCTCGACATCAATCCTGCGGACGAAAGACCCTGATCAAGTCGTACCAGGGCGTATTTAAAGATATCGGCGGCGAGACCTTGAATGCCCGCATTCATAGCCTGACGCTCTGCGGCGGCCCTTTGTGGGCCCACGGCCGTCGCAAGGTCGGGGAACGGTCGAATCCGACCAAATTCCGTCCGTGAGAATCCCTGGGCACGGACTTCGCGAACAGCACGCTCCGTGTACGCCTTCAGGTTCGGGAAGCCTTCGAAATATTGATTCATGATGGCCTTGGCATCCCCCACAGAAATACCAAGACGTAGTGACAACCCGAACGCTTCCATGCCGTACGCCAGTCCGTAGGAGACTGCTTTGGCCTGCTCACGTTGGTCCTTTGTTACGGCAACTAAATCAGTGTCAAAAACGACCGCCGCAATGGCTGTGTGCACGTCCTGAGCGCTCTCAAACGCTTCCATAAGCCCCGGGTCCTGTGAGAGGTGGGCCAAAATACGCAACTCAATTTGGTTGTAGTCGGCCACCAGAAATGTCCATCCTTCTCGCGGGACAAAGGCGGTGCGCAAACGACGGCCCTCCTCGCTGCGAACAGGGATGTTATGGAGGTTCGGAGCTTCCGACGAAAGGCGCCCCGTGCGCGCCACCGTTTGGTGGAACGTCGCGTGAATTCGGTCGTCGGCTGCCACTGTGGCAATCAGCGGGGCGCCGTACGTTCCACGGAGTTTGTCCAGTTCACGAAACCGCAAGATCTCCGGGACGATTGCGTGTTCTTCAATAATTGCTTCGAGACTCGTGGCATCAGTCGAAAAACCAGATTTAATCTTCTTCGTCGGGGTTAATCGAAGTTCCTCGAACAACACAGTCTGCAGCTGAGCCGGGGAATTCACCTTGAACTCATGTCCGGCCATCTCTTGAATCTTGGCATCAAGTCGTACAACCTCTTGTCCAAAACCATCCGCAATAGAAACGAGCAGATTCCGATCGACGCGTATGCCGAGTACCTCCATACGGGCGAGTACGAAGACGAGTGGTAGTTCGATATCGAAATACACCCGACCCAGCTGATTCTCCTCAATAGACGCCTGCATCACTTCGTTGAGCTGAATACTGTGTGCTAAGCGTTTGACGAGAACCTCATCAGTACTTTCGGCGTCGAAAAGTGAGACGGGGGCATTCGAAACCACAACTCCGAGGTGCTGAGCTAGCAGTGCTTCGAGCGTGTACGCCCCCGAAGCCGAATCGATGAGGTAGCCGGCAATGGTGGTATCCCACAGAGGAGAACCCAAAACAACGTCCATCTCCCCCAGCGTTCGATATAAACCCTTTAGATCGTGGCCACCAAGCCTGACGCCGGCGAGCGCAGCAGCAACGGGTTCGAGTTCCCCGATGAATACTGACGCCGAGCGACTATCAGTAACAGCGATTCGACTCCCCACCCAGGCCACAAACGCTCCGGCTTCAAAATCGAGCTTTGCAATAGATGAGACCACTGCTAGTGGTTGCACGTCCACAGCCGTGACCTTGACCGATGATTCCTCAAAGCCTTCAGGCTGTCCGAGAAGCCCTTCATTGATGATGCGGTCGTAGCGCGATTTCATCGCGTTCATCTCAAAACGCTCGAAGAACGCGCCTATTGCCGCACGATCCCAATCTCCTAAGTTAAACCTTTCGGGCTGCACGTCAATCGGAACAGTCCGCACTAAACGCATTACTTCTAAATTCGAGCGAGCCAAGAGTTCGTGATTCTCCAGATTCTCGCGAAGCTTGGGGGTCATGGTGCTCGTTGCAGAAAAGATCGAATCAAAGTCTGCATATTCGGCGAGGAGTTTGGCGGCCGTCTTCTCGCCAACCCCCGGAACCCCTGGCAAGTTATCTGAAGGATCTCCACGCAGGGCCGCAAGCATTGGATATCTCGCCGGCTCAACGCCACATCTGGCGAAGATTCCAGCTTCGTCATAGAGGTCATAGTCCGACACACCGCGCTTGTTATAGAGGACACGAATATAGGGATCCTCTACTAACTGGAATGAATCACGATCACCGGTCACGACCACTGTCGGTATGCCGTTGTCTCGTCCCCAGGTCGCCAGCGTGGCCAGTACGTCGTCAGCCTCGAAGCCTGGAACCCCAATCACGGGAATCCCGAGCACCTCACAGAATTTGCGGATGAGATCAAACTGATGGTTGAGCTCTTCGGGGGTTTCCGCCCGACCACCCTTGTAGTCAATGGCCATCTCGTCGCGAAAAGTGCCACCGGGGAGATCGAACGCCACTACCAGCGCTCGAGGTGTCTGTGACTTGATTAACGTGTTCAACATTGATGCGAAACCGTGCAGAGCGTTTGTTACCAAGCCCTCCGAGGTAGCGATGTCAGTAGAAAGTGCATAAAACGCACGAAACGCCAGTGACATTCCATCCAATAACAAGAGTGGACGTTTATCCCCCTGGTTACTCAACGTGGGTGCCCGCGATGATCTCTTGGGCTACATCACGCATGCGCCGCCGAGACTTCATCGCCGACTGCTGAATGAACTCAAAGGCTTCGCTCTCAACCAAGCCTTTGTCAGCCATTAGGTGTTCCTTAGCCTGTTGAACAATTTCTCGGGTTTCAATCTTGTCGTCCACAATCGGAGACTCGGGTGACTCGATATTCAATGGCTCAGGCTTATTCAAAATGGAGGCCAACTTTGGGAGCAACTCGGCGCTTCGAAACGGCTTAACGAGGTATGCGGAAACACCGGCGTCCCGCGCATTTTCTATTAACTCACGCTGGGAGAAAGCGGTCAATAAAACTACGGTCGTGGGCAGTGACTCCACGAGATGGGCCACCTCGATACCGTCTAGTCCTGGCATCTTGACGTCCAGCAAAGCTAGGTCTGGGAGGAGGTCTCGAATCATCTCGGCCGCGTCGTCGCCGCGTGCCGCCTCGCCGACTACGTCGTAGCCGGCGGACTCCAAGATCTCTTTGAGATCCAAGCGAATGATCGATTCATCATCAGCAATAACAACACGTGTACTCATGACACCACCTTGGGTTCCCATTCGATCATCAAGTTTTCCAACAATTGTTCTAACTCCTGCTTACGGCCCCGCTGCTCCGCAATGGCTGCTTTAGCTATATCGCACTGTCGTTCAATACCAGAAAGGTCGGCGGTGGCTTGAGGAGTCTCGCTCACTAGCGCACAGACATGGAGATCCTCGCGCATCTCCTCCCAGACGGTCAACTGCTCAACGAGAGTTCTAATCTGCTCATCGGTAGCGATTATGTTCCGAGTGGCCTCTTCAACCTGTTTGGCGACGCGTACCTGCTTCATGGGGCAATTCTACGCTCACGAACCGCCATAAACACCGACCACCGACCACTCGTTTGCCAGAACCGCGTTGCGCACCTTCTCAAAATCCAGAGGTGTGACAGCCCGACCATCCAACAGAATGTCACTCGGGCCAAGGTTGAACTGGTCTACGAGTTCGACGTTGGCAAAACGGCCCAAGGCCGTCTCGAAGAAACCACCTATGTACGGCTGTAGGCCGTGCTCCTGAGCTTGTTCAACCATCGTGCGTGCGATCGAGCGACCACCAACTCTGGCTGGTTTTATACAAATCACTGAAGCCGCTGTGTAGCGCACCACATTTCGGATGTCCTGCATCGAACGAATGGATTCGTCGAGGGATAGCCGAATGCCGGAATCTTGCAGCTCGTAGTGGGCGGTGTAATCCCCCACCTTGCCAATTTGTTCAACGAAGGAAACTGCAGTGTGCGCCGAAGCCAACGCAACGTGCTCGAGTACCTGCTCGATAGTGGGGCAGCTCGCGTTGTAATCGAGAACCACGGGACAAGTCAGTCCCTGAATGGCATCGAAGGCTCTTGAATCGACTAACGGACTGACCTTGAGACGCACCAACGCAACGGAACTTGTGACCACGGGTACGAACGGGGTGCCGATGAGCGATCCGGTGGCGATGCCACTCGTAACCGATGGCTCAACATTGTTCGATTGGCGAACCTCGCCGTCATACAGGGCCCCTTCAATCAACGCCGCCGAAGCGCGACTGACCGGGTCATTGCCAAAGAGCGCCGGAATCTGAGCCCAGAAGGGGTGATGAGCATTTCGAGCGCGCACGCTAAGGAACCTTGGAATAGCTATCCGTTCGAGATGTACAAGTACTTCAGCCAACCCGGCATCGCCGTTGATGCTTTGTATTTGAGGCGAGATCTCCGCGACGCCGGCAAAATCTCCGTCAAATAGCGACAACGCAATACTGGTTCGAGATTCATGCGTCTCGACTCCCGAAGTAATGATCTGAGGCAATTTCCGCTCAAAAATTGACAACTGTGCCTTCACAAATAGTCACCTTAGAACGAATGCTAACTTTATGTTCCTGCCCGGATGGCGGAATGGCAGACGCAGGGGACTCAAAATCCCCCGATCGCAAGGTCGTGTGGGTTCAAGTCCCACTCCGGGCACCACTACGGTTATGACCATGTCCCCAGTTCGAGACAACCAGATCGTTGCACTCTTCCCCGGTCAGGGAGCTTTAACCCCTGGAGCCGGTCGGCCATGGACAAGCATGCCGTGCTGGAACTTAGTCCGTGACATTTCAGAAGTGACGAACGTAGACGTCGCTCATATTCTTCTAACAGCTGACCATGATGAAGTCGTTCGCACTGATAACGCGCAACTTGCCACCTATGCCCTCTCGCTCGTCGGTTGGCAGTCGTACCTCGAATCCAACATCCCCCCGGGGTTATTCTTCGGACACAGTCTTGGTGAGTTCGCGGCTCTCGTCGCCGCAGGCGTCCTCGACTACATCGCCGGCGCCCGCCTCGTCTTCACTCGTGGCAAAGCAATGCAGCGGGCCAACGAGGAACATCCAGGCACTATGGCGGCTCTAATGGGCGGGGACGACGAAGCACTAACTCGACTAGGCGATATCAACAATCTGTGGATCGCAAACTTCAACGGCGAAGGGCAGACCGTGGTCTCTGGAACGCTGGAGGCAATCGAAGAACTCGAGCTACGTGGCCGGGAATTGGGATGGCGCCGAGTAACACGGCTCAAAGTCGGAGGGGCCTTTCACTCCCCCCTGATGGCAACGGCGCAAGCGGAACTCGACCAGGTGCTCGCCGCGACTGACTTCTTAGAAACTGACGCGGAAGTCTTCGCCAACGTTGACGGATTACCGCGTCATGGTGGTGACGCCTGGCGTTCCTTACTCTCGAGACAACTCACCGAGCCGGTACAGTTCCAGCGATCAGTGGTGGCGTGGCCGGAATCGGCGAATCAAACAGTCGAGATGCCGCCGGGCTCTGTGCTCACCGGCCTGACAAAACGTGTTCGATCATTCACAGAGCAGCACATGGCCGAGCCTCGAGAGGACCAATCATGAGTCGAGTAGTCGTCGTCACGGGAGCCAGTCGTGGAATCGGCGCCGCCACCTCCGCTGCCTTCGTGGAACTGGGCGACACAGTCGTCGCGGTTTCTCGCAGCGGTGTGGCCCCCAACGGAGTTGTTAAATCACTCGCGATTGATGTCGTCGACGCCGCGGCCCTCAAGAACGCCTGTGAAGGGATTGTCGATGAATTCGGCCCAATCGAGGTCTTGGTGGCTAACGCCGGAATAACACGCGACGGCCTCGCCTTGCGGATGTCTACCGAGCAGTGGCGCGAAGTCTTAGCCGTCAATCTCGATGGGGGCTTTTACAGCGCTCAGGCTGTCATGAGTTCAATGATCAAGAATCGAAAAGGTTCAATCATCTTCATTGGCTCGGTCTCTCCCTTTTTGGGTATCTCCGGTCAAGCGAACTACGCGGCGGCTAAGGCCGGACTTGTGGGGCTCGCTCGTTCGCTTGCCTCCGAGCTGGCCCGTCGCAATATCACCGTCAACGTGATCGCGCCGGGGTTTATCGACACTGAGATGACCGCTGAACTAGGCGATGGACTCGACGCAATTCTTTCTAGGATTCCGGCCGGTCGTGTCGGTCAACCCGAGGAGATTGCCCAAGTTGCCACATTCCTAGCCTCAGAGCAGGCTCGATACATCACTGGCTCTGTTCTTGCCGTAGACGGTGGCTTAGGCATGGGCCTCTAACTACCGTTCAGCCCCCACAGAAGTTACGATGTGACATACGAAGGAGCAGTGATGGACCGCGCAGAAGCACTTGAAAAGTTCAACCAGCATGCCGTAGATGTACTTGCGGTCGAAGTGTCTCAGTTGACCCTTGACGCCACATTTGGCGACGATCTCGGAGCCGACAGTCTTGACCTTGTGGAATTGGTGATGGCGCTCGAAGAAGAGTTTGATGTTGAGGTTGGCGAAGACGAACTGAAGGACATTCGGACCGTCGGCCAAGCATTCGAACTCATTTTCGCGAAGATCTAGTGCTACTGGGATTCAATCCCGACTCCCCCATCGAGGGTCGCCGTGTCGTTGTAACGGGTATCGGTGCCACCACCTGTGCTGGGAGCGGCACCCAGGCGCTCTGGCAAGCGTTGCTTTCAGGAGCGACGCCAGATGATCGACACGTACCAACGTTTGATTCGTCTCACCTTGGTGGCTCTAAGGAGCTTCGTCGACTCGACCCCTTCACACTCTTTGCACTGGCAGCCGCTGATGAGGCTTGGACACAATCAGGACTCACATCGAAATTCGCCAACGCCGCCAGCATTATTGCCACTGGTATCGGTGGGCTCCAGTCCCTCACCGACCAATTCGGCGTTCTCAATGAACGTGGTGCCAGCCGCGTATCACCATTCCTAATTCCAATGATGATGCCGAACGCCGCTGCAGCTGCAGTCTCAATGCGGTTTGGTACACGTGGCCCATGCGAAACCATCACCACAGCCTGCGCCGCGGGGACTCACGCCATTGGCTACGCCGCTCGGCTTGTCGCTTCCGGACGCGTTGACGTCGCCGTAGCCGGTGGCGCCGAGGCCGTTATTACCCCAATCAGTCTCGCTGGGTTTGGCAACATGACCGCCCTCTCCACGAGTGGACTCTCACGACCTTTTGACACCGATCGGGATGGTTTTGTTATGGGCGAGGGAGCCGGCGTTCTCGTTCTGGAGTCCTTTGAACACGCCGTGGCTCGTGGTGCGACAGTTCTGGCTGAGATACGTGGTGCCGGATCTACCGCTGACGCTCACCACTTAACCGCGCCCGACCCCGAGGGTACTGGAGCAATTGATTGCATTCGATTAACGCTGCGCGACGCACAACTTGATCCCAGCGAGATTGACCACGTCAATGCTCATGGCACATCGACACCCCTTAATGACCGTGCTGAAGGTCAGGCCATTTCCCACGTCTTTGGCGAGCGACGGCCACCAGTAACATCCATCAAGGGTTACCTGGGCCACTCACTTGCGGCTGCCGGGGCACTAGAGGCTGTCGCGTCAGTGCTGACTCTGCAGCATCAGCTGATACCGGTCACTCTCGGAACAACAATTATCGATCCCGAGATTGACGTTGATGTTGTGCTTGGAGTTGCTCGACCGTACGAAATCCTTAACATCATTTCAAATTCGTTCGGATTCGGCGGCCATAATGGCTGCCTGGCTATCAGCCAACCGCGTTAATCGCGCTTCTCATCTCACCGAGAAAGAGTTCCACACCCCTAGGCCCCTCACCATCCAGGAGTCGCTGAACCAGCGCTGAGCCAATTATGGCACCATCGGCGAAGCTGCATGCTGCGGCGGCCTGCTCAGGCGTGGTTATCCCAATACCGACGTAAATTGGCACCGTAGAATTCTGGCGGAGTTTCTCGACGACCAGATCTCCACGACCCTCATCACTCGCCACACCAGTCACTGCCATTCTGGCGGCGGCGTAGGCAAAGCCCTGAGTCTCAGACGCGAGCTGCATTGCCCGCTCGGGTGGAGTGGAGAGTGCCGTCATAAGAATTGACGCCACGTCAGACTCGTTACTCAACGTTCGCCACGTTGCAATTTCTTCGAGTGACAGATCGGGAACAATCGTCCCCAGGACGCCAGCTTGGTGGAGATCGCTCGCCGAGCGCTCGAGTCCGTGGTGGTGAAAAATATTGAAGTACGTCATCACAATGAGTGGGACTTCAATATCGAGAGTGTGGAGACCTTCTAGGACGCTCGTCAAAGTGGTGCCACGCACTAACGAGCGGAGAGAGGCCTCCTGAATTACTTTGCCGTCCATGATGGGGTCAGAAAAGGGCACACCGATTTCGATAGCATCCGCGCCAGCAAATGCAGCCGCCTTGACACACTCAAGCCATTCATCGTCCAGCCCACCTACGAAATAGGGAACGAGAGCTTTCCGACCGCTGTCACGGACCGCGCAGAGTTTCACATCTAAAGTCGTCATTGCGCGCCCCGTAAAATCTCGCGAACCTGAGTCACGTCCTTGTCGCCACGGCCCGAAAGGTTGAGGAGAACCTTCGATCCACGGGGAATGAGGACGCCAGCCTCTCGAATGACCCAAGCCAAGGCGTGCGCGGTTTCCAGGGCGGGAATAATGCCCTCAAGGCGAGAGAGCGTCTGGAGGGCGTTAAGAACCTCTTGATCATTTGCCGAATAGTACTGAGCACGACCTGTCGCCGCCAAATGGGCGTGTTCTGGACCAATCCCCGGGTAGTCCAAACCGGCAGAAATTGAATGGGCCTCTTCGATTTGGCCCACCTCACTCTGGATGAGCAGAGAACGCATACCGTGAAGAACGCCGGGAGTACCGAAGCCGACAGCGGAACCACCGGCTGCTTCGACCCCGACGAGCTGACTTGTGGAGTTAGCAAAACCGGCAAACATGCCAGCAGCATTCGATCCACCACCAACACAGGCCACGACGAAGTCGGGCTCGCCGATCTGCAACGCTTGAAACTGGGCGGCAGCTTCGATACCTAAAATGCTCTGGAACTCACGAACCATCCACGGGAACGGATGGGGACCCATAACTGAACCCAGGCAGTAATGGGTATCCTCAACGCACGTCACCCATTCACGCATCGCTTCGCTGACGGCATCTTTCAACGTCCTGGAACCACTAGTAACGGGTACCACCTCGGCGCCGAGAAGTTCCATGCGAAAAACATTCAAAGATTGCCGTTGAGTGTCTAACTCTCCCATGTAAACGGTGCATTCAAGACCCAATCGCGCGGCCGCGGTAGCGGAAGCCACGCCGTGCTGTCCCGCCCCAGTCTCAGCAATCATTCGAGTCTTACCCATCCGCTTCGTCAGCAACGCCTGACCCACGACATTGTTGATCTTGTGAGAACCGGTATGGGCGAGGTCTTCACGCTTGAGATAGACCTGAACGCCCAGCGCTTCGGAAAGTCTCGGACAGAAGGTGACCGGCGTGGGACGGCCTCCAAACTCTTTTAGAGTGTGTTCATACTCAGCGTGGAATGAGGGGTCAGCCCAAGCATCCTTGAAGGCCGCTTCAAGTTCCAGGCAGGCCGGAATGAGTGCCTCAGGCACGAATCGTCCGCCGAACTCACCAAAACGCCCGGAAACGTCGGGACTTCCCATATACGTCGTCACTGGTCCTCCTCGGACATCGGATAGTTACCTATTGAGGGTAAACGGTTGGCATAGCCCTGTCGTGCAGCCCGAATGAAATCGGCCACCAATTCCGGATCTTTGCGGCCAGCTCCGGCCTCCACGCCTGTTGACACATCTACGCCTCGTACCGGCAGGGTGCGAGCAACTTGAGCGACGTTGAATGGTGTCAACCCTCCGGCCGCAAGAACTGGTGTTCGGAGATGGCTGCGACCTAGCGGACCCCATTCGTGGCTTTCGCCACTTCCGGGGTTCTCCCCGTCTAGCAACAGAAAATCGGCGTGCGAACGATCAAAAATCTTGAGATCCGAAGACTCGGCTGGCAGGGCCTTGATCACCGTAGGGATGAAATCTCTAAGAAAGGCAACCTCTTCGACCGATTCGAGACCGTGGAGCTGAACGGCTGTGAGGCCAACCTCTTCGGCTATTTCAATTACCCGGATCTTGTCTTCATTGCGAAACACACCCACGGCCGTGACGTCCTCCGGCAGGCGCTTTACTATGTCGCGCGCTTCGGCCGCCACCATTTGACGGATGGATGGGGCGAAAACGAATCCGAGAACATTGGCCCCTTGGCTGACGCACATCAATGCATCGGCCTCCGTCGTGATGCCGCAAATTTTGATTATGAATTGCTCCGAGG
>Ga0136641_1000025_pt1 | contig 58396 bp, 58 predicted proteins | sample EliLak1302023Y_FD_115312 | JGI IMG/M metagenome (GOLD analysis project Ga0136641, IMG submission 115312) | Freshwater microbial communities from Elizabeth Lake, Yosemite National Park, California, USA - 13020-23Y | ecosystem: Environmental > Aquatic > Freshwater > Lake ...
CACTGGGCGCGCCGTGTGCTCAGCGGCCGCGCCACCGTGCTCTTGATCAGCGACGGCCTGGAACACGGCACCCCCGATGACCCGCGCTGCGAGGGCCTGGCCTTCGAGATGGAGCGGCTGCACAAGAGCTGCCGCAAGCTCGTCTGGTTGAACCCGCTGTTGCGCTTCGACCAGTTCCAGCCGCGTGCGGCGGGCATCAAGGCGATGCTGCCGAACACCGACCTGTTCCTGCCGGCGCACAACCTGCAGAGCCTGGAGGAACTGGCGCGGGTGCTGGGTGGCGCGATCGATGCGGCGCCGCAGCGCATACGCTGAAAGCCGCTCAGCAGGAGCCTTGGCGAGGGGCCTTGGGGTCAAGGGGCCTTGGGGCCTTGGGGTCAGGGGGCCTTGTCAGGCCTTGGGGTCAGGTCTTGCCTTTCCCTTCCCCCCAAGACTACCCTCTCTCACCCATGAGCCGCCCTCTGCGCATCGAATTCCCTAACGCCGTCTATCACGTCACCTCGCGAGGTGACAGGCGGGAGGACATCTACCGCGACGACGCCGACCGCCAATTGCAATTGGACGTGCTGTCGCTGGCGATGGACCGTTTTGATGCGCAGGTCTTGGCCTATTGCCAGATGAGCAACCATTTCCATCTGGTGCTGCACACCCGGCAGGCGAATCTTTCCCGGCTGATGCGGCATGTGAACGGCGTCTACACCCAGCGCTTCAACCGCCGGCATGGCGTGGTGGGGCATCTGTTCCAGGGGAGGTTCAAGGCGATTCTGGTGGACCGTGATGCCTACCTGTTGGCGCTGTGCCGCTACGTCGAACGCAACCCGGTGGCGGCCGGCATGGTGCAAGTTGCGGGCTCTTGGGCTTGGTCCAGCTACCGCGCGCATGTTGGGCAGGCGGCAACGCCCGCTTGGCTCGACAGCGACGGTCTGCACGGCTATCTGCTGGGCCATGCGGTTGCCACCCCAGTTGATCGTCAACAGGCCAGGCATCACTACGCGGCACTGGTTGACAAGGCCGACCCTGGGGATGCGGCGTTCTGGCAAAGCGCGCTGCGCGGCCAGATCTACCTGGGTGATGCGGACTTCGAGGCCCGCATGCAGGCGCAGGCGGCACCGAGCAGAAGCGCGGCCAAAGATATACCCAAGCCGCAGCGCCTGCAGGCACTGAGCTGGCCAAAGTGCCTGCACGCCTGCGGCAATGACCGCAACCGGGCACTGGCGTGGGCGTACCGCGAACACGGCATGACGATGACCGGGCTGGCACAGCAATGTGGGTTGTCGGTGTCGCAGGTCAGTCGATTGATCGCCAGCCAGGAAGGTGGTGGCAAATGAGAGACCTGACCCCAAAGACGCCAATGAGAGACCTGACCCCAAAGACGCAAAGACGCACGCAGTTTGACCCCAAAGACGCACGCAGTTACATCAAGGTTCGAAGGTCTCGATGTCGAGCCCGGGGACAGCGCCGAAGTGCTTGACGTTGGCCGTGATAAGCGTGTCCCTGTTCACGAGGGCGGTGGCCCCGATGGGTGCATCGGCCAGTCGCATGCCGTGGGAGAGGGCCAGGCTGTCGATCAGTTCGGCCGCGCGCTCGCTGATCGCCGGCGTGATCGGCACGATCACGGTACCGCGTGCTGCAAGCCCCTTTTTCAGCCGCGCGAGCTCGGCCTTGTCTCGGCAACCCTGGGCCGGCTCGATGTAGGTCACCGCCGAGATACGCCAGTGGCTGATCGCGTGCAACCGCTGGGCAGCGCCGACGTGCCCGCGCGTGAGCCACACCAGCACGTCGGAGTCGATCAGCGTCGACATCAGCCGTCGCGCGGTGTGCCGTCGTCGTTGAAACGCGAGACGCGCAACCCGCGCACATAGCCGGCCACATCGGCCATGTCCTCGCGATCACGCCACATCCCGAACAGCGGATCGTTGGCGAAGTCCTCGGCCTGAACTTGCACCGCTTGCGGCTCTTCCTCGATGCGAACCGTCACCGTGGCGCTGCCGGCCTGGGTGAGCCTGGCGCGCCACTTCTCCGGCAGCTCGGCCACCGGCACATTCTCGAACACCAACGCGTTCATCGGGCTTCCCTTCTTGGTTGCTGAGTCTGCTGCGACACCCCCAGCGCTTGGGCCAGTTGAACCTGCGTGATGCCGCGCGCCTGGCGCAGATGCGCAACGCGCTCACCGAGCACATCAAAGAGACTGCCTGCGCGCCTGCGGCAATGATCGCAACCGGGCGCTGGCCCTGGCGTGGACGTACAGCGCATACGGCATGACGCCGCAGCGCTGGCGCTGAAACCGGTTCAGCTAGAAACCAGCGCCTCGCGCACAAAGTCCAGCCTGTCCTGGCCGAAGAACATCGCTTCGCCGACGAAACAGCTGGGGGCGCCGAAAACCCCGCGGGCCACGGCTTCTTCGGTGCTGGCCACCAGGGCAGCCTTGACCTCGGGGTCGGCCACCAGCGCCATGAAGGCCTCGGGCTCGAAACCGGCGGCGGCCAGTGTGGCAGCGAGCACCGCCGGGTCGCCCAGGTTCTGCTGCTCTTGCCACAGCGCCGTGAAGACAGCATCGCAGTAGGCCCTCAGGCGTTCGGGCTGTCGCGACTGCAAACCCACCGCGCCGCGCATCAGGGTCAGCGTGTTGATGGGGAAGGCCGGGTTGAACTGGAAGGTCACGCCGTAGCGCTGCGCCCAGCGCCCCAGGTCGCCCAGCATCCAGCGGCCCTTGGCCGGCACGCTGATCGGGCTGCTGTTGCCGGTGGCCTTGAAGACACCGCCCAGCAGCATGGGCCTCAGGCGCAGCGTGGCGCCGGTCTCGGTCACGAGCTTGGGCAACTGCGTGTAGGCCAGGTAGCTGGCCGCACTGCCGAAGTCGAAAAAGAATTCCAGGGTCTTGCTCATCGTGCGTCTCCGTTCACCAGGTTTCCAGCCACGGCCGCAGGTCCAGTTCGTGCGTCCAGGCGCTGCGCGGCTGCTGGTGCAGCTGCCAGTAGGCCTCGGCGATGGCCTCGGGGTCGAGGATGCCGTCCTGGGCCTTCAGCGCGTAACGCTCGGGGAAGTTGCTGGCGATGAATGCGGTGTCGATCGCGCCGTCGATGACGGCGTGCGCCACGTGGATGCCCTGCGGCCCCAGTTCGCGGGCCATGCTTTGCGCCAGCGCGCGCAGCGCGAACTTGGCACTGGCGAATGCACTGAAGCCGGCACTGCCGCGCAGGCTGGCCGTGGCGCCGGTGAACAGGATGGTGCCCTGGCCGCGCGGCCGCATCACGCGCGCCGCCTCGCGGCCGACCAGGAAGCCGGCCAGCGCACCCATTTCCCAGACCTTGCGGTAGACGCGTTCGGTGGTCTCGGTGATGCCGAAGCGCACGTTGGCGCCGATGTTGAAGACCAGCACCTCGATGGGCCCGATCTCGGCTTCGATCTTCGCGAACAGGGCCAGCACCTCGGCTTCAACGCGGGCGTCAGAAGCAAAGCCGTGGGCCTGTCCGCCTTCGGCCTGGATGCGCTCGACCAGCGGCACCAGTTTGTCGGCCGTGCGCCGTGTCACGCAGGCCGTGTAGCCACCTCGCGCAAAGCGCCGGGCGATGGCGCCGCCGGTGGCGTCACCGGCACCGATCACCAGCGCGACTTTGGCGTTCACGCGGCCGGCAGCCGGTTCAGCGCGCGCCAGACCACCTCGGCGGTCAGCGGCATCTGGATCTTCTCGGCCTCGCGGCCCAGACCGGCGTGGCTCAAGGCATCAACCACCGCGTTGACCGTCGCCGGTGTGGCGCCGATGGTGCCCAGCTCGCCCACGCCCTTGACGCCCAGGCTGTTGGTCAGGCAGGGGATGCTCGTGTCGAAGGCGGTCTTGAAGCCCCGGAAGCCATCCACGCGCGGCAGGGCGTAGTCCATGTAGCTGGCGCTCAGCAACTGGCCCTCGGCGTCGTAGGCGACGCACTCGCTCAAGGCCTGGCCGATGCCCTGCACCGCGCCGCCTTCGACCTGGCCTTGAACGATGACCGGGCTGACGACACGGCCGATGTCGCTGACCGAGGCATAGGCCACGATCTCGACGACGCCAGTGGCCGGGTCGACTTCGACCTCGCAGCAGTGCGCCGCGTTGGGCCAGCTGGGTGCGCTGGCCTTGGCGCCGCCGTCGGCGACGATGACCGAGCCGGTTTGCCGCTGCGCCAGCTCGAACAGACCGATGCCCATGTCGGTGCCGGCCACGGTGAAGCGGCCCTCGCGGTATTCGATGTCGGCGGCCGGTGCTTCCAGCGCCTCGGCGGCCAGGTCCTGGGCCTTGGCGATGGTGTTGGTCGAGGCCGCCGCCACCGCTGCGCCGCCGGTGAACAGCGACCGGCTGCCGGCGCTGCCGAAGCCGTTCGCCCGGTCGGTGTCGCCCTGCAGCACGCGGATGCGCTCCAGCGGCACACCGAAGACGTCCACCGCCAGCTGCGCGTAGCTGGTGGCGATGCCCTGGCCCATGGCCATCGTGGCCGAGGTCAGTTCGATGAAGCCGTCGGCCGTCACCCGCACCTGCACCTGCTCTTCCAGCGCGTTGCCGCCGGTCCATTCCAGGAAGGTGGCCAGGCCGCGACCGCGCAGCTTGCCGCGGTTTTTGGACTCGGCGCGGCGTGCGTCGAAACCTTCGTAGTCCGCCAGCGTCTGGCACTGCGCCAGCAGGCTGGCGAACTGCCCGCAGTCGTAGGTCTGGCCCATCGCGTTGCGGTAGGGCATCTGCTCGGGCCGGATCATGTTGCGGCGGCGCAGTTCGGCCGGGTCCATGCCCATCTCGCGCGCGGCGGCGTCGAACAGCCGCTCGATGACGTAGATGGCCTCGGGCCGGCCGGCGCCGCGGTAGGCGCCGGTGGCTGCGGTGTGGGTCAGCACCGCGCTGATCTGCAGGTCGATGGCCGGGATGTCGTAGATGCTGGTCAACACCCAGGGACCGATCATCAGCTGGATGGCCACGCCCGCGCCGGTGACGTAGCAGCCCACATTGGCCAGCGAACGCATGCGCACGCCGAGCACCTGGCCCTCGGCATCCAGCGCCATTTCGGCGTGGCTGAGCAGGTCGCGGCCGTGCACGGCGGTCAGGAAGTCTTCCAGGCGGTCGGCCTGCCACTTCACCGGCAGCTTCAACTGCTGCGCGGCGTAGGCCACGGCGATGTCTTCCGGGTAGGCGCCGGTCTTCATGCCGAAACCGCCGCCGACGTCGCCCACCACCACGCGCACCTGCTCCGCGCTCAGGCCGGGCAGGCAGGCCACCAGCGCGGCCTTCTCGCCGGTGGGCATCTGGGTCGACAGGCGCATCGTCAAACGGCCTTCGTCCAGGTAGGCCAGCACCGAACGCGGTTCGATGGTGCTGGGCGCCAGGCGCTGGTTGACGAGGTCCAGCGTGACGCGGTGCGCGGCCTGCGCGAATGCGGCGGCCACCGCGTCGGGCTTGCCGTGGCGCATCTCGGCCAGCACGTTGCCGGGGGCTTCGGGCCACACCTGCGGCGCATCCGGCGCGACGGCGTCGCGGGCGTTGCTGACGGCCGGCAGCGTGTCGATCTCGACGATCACCGCGTCGGCGGCCGCCCGCGCGCCGTCGCGCGTGGTGGCGACGACGGCCACGATGGCCTCGCCGACGTGGCGCACGACGCCCACCGCCAGCGCGCGCTTGGTGGGCGGGCTCATGGGCTGGCCATCGGCGCGCTTGAAACCGGCGGCGGCGGGCAAGGGCTTGACGCCGGCCGCTTCCAGGTCGGCCCCGGTGTAGACACCCAGCACGCCGGGCATGGCCGCAGCGGCCGAGGTATCGATGCTGACGATGCGGCCGTGCGCGCTGGTGGACCGCACAAAACGCAGGTAGGCGGCGCCGGCGGGCGTGACGTCGTCGGTGTACTGGCCCTGGCCTTGCACCAGGCCCAAGTCTTCGATGCGGCGCACCGCCTGGCCGCTGCCGAAGCGCGCGGCAACACCCAGGCTGGCAAATTCAGCGGGCGCGTTCATGCGGCCTCCTTGGCCATCACGGTGGCGGCTTGCTGCACGGCAGCGACGATGTTGACGTAGCCGGTGCAGCGGCACAGATTGCCTTCCAGCGCATCGACGATCTCGGCTTCATTGGCCTTCGGGTTGTGCTGCAGCAGGCCGGTGGCCGCCATCATCATCCCCGACGTGCAGAAGCCGCATTGCAAGCCGTGGCAGGCGATGAAGGCTTCCTGCACCGGGTGCAGGGTGCCGTCGGCCTGCGCCAGGCCCTCGACAGTCGTCACGCTGCGGCCCTGCGCCTGCAAGGCCAGCACGCTGCAGCTCTTCACGGCCAGGCCGTCCAGCAGCACGGTGCAGGCGCCGCATTGCGCGGTGTCGCAACCCTGGTGGGTGCCGGTCAGGCCCAGGGTGCCGCGCAGCAGGTCGATCAGCAGCGTGGCGGGTTCGGCAGCGGTCGCGCTGGCGCGGCCGTTGAGCGTGAATTCAAGTCGGGACATGGGCAACAACCTCGGTCAAAGGGCACAACTGCGGAAACCGCAGAACATCGTATCTTGCATGGGCGGCGCGTAGCGGCGGGCCTGCGGATAAGCCCGCCGGCGGCGGGTGGCAAAAGAGGCGCCGCGCAGCACGCCCAGCGTGGGGCCGGCCTCCGGCGGCGCATCCAGGCAGCCGGCCGGCACCGCGCCGGCACCGGGCCAGGCGCGGGCGCTGCCCGCCACCCACTCGAAGACATCGCCCCACAGAAAACCGCGCCGCGCGCCCGCCACCGCGGCCAGTTCCCATTCGGGTTCGGTGGGCAGGCGCCGACCGGCCCAGCGGCACCAGGCTTCGGCCTCGTAGCGGGTCACGTGCATCGCCGGCTGGCCCGCTGCGGCGCGGGCCAGCGCGGTCTTCGCGCCGTGGCCGCGCAGCACCAGCACGGCGCCGTGGAACTGCTCGACCCGGCCCGGCGCACGCCGGCCCTGCGCCTGCGCCCAGGCCCAGCCGTCGGCGGTCCACAGCCCGGCCCGGTCGTAGCCGCCGTCCTCGGCAAATTCCACGTAGCGCGCCCAGTTCACCACCTGCGCGTCGATCTCGAATTCCGGCACCGCCACGGCGTGCGCCCAGCGCTGGTTGTGCGGCACCAGGCCGCGACCGACGCCCTCGGGCCCCGCCGTGTCCAGGCTGCCCAGCAGCGCGTTCTGCGCCGGCAGCCACAGCGGCGGGCGCTCGGCGCGGGCCGGCGGCGCCGCGGCGTGCAGGCGCTCGGCCAGGGCCTCGGCCAGGCGGTCTTCGTGCAGCAGGGCCTGGCGGTAGAAGTACAGCGCGGCGTCGTTCTCGGCCTGGGGCGGCATGGCGGCCAACAGGTCCAGCGTGATGTCCAGCGTCTCGGCCAGGTAGCCGCGCAGCGCCTCGGGCGTGGGCGGCTCGCCGACCTGGGCGGCCCAGCCATCGGCCCGCGGTTCGATGCCGGCCAGGCGCGGCGCCGCGGCGTCGCAGGCCTCGCCCCGCTGGCGCTGCACATGGCGGCAGATCCAGCGGTCGGCATACCAGCCTGCGCTCAAGGCCAGCTGCAAGGCCGGCGGCGATTCGTCTTCGGCCAGGCGCTGCAGCAAACCGTTGCGCGCGTCGATCAGCGCCAGCGACAGCAGGTCGCGCCCGGCATGCTGCATGGCCTGCGGGTCGTCCAGGCCCGCGGCGGGGCTACTCGCCGACCAATCCGTTCCGGATGGCATACACCGTCAACTCGGAATTGTTGCTCAGCCCCAGCTTCTCCAGCACCCGGGCGCGGTAGACCGACACCGTCTTGGGGCTCAGCGTGAGGTCCTCGGCGATGTCGGCCAGGCGCTTGCCGCTGGCGATCATCACCAGGGTCTGCAGTTCGCGGTCGCTCAGCTTGCTGTGCGGGCTGACGCTGGCCGGCGCGGTCAGGCTTTCGACCAGCATCTGCGCGATCTCGGGGGTGACGTACTTGCGCCCCTGTGACACGGTGCGCACGGCCTGCACCAGCAGTTGCGGGTCGCCGCCCTTGTTGACATAGCCGTAAGCACCGGCGCGCAGCGCCCGGATGGCGTACTGGTCTTCGGGGTACATGCTGACCACCAGCACCTTGATCGGCGAGCCTTCGTCCTTCAGCGCGTGCAGCGCATCCAGTCCGCTGCGCCCGGGCAGGTTGATGTCCAGCAGCAGCACGTCGCAGCAGGCCGCCCGCGTCTCGCCGGCGGCGGCAGCGACGGCCGTCAGGTTGCGCATCAGCACGCGCAACTCGCCGTAGTCGCCGGCTTCGCCCACCACCCGGATGTCGCTGGCGTCGGACAGCGTGTCGCGGATGCCACGGCGGATCAGCGCGTGGTCGTCGCAGAGGATGACGTCGATCATGGCGGCCCGAGGCGGTGCATCAACTGGGATTCCAGGCTGTGTCTTCGGCGCTGTTGGGGCCTAGGCGGTCGTCGGCGCCGCGGGACGGCAGCGTTGCCGGATTCTGGCCCGTCTGCGGGCCGTCCGGCAGCAGCGGCACCGACAGGATCATCGTGGTGCCCGCCGCGCTGCTGCTCAGGTCGACCCAGCCACCCACGGTGGACGCGCGTTCGTGCAGGCCGCGGATGCCGAAGCTGCGCGCCTTGGCCAGGTCGGCCTGGCCCAGGCCACGCCCGTTGTCGCTGATTTCCAGCGACAGCACGCCACCGGACAGCGACAGGTCCACCACCACGCGCCCGGCGTGCGCATGCTTGCTGACGTTGGTCAGCGCCTCCTGCGCCACCCGGTAGGCCACCAGCGGCACGCCCGGCGGCAAGACCACCTGTTCATGGGTGGTGCGGAATTCGCAGGTGATGCCGGTGCGCTTCTCGAAGCGGCTGGTCATCCACTGCAGCGCGGCCACCAGCCCCTGTTCCAGGATGGCCGGGCGCAGGTTCTGCATGATGCGCTGGCTGGCCTCGATGGCGTGGGTCACGGTTTCCAGCGCCGACAGGGCCCGCTGCTGCACCTCGGGCGCCACCGCGTGGCGGCGGATCCAGTCCAGCTCGAACTTCAGCGCCGTCAGCGAGCCGCCCACATCGTCGTGGATCTCGCGGGCGATGGCCTGGCGCTCGGCCTCGACGCTGGTCTGCAGGTGTTGCGCCAGCTCCGACAGGCGCTTGCGCGAGGCTTCCAGGTCGCGGTCGGCGGCCTTGCGGGCGCGCTGGGTGCGTGCGGCCTCGATGGCGTGCTCGACGGCCGGCGCCAGGCGGGCCAGGTTGTTCTTCAGCAGGTAGTCGCTGGCGCCGTTGCGCATCGCCTGCACGGCGGTGTCTTCGCCGATCTGGCCCGAGACCAGGATGAAGGGCAGGTTGCGGCCGTCGGCCGCGCAGCGTTCACGCAGGATCTGCAAGGCATCCAGCCCGGTGAAACCCGGCAGGTGGTAGTCGGACAGCACCAGATCCCAGGGCTCGTCGAGCGCGGCCTCGAATTCGGCCCGGGTGTCGACCCGCACCGCTTCGACGCGGATACCGCTGCGCCGCAGGTGGGCGAGGGCCAGAGCGTGGTCGGGCTCGGAATCTTCCAGATGCAGCAGCCGAAAGGAGTTCGCGGCGCTGTTCATGGCCCCGAGTATCGCAAAGCAGGCTGCGTGCACGACCTGCGCCGTCGGATGGCACGGAAATAGCGGCCAGCAGCCGTCATCTTTCGCTCAATGTGGGTGCCCGGCATGCCGAAAACATCGGTAACTGAAGCCCGCTTGGCCCTTTCCTGCACACCGAAGCGCAGCATGGGGCGCCGAGACCGACCCGCACAACGCCCGTTTTGGAGCCCGGATGACCGCCCAGGAAGACACAGTCCTGTACGACCCCCAGCCTGCGCCAGCGCAGGCCGGCGGCGTCATGCCGCTGATGCTGGCGGCCGACCTGCAAGACCACCTGATGGTGGCCGGCAACGACCTGGAACGCCTGCAGCGCCTGCTGGACGACGCAGGCCAGTCCTTGATGGTGCATTTCTACAGCGCCTCGGGCCACCTGCAGCGGGTGACCCAGGCCGAGACCGCCGCACCCGAAGGCCTGCGCCAGGCCATGGAACACATGGCCGGTGCCATCACCGCGATGCAGTTCCAGGACATGGCCACGCAACTCATCGCCCACACCTCGCGGCGCCTGCGCAACTGTGTGGACCGCATCGCCCGCGACAGCATGGGTGACGACGACGAGGACGGCGTCGGCGTCGTCGATGACACGCCCTTGCAGCCCAACCCGGTGACGCAGGACGAAGTGGACGCGGGCTCGATCGAGCTCTTCTGACACCACCCCGCCGCCAGCCCCACGCGCAACGTACCCCTCTTCCCGGAGTAGACCCAACATGCACTCGATCCTTGCCGTTGACGACAGCGCCTCCATGCGCCAGATGGTCAGCTTCACCCTGAAGAACGCCGGCTTCCATGTCGTGGAGGCCGTGGACGGCCAGGACGCGCTGGAGAAGGCCAACAGCCGCGACTTCAACCTGGTGCTGACCGACCAGAACATGCCGCGCATGGACGGCATCAGCCTGACCCGGAAGCTGCGCGAGAGCCCCAAGTTCAAGACCACGCCGATCCTGATCCTGACCACCGAAAGCAGCGACCAGATGAAGCAGGCCGGCCGCGCCGCCGGCGCCACCGGCTGGCTGGTCAAGCCCTTCGACCCGGCCAAGCTGGTCGAGGTCATCGGCAAAGTGATCCGCTAAATCCCGGAGCAGCCAGACATGCACCACGACACCCACGAAGCCAGTTCGGCCGCCGGCATCGACCTGAGCCAGTTCTTCCAGGTCTTCTTCGAGGAAGCCGGCGAGAACCTGGAAACCATGGAGCAGATGCTGCTCAACCTGGACATCCACAACGCCGACGACGAAGAGCTCAACGCCATCTTCCGTTGCGCGCATTCGGTCAAGGGCGGCGCCGCGACCTTCGGCTTTTCCGATGTCGCCGAGCTGACGCACCAGATGGAAACGCTGCTGGACAAGCTGCGCCGCCACGAACTGTCGCCCACCGCCGCGATGGTCGACGTGCTGCTGGCCTCGGGCGACGCGCTGAAGGCGCAACTGGCCCGCCACCAGGGCAACGGTGCCGACCCGCTGGACACCGCGGAGCTGCTGGTCTCGATCCGCAGCATGTCGGCCGGCGGCCCGGCCGCGCCCGTGGCCACACGCCCCGTGGTGGCGGCACCGGCCGCCCCGGCCCCGGTCGCGCCCGCCCGGCCCGGCGTGCGCCAGCTGGAACTGACCGTGGGCCCCCTGCCCGACCCCGACGACGCCGACAACCTGGTCGAGCTGTTCAAGGAAATCACCGACCTGGGCACCATCGAAGCGCTGGACGCCGGCCGCACGACGGAAGGCCTGCGCCGCTTCAAGGTGCTGACCAGTTCGACCGACAGCGACCTGATCGACCTGTTCAACTTCCACGTGGCCCGCGAACACATCAAGCTGGCACCGATGGACGCCGGCTACGGCTTCTTCGACAAGGCGCCGGGCGCCCCGGCCGCCCTGTCGGCTTCGGCCGCCGCTGATGCGGCTCAAGGCTATGGCTTCTTCGACAACGCACCGGGCGCTCCGGCCGCCGCGGGCGAGGCGGCCGAAGCCGCCGCCGCCGCCCCGCCCGAGCTGCGCTCACCCGCGGCCAAGGTGGCGCCGGCGCGTGCCGAGAAGGCGGCCGCAGCGCCCGAATCGAGCACGCTGCGGGTGTCGGTGGAAAAGGTCGACCAACTCATCAACCTGGTGGGCGAACTCGTCATCACCCAGGCCATGCTGGCGCAGAACAGCAAGGGCGTGGACGCGGCGCTGAACCAGCAGATGGCATCCGGCCTGGCCGACCTGGAACGCAACACCCGCGACCTGCAGGAAGCGGTGATGTCGATCCGCATGATTCCGATGTCGCTGGTTTTCAACAGGTTCCCGCGCATGCTGCGCGACCTGGCCGCCAAGTTGGGCAAGAAGGTGGAACTGATGCAGGTCGGCGAAGCCACCGAACTGGACAAGGGCCTGGTCGAGAAGATCACCGACCCGCTGACCCACCTGGTTCGTAACAGCTGCGACCACGGCATCGAGATGCCGGCCGAACGCCTGGCCCAGGGCAAGCCCGAGCAGGGCACGATCACGCTGATCGCCACCCATGCCGGCGGCAGCATCGTCATCGAGGTGCGTGACGACGGCAAGGGCCTGAACCGCGCCAAGCTGCTCAGCAAGGCCAAGGAACGCGGCCTGGAGGTGTCGGACGCGATGACCGACCCCGAGGTCTACAGCCTGATCTTCGCGCCCGGCTTTTCCACCGCCGACGAGGTCACCGACGTGTCGGGCCGCGGCGTCGGCATGGACGTGGTGAAGAAGAACATCACCGCCCTGGGCGGCACGGTGGAGATCGATTCCGCCGAGGGTTACGGCATGACGGTGCGCGTGCGCCTGCCCTTGACCCTGGCCATCATGGACGGCATGAGCGTGGGCGTGGGCGAGGAGGTCTACATCCTGCCGCTGTCCAGCGTCGTCGAATCCTTCCAGGTGCAGCCCGGCCTGATCAAGACCATCGGCGGCAGTGGCCGGGTGGTGGAGGTGCGTGACGAGTACATGCCGGTGGTCGACCTGGAACGCATCTTCAACGTGCCGCGCTTCGACTTCGAGAACGTCACCAACATCATGGTCGTGGTGGAAGCCGAAGGCGGGCGCGTGGCGCTGCTGGTCGACGAGCTGCTCGGTCAGCAGCAGGTCGTGGTGAAGAACCTGGAGAGCAACTACCGGCGCGTCGACGACGTGTCGGGCGCCACCATCATGGGCGACGGCCGCGTGGCGCTGATCCTGGATGTCGGCTCGCTGGTGCGGCGGTCGCGGCACTGATGGCCGCCCATCGCGAGCTCGGCCCCTTCTTTCCTCATGCAAACGGTCTGACCATCAAGCTTCCGGAGTCAGTACCCATGTCTTCCCTGCACAGCAACGACAAGGCAACGCTGGTTGCGATGAGCGCCCTCTTCGCCGCCGCCGTGGCCTACGGCGCGGCCTACTCGGGCGCGGCGCTGCCGCTGGCGCTGGGTGCAGGGCTGTTCATCGCCGCGCTGGCGGTGGCGCTGCTGGGGGGCCGCCGCAATGGCAGCCCTGTCGTGTTGCCGGTGCTGGGCATGTGCATGGTGGCCTTGCTGATCCATGCCGCGCGCGGTCGGCCCGAAGCCCACTTTGCGGTCTTCGCCTTCCTCGCCTGCACCATCGTTTACCGCGACTGGCGCTCGGTCGTGGCCGCCGCCGCCACCATCGCCGTGCACCACCTCAGCTTCAACGCCCTGCAAGCCTGGGGTTACGGCCCGGTGTGTTTCACCGAGCCCAGCTGGCTGACGGTCATCGAGCACGCCAGCTACGTCGTCGTGCAGGCCGGGCTGCTGGTGGTGCTGTCGGTCCGAGCCCGCAGCGACGCTGCGACCAGCGCGCAGCTGGCCGGCGTGGCCAACGGCTTGCTGACGACCGAGGGCCGGGTGGATTTCGCGGCCGCCACGAGCGGCGCGGACAGCCAGGACGCCACGGCCCGCAAACTGGTCGACGCGCTGAGGCACATCGAACGCTCGATTGCGCAGGTCAACGAAAGCAGCGCGTCGATCTCGGATGCCGCCCAGGAAATCGCCAGCGGCAACCTGGACCTGAGTCAGCGCACCGAGCAGGCTGCCAGCTCGCTGCAGAACACCGCCAGCGCAATGCAGGAGTTGACCGCCAACGTGCGGCTGAATGCCGAAGCCGCGCTGGAAGCCCGGCGCCTGGCGACATCGGCGGCCGACGTGGCGCAGCGCGGCGGTGGCGCCGTGGCCCAGGTGGTCAGCACCATGGACGAGATCAATGCCAGTTCGCGGCGCATCGCCGACATCATCGGCACCATCGACGGCATTGCCTTCCAGACCAACATCCTGGCCTTGAACGCGGCGGTGGAAGCCGCCCGGGCCGGCGAGCAGGGCCGCGGCTTTGCGGTGGTGGCCACCGAGGTGCGCAGCCTGGCTCAACGCAGCGCCGCAGCGGCCCGCGAAATCAAGTCGCTGATCGGGGTCAGCGTCGATCGGGTCGAAGCCGGCACCCGCCAGGTGGCCGACGCGGGCAGCACGATGACCGAGATCGTGGCCAGCGTGCAGCGCGTCAGCCAGATCATCCAGGCCATCAGCACCGCCACGGCCGAGCAGAGCAGCGGGCTGGTCCAGGTCAACGGCTCGGTCGGCGATCTGGACCGCATGACGCAGCAGAACGCCGCGCTGGTGGAACAAAGCGCGGCCGCCGCCGAATCGCTGAAAGAACAGGCTGTGCGGCTGGGCGACCTGGTCGGCACCTTCAGGCTCGCAGCCACAACCCCAGGGGCCTGAGCCCGCCCCACACCGCCTATCCCATCATGAGCTTTCGACACATCCGCCTGTCCGCCCGCCTGGGCCTGGCTTTCGGGCTCATCCTGCTGCTGGTGCTGGCCATGGCCGGCCTGGGCATCTTCCAGCTCAGCCGCATCCAGTCCCTCAGCGACGAGCAGGGCGGGCTCGGCACGCAGCAAAGGCTGAGTCGCGAATGGCGCGCGCTGTCGGAACTGAATCTGACTCGCGGCATGGCCCTGGCCAAGGCCGGCAGCAACAGCGACGTGCGCGAACTGTCGGAAGCGCCGATGAAGGCCACCTCGCAGCGCATCGCCAGCACCACCGAGGAACTGGGCAAGATCCTGGTGGACGGACGGTCACGCCAGTTGCTGCAAGCCGCGCTGGACCAGCGCAAGACCTACACGGCGCTGCGCGACGGCCTGCTCAAGCGCCAGCGCCAGGGCGACGTGGTCGGTGCGGCCGAAGACGCCGACAGCAAGCTGGTGCCGGCCAGTGCCGCCTACCTGGCCAGCGTGGATGCACTCGACCAGCATCTGGGCGCTGTCCTGCAGCGCAGCGTCAGCGCACAAAATGACATCGCCCGGCGCGCCATCGTCGCCCAGGGCCTGCTGGCCGTGCTGGCGCTGGCGGCTGGCGCGGTCATGGCCTGGCTGACGACGCGCTCGGTGACGCTACCGCTGCAGGGGGCCATCACCGCCAGCCGCCGCATCGCCAGCGGCGACCTGTCGCAGACCCTGGCCTGGGACCGTCGCGACGAAATGGGCGAGCTGGGCCAGGCGCTGGATGCGATGACGCTGCAACTGTCGCAGTCGATGCGTGAAGTGCTGAGCACCTCAGACCAGATCAAGCACGCCTCGCAGGAAGTGGCCAGCGGCAGCGCCGACCTGAGCGCCCGCACCGAAAAGGCGGCCGGCTCGCTGCAGGACAGCGCGAGCTCCATCGAACAGCTGGCCGGCACCGTGCGCTCCAGCGCCGAGGCCGCACAGCAGGCCGGCGTTCTGGCGGCCCACGCCAGCGAGGTGGCGCAGCGGGGCGGCGTCACCGTGGGCCAGGTGGTCAGCACCATGGACGCGATCAACGCCAGCAGCCGCCAGATCGCCGACATCGTGGGCACCATCGACGGCATCGCCTTCCAGACCAACATCCTGGCGCTCAACGCTGCGGTGGAAGCCGCACGCGCCGGTGAACAGGGCCGCGGCTTCGCGGTGGTCGCATCGGAAGTCCGCTCGCTGGCCCAGCGCAGCGCCGCCGCGGCGCGCGAAATCAAGAGCCTGATCGGCGCCAGCGTCGAACGGGTGGAAGCCGGCTCGCGTCAGGTGGCGCAAGCCGGCACCACGATGACCGACATCGTGGCCAGCGTGCAGCGCGTCAACGACATCATCGGCGAGATCAGCACCGCCGCCGTCGAACAGAGCCAGGGCATCGCCCTGGTCAGCAGCGCCGTCAACGACATCGACGGCATGACCCAGCAGAACGCCGCGCTGGTGGAACAAAGCGCCGCCGCCGCCGAGTCACTGAAAGACCAGGCCAGCCGACTGGGCACGCTGGTGGCCAGCTTCCGCCTGCAGGCCGCCTGACGCCGGCCGCATGGCCCTTCTTCGCGCTGAAACACCCGTCCCTGCCCACACCGATCTTCCTGCCACCCGGAGTTCCCATCATGCTCAAGAGTCTTACTGCACAGCAACGACTGTCGCTGGCCATCGTCCTGCTGGTCGGCGGCCAGGCCGCGGCGCTGGCCGGCCCCGCGCTGGGCCTGGGTGCCTTCTGGTCGGCGAGCCTGGGCCTCGCGCTCGGCGCGGCGGCCATCACCGTGCTGCTGATCAACGCGATGCAGGTGCGCGACTTCATGCGCGGCTTCGTCGAACACGCGCAGCGCATGGCCGGTTCGGACCTGTCGTCGGAGATACGCGAAGAGACGGGCAGCCCCGACAGCCAGGCGCTGACGGGCAGCCTGCGTGCCCTGCAGACCTCGCTGCGCAGCACCCTGGGCGGCATCCGCGGCGGCGCCGACGGCATCAAGATCGCCGCCCAGGAAATCGCCATGGGTAACAACGACCTGAGCGCGCGCACCGAGCAGACGGCCAGCAACCTGCAGCAGGCGGCCAGCGCGATGACGCAGCTGACCAACACCGTCAAGCAGACCGCCGATTCGGCGCGCACCGCCAACCAGCTGGCCTCGTCGGCCAGCCAGGTGGCCGGGCGCGGTGGCGAGGTCGTTGCGCAGGTGGTCAGCACCATGGACGAGATCAACACCAGCAGCAAGAAGATCGCCGACATCATCGGCGTCATCGACGGCATCGCTTTCCAGACCAACATCCTGGCGCTGAACGCGGCCGTGGAAGCGGCGCGCGCCGGTGAACAGGGCCGCGGCTTTGCCGTGGTGGCGTCGGAAGTTCGCTCGCTGGCGCAACGCAGCGCCGAGGCCGCCCGCGAGATCAAGAGCCTGATCGGCAGCAGCGTCGAGAAGGTGGAAAGCGGTTCGCGCCTGGTGGCCGCTGCCGGCAGCACGATGACCGAGATCGTCAGCAGCGTGCAGCGCGTCAGCGACATCATTGCCGAGATCAGCGCCGCCGCCGCCGAGCAAAGCGAAGGCATCAACCAGGTCAACCACACGATGGCGCAGCTGGACCAGGCGACGCAGCAGAACGCCGCGCTGGTGGAACAGGGCGCAGCGGCTGCCGAGTCCTTGCGCGACCAGTCGGGTCAGCTGGTGGCAGCCGTCAGCGGCTTCCACCTGGTTGGTGCTGCGTCCGCCGCCGCGCCACGCCCGGCCACGCCGGCGCTGATGGCACAGCGCACGATCAGCCTGGCCCGCAGCCCGGTCGCCCCGCCCGCCGCCCAGGCCAAGGCAGCCGCCCCGCGTGCGGCGCTGGCCGCCGCCAGCGCGGCGTCGTCCGCCCCGCGCGCCAGGCCAGCGGCGCCATCCAGCCCCAAGGCCGCTGCGCCGGCGCCGGCCGCTGCGGCCACGCCCGCCGCTTCGACCGGCGCCAGCGACGACTGGGAAACCTTCTGAACCGCGCGCTTCAGCGTACCACCGGCCTGCCGATAAGGCAGTGGACACCCCGCTTACACCGCAAGGAACCGCCATGGAGATGATTGCCGAAACCCCCCAGGTCGCCCGCCACGAAGCGGCGCGCGCCAACGCCGCCGCCGCAGCCAGTGCCGCCGGTTCGACCGGCCGCACCTCACAGGGCGGCGAATTCCTGACCTTCCGCCTGGGCGCCGAGGAATACGGCATCGACATCCTGCGCGTGCAGGAGATCCGCTCCTACGAACAGCCCACGCGGATTGCCAATTCGCCGGCCTTCATCAAGGGCGTGGTGAACCTGCGCGGCGTCATCGTGCCCATCATCGACCTGCGCCTGAAACTGGGCTGCGACACGGCCGAATACAACACCTTCACCGTGGTGGTGGTGCTGAACGTGCGCGGCCGCGTGGTCGGTGCGGTGGTCGATTCGGTGTCGGACGTGCTGGAACTCGGCCGCGACCACATCAAGCCGGCACCGCAGCTGAACAGCAGCGTCGATGCCAGCTTCATCACCGGCATCGGCACCATCAAGAACGGCCCCGCTGAAGGCCCAGCCGACCGCATGCTGATCCTGATGGACATCGAAGGCCTGATGAGCAGCGCCGACATGGGCCTGATCGGCGATTGACCGACAGCGATGGCCACGACCTCGTCAAGCAGCACATCGCGATGGTCGAGGCCAGGCCGACGTGTGCGAGGCGGGAAGAAACGTGCGCCTCTGGTTGAACACGCCTTGCCATGACCACCCCGCTCGCGGTGCGGGACCGCGAAGAACCCACCCGCGGCTACTTCAGGTCCCTCGTCGAGCACAGCGGCGACGCCATCATCGGCCGGTCGCTGGACGGCCGCGTCCTCAGCTGGAACGGCGCCGCCGAACGGCTGTTCGGCTGGACGGCCGACGAGATGCTGGGCCAGACGCTGTCGCGCCTGTTTGCGGCCGACAAGCGGCTGGAAGAAAGCCGCCTGCTGCAGCGCCTGGCGCAAGGCGCACGGGTCGAGCCCTACGAGAGCGAACGCCTGCACCGCGACGGCCACCTGCTCGATGTGGCCGTGACCGTCTCGCCGATCACCGATGCCGATGGCCGCGTGGTGGCGGTGTCGAAGATCGTGCGCGACATCGGTGACCGTGTGCAGGCCCAGCGCAGCATCTGGCTGCAGGTGCATTTCGACCCCCTGACCCAGTTGCCCAACCGGCGGCTGCTGCTGGAGGAACTCGACGCGGCCCTGCTGAAGGCCGACCAGCTGCAGATCGAGGCCGCCATCCTGTTCATCGACCTCGACCACTTCAAGAATGTCAACGGTTCGCTGGGCCACGCGGCCGGCGACGCGCTGCTGGTGGAGGTCTCCAGCCGCGTCCGCGCCTGCGTGCGCGCTGCCGACATCGTGGCCCGGCTGGGCGGCGACGAATTCGTGGTCCTGCTGCCCGGCCTGCGTGATCGGGGCGAAGCCGACGCGGTGGCCGCGCGCATCAACCAGCGCCTGTCCGAGCCCATCGCGCTGCGCCGCGACGTCGTGCAACTGAGCTGCAGCATCGGCTACGTCGTCTACCCGGCCGACGGCCTGTCGGCCAGCGAACTCTTCGCGCATGCCGACCTGGCGATGTACGAATCCAAGCGCCTGGGCCGCAACCAAACCTTGCGCTTCGACGCCGCCCTGCAACTCGCCGGCCGCCGCCGCAGCCGCCTGCTGACCGACCTGCACAGTGCCATCGAACGCGAGCAGCTGCATCTGGAATACCAGCCCGTCTACACGCTGGACGGCCGCCACATGGCCAAGTGCGAAGCGCTGCTGCGCTGGACGCACCCGGAATTCGGCAGCGTCAGCCCGGCCGAATTCATACCCATCGCCGAAGACAGCGGCATCATCACCACCATCGGCGACTGGGTGTTTCGCAGCGCAGCGCGCCAGTTGGCGGCATGGCGGTCGCTGAACCCCCACTTGCAGATGACGGTGAACGTGTCGGTGCTGCAGTTGCGGGCGGCCGACCAGCGCATGGCGCAGTGGCCCGCCTTCCTGACCGAACTCGGGCTGGCACAGCACACCATGGTCGCCGAGATCACCGAAAGCGTGATGGTCGAGAGCAGCGGCGCCACCGAATCCAGCCTGCGCCTGCTGCGGGCGGCCGGCATCGAGATCGCGGTGGACGACTTCGGCACCGGCTTTTCCTGCCTGGCCTCGCTGGACCGGCTGGACGTGAACTGCCTGAAGATCGACGCCTCGTTCACCCGCAAGCTGGCGCCGGGCGCCCGCGTCATCGCCCTGTGCCAAGCCATCACCGCCATGGCCCATGCGCTGGGGCTGCAGGTGGTGGTGGAAGGCGTGGAGACCGAAGCGCAACTCTCGCTGCTGCGCGACATCGGCTGCGACCTGGTGCAGGGCTACCTGCTGTCACGGCCGGTGCGGGCCGAGGTGCTGACCGGGATGCTGGCGGCGATGGCGGGGCCGATCGCGGCCTAGCGTCGGCGCGGCAGGAATGGGCCGCGCCGACGCTACACCGCCGCCGACCGGCGCAGCGTCTCCACCACCGGGCGTCGCAGCACCTCGCGCAGCCCCCACCAGCCGGCCATCAAGGCCAGCAGGGCACCGGTGGCCGCGCCGACCAGCGGCACCCACGGGGAAGGGCTCCAGCTGAACTCGAAGGCATAGCGGGCCAGGCCCCAGCCCACGGCCATTGCGGCCAGCGCGGCCAGCGCGCCGGCCAGCGCGCCCACGCCGAGCAATTCGGCGCGTTGCACCTGGGCCAGCAAACGGCTGCTGGCGCCCAGCGCCCGCATGATGGCGAATTCCCGCGAACGCTGGTCGCGGGTGGCCGAGACGGCCGCGAACAGCACCACCAGGCCGGCCACCAGCGTGAAGCCGAAGAGGAATTCGACCGCCCGGATGACCTGGTCCAGCACGCGCTGCACCTGGGCGATGCTGGCCGACACGTCGATGTTGGTGATGTTGGGGAAGTCGCGGCTCAGCCGGTTGTCGAAGCTGGGGCCCGCTGCGCCGGTCGCCGCCGCAGGGGGCGCGCGAAAGGCGCTGATGTAGGTGGCCGGCACGTCGGCCATCACCGCCTGCGGAAACATCACGAAGAAGTTGGCGCGCATCGATCCCCAGTCGACCTTGCGCAGCGTGCTGATGCGGCCTTCCTTGACCTGGCCGGCGATGTCGAAGCGCAAGGTGTCGCCCAGCTTCAGGCGCAGTTGCTGGGCAATGCCGGCTTCGACGCTCAGGCCACCGGCCTCGTCGCTCACCCAGCGCCCGCCGACCACGGTGTTGCCATCGGGCAGTGTGGCGCTGTGGCTGAGGTTGAACTCGCGCTCGGCCAGGCGGCTGGCGCGTTCGTCATTCGCGTAGTCGGCGGGCGTGACCAGCCTGCCGTTGATGGCCACCAGTCGGCCGCGGATCATCGGATACCAGTCGTAGCGCTGCACGCCGGCCTGCTTCAAGGCGGCGCGGAAGTCGTCGGCCTGTTCGGGCTGCAGGTTGATGACGAAACGGTTGGGCGCGTCGGGCGGTGTGGCCTGGCGCCAACTGCTGATGAGGTCGGTGCGCAGCAGCACCAGCAGCATCAGCGCCAGCAGGCCGACCGCCAGGGCCGACACCTGCAGCACGGCAAAAGCCGGCCGCGCCGCGATCTGCCGTGTGGCCAGCACCAGCCAGCGCGGCGCGCGGCTCTCCGGCACGGCGCGCTTGAGCAGCCCCACCGCCAGCCACGACAAGCCCGCGAACACCGCCGCCGCGGCGGCGAAACCGCCCACGGCGATGGCGCCCAGCTTGAGGTCCGACGACACGCCCAGCAGCAGCGCCGCGAAGCCCAGCATGCCGGCCGCCAGCACGCCCAGCGACGCCGCCTTCAGCCCGCCCACGTCGCGGCGGATGACGCGCAGCGGCGGCACGCGGGCCAGCTGCAGCACCGGCGGCAGGCCGAAGCCCAGCAGCAGCGTCAGCCCGACACCCAGGCCGAACAGCGCCGGCCACGGCCCCGGCGCGGGCAGGCTGGCCGACACCAGGCCGGCCAGCAGGCTGACGAAGACGAAGTGCACCGCCAGGCCGATGAGCACGCCCAGGCCGCTGGCCAGCAGGCCGACGAAACCGAATTCCAGCGCGTAGGCGCCGGCAATGCGCCGCTGGCTCAGACCCAGCACGCGCAGCAGGGCGCAGTCGTCGAGGTGGCGCGCGGCGAATTCGCGCGAGGCGATGCCCACCGCCACCGCGGCCAGCAGGGCCGACAGCAGCGCCACCAGGTTCAGGAATTTCTCGGCGCGGTCCAGCGTCTGCTTCATCTCGGGCCGGCCGCTGTCGACGTTTTCCACGCGCAACCCGCGCAAGGCTTCGGTCTTGATGCGGGCCTCGGTCCAGCGCACGAAGTCGCGCACCAGCGCGTCGCCCTGGCTGCCGCTCAGGCGCGCCGGTGCGGCCACCGCCAGGCGGTAGCTGACGCGACTGGCGGGTTGGATCAGGCCGGTCGCTTCGAGGTCGGCCACGGCCAGCATCACCCGCGGCGCGAAGCTGGAAAAGCCGGTGCCGCGGTCGGGTTCCACGACGATGATCTTGGCGATCGTCAACGTGGCGTCGCCCAGCAGCAGCGGGTCGCCCACTTGCAGTTGCAGCCCGTCGAGCAGGGCGGCGTCGACCCACACCGTGCCCGGCCGGGGCGCGGCCACCAGGGTCTGCACCGGCGCGCCGGGTGCGTCCTGCACTTGCACCTGGCCCCGCAAGGGGTAGGCCGTGCCCACCGCCTTCACGGCCACCAGGCGGGTGGCACCGCCCTTGTCGTCGGCTGCGCGGCCCATGCTGGGAAAGCCGGCACTCTGCGAAGTCAGCAGGCCCAGGGCTTCGGCCCGGGCCAGCAGTTCGGGCGGCGCCGGGCGGTCGCTGCCGACCACGGCGTCGCCACCCAGCATCTGGCGCGCATCGCGCTGCAGGCCGGCATTCAGGCGGTCGGCGAAGAAGCCCACCGCGGTCAGCGCGGCCACGGCCAGCAGCACGGCGATGACCAGCAGACGCAGTTCACCGGCGCGGAAATCGCGGCGGGTCTGGCGCCAGGCCAGGGTCAAGACGGACGGTGCTTGCAGCTTGTTCATGCCGCCACGGTAGCGCATGCGGCCCGGCCTTGAATGACGCAGGGCACGGGGCCCGACCGGTCAGGGCGCGCCCACCACCAGATAGGCATTCACCGACCCGCTGCCGGCCCGCCCCACACCCACGAAGACCGGCCCGAAAACGGTCTCGCCGCCCAGATAGAAAGCCACCGAATTCAGCCAGCCGGTGCGCGGCTGCAGGGTGTAAGGCTGGGCGATCTTGCCCGCCTCCAGGGCCACGCCCACGCGCAGATCGCCGCGCATTCCCAACGGGGCATGGCCGATGATGCGTTCGGCGCGCACGTTCGCGTAGGCCGCTTCGTCGCCGAGCAGCTGGCCGGTGGCGTAGCCCGTGAGGTTGAGAAAGCCGCCCAGCTTGGCCGCGTCGTAGATCGGCAGTTGGCCGCGCGGCGAACCCGTCCAGCTGGCGCGGGCGCCGAGCACCCAGTCCTGCACCGGCCAGGCGGCGCGGCCGTCCAGGTTGACGCGCGAATAGCCGCTGCGGTCGGAGCTGTAGTAAGAGGCCTGCGCCGACCAACCCCGGCGCGCGAAGTACAGGCGGTCGAACTGGTCCATGTCCAGGCTGAGCAGCCAGCCGTTGCTCGACTGTGGGCCCACACTGGAGAAGATGTCGATGCCGGTTTGCAGCTCCTTGCTGGCGCGCATGTCGCGCCAGCCGAAACGCAACTGGCCCAGCAGGCTGAAGTTCATCCCGGCCGTCAGGTCCAGCCGGCTGCGCGACACCCTGTAATAGGCGATGCGCTGCTCGCGCAGCCAGTAGTCGCTGCTCTCGCGCTTGAATTCGGTCTGCGCGTCGACGAACCAGCGTTGAGCGGCGTCCAGCGGCTGGTAGAACTCGGCGCCCAGGCCGGTCACACTGCCCAGTTCACCGACCAGCAGCAGCTCGCCGCCCAAGGGGTTCAGCCAGGTCTTGTGGTAGCCCGCCCGCAGCCGGTAGGTGCTGCCCTGGCTGAGGTTGCTGTCGAGCTGCAGGGCCAGGCGCAGGTAGTCGGGGCCCCAGCTCTTTTCCACCGGCATCACGCGCAGCACGTTCTTGCCCTGCTGTGACAGCACGGTGTAGTCCACCCGTTCGTAGCTGCCGTCGCCATAGGCCCGCAACAGGTCGCGGTTCAGTGTGGCGGTGTCCAGCGGCGCGCCGTCGCGCTGCTCCAGGTAGCGCAGCACGACGGCCGGGTTGACGCGGGCCAGACCGGCGATCTCCACGCTGTCGATGCGCGGGACGTCGCGCTCGCGCACCGCGACGCGCTGGCGCCAGGCGGCATAGGCCTCGGGTGACACGCTGAGTGCCGACAGCTGCGGCGCCATCGCCTCGGCGGCGACCCGCCCGCGCTCGGCGGCTGCCTCGTGGCGGTCGAAGGAAGCGGCGGTGATGTCGCCCAGCTCGGGCTTGATGTAGATATCGCCGGCCTTCAACGTGGCCAGCGAGGCACTGACGTTCTGCTCGGTCAGCAGCGCCACCATCTGCGCCGTGACGCTGAGCAAGCCATTGACCTGTTCGGGCGGCAGCGGCGGCGAACCGACGTTGACGGCAATGACCACGTCCGCCGCGCAGCGTTCGCGCACCTCGCGGATGGGCACGTTGTCGACCAGGCCGCCATCGACCAGCTTGCGCCCACGGTAGTCCAGCGGCGCCATCAGGCCGGGCACGCTCATGCTGGCACGCATGGCCATGGTCAGGCTGCCGTCGCGGAAGACCACGCGCTCGCCGGTGCCGATGTCGGTGGCGACGATGGACACCGGCAGCGGCAACTGCTGCAGTTCGCGTTCGCCTTCGTCGGCGCGCACCAGATGGTTGAAGAAGAGCTTGATCTTCTGCCCCGACACCACGCCCGGCAGGGACACCGCGCCATTGGCGACGAAGCCGGTTTCGCTGCCCGGCAGGAACTGCTGCGACAGGCGCTTGTGGCGGAAGTTCAGCTCGGTGTAGTCGGGGTTGTCGTCGAACATGTCGGCCCAGTCGGCCTTGGCCAGCTCGCTGCCCATGGTGGGTGGCGAGAGGCCGGCCGCCCAGGCGCCCGCCACCAGCGCACCCATGCTGGTGCCGGCCACGCAGTCCACCGGGATGCGCAGGCGTTCCAGCACCGCCAGCACGCCGATGTGCGCCGCGCCACGGGCGCCGCCACCGCCGAGCACCAGACCGACCTTGGGGCGGTCAGCGGCCTGGGCCGACGCCACCAGCGTGGCCAGGACCACACAAAACAGATACTTCATCCCATAATTATGGGGCCCCCAGGGCGCCAGGCAGGCCCGGCGGCTACTGCATGAACCCGATGGCCGGGCGCCGCGCGTTGCCGCCCGGCAGGTCGGCCAGCTCGATGCCCTCGCGCCCGGCCAGGCGCGCGTTGCCGAAGGCCGTCATCCAGGCACGGCGCATCTCGCGCGGGGCCATGCCGGACAGGCGCTCCAGCACGCCGTCGGACGGCGCTGCGCCAAAGCGCTGGCCCCAGTCGTGGCCGGCGCGCAACTGCTGGTACAGACGCAGCGCGATGGCCGCGGCGGCGGACGCGTCAGGGGCCTGAACCTCGAAGACGTTCATGCGGTTCAGGATGGGTTCGGGAATGCTCCGCTCGTCGTTGGCCGTGGCCACCCAGATGACCTGGCTGGCGTCGATGGCGACGTCGGCGTATTCGTCGGTGAAGGTGCCGGCGGTGTCGTGCTCCAGCAGGCTGTACAGCGCACCCAGCGGGTCGTAGGCGTGCTCGGCGCGGGCCTTGTCGATCTCGTCGACCACCATCACCGGGTTGGCGTAAGCGCCGTCCACCAGGGTCTCGAAGACCTTGCCCGGCCGCGCGCCCTTCCACTGGCTGCTGGCGCCCGACAGCACCCAGCCGGCGGTCAGGCTGCTCATGCTGATGAAGCCCAGGCCGGTGCCCAGCAGTTGCGCGATTTCACGCGCGAAGTGGGTCTTGCCGATGCCCGGCGGGCCCAGCAACAACATGGGCGTGATCTCCAGCGCGTCGCGGCTGTCGGTGCACAGCGCCAGCTGGCGGCGCACGTCGTCCAGGACGGCGCTGAAGTTGGGCATCTCGTCATAGAGATGGTCCATGGCCGGCAGACCGGCCGGCTTGACCTGGAAACGCTCGGGGCCCTTTTCCAGCATGCGTTCGTAGGTGGCGCGCAGCGCGTCGTGGTCGCGCGCATCGCGGGGCGGCAGCTTGTCCAGGCGCTGGCTGACATCACCCACCCGGTACAGGCTGCGCATGCGGGCTATCGGGATGCCGCCGCAGGCGCACGGCGCCTTGAAGGGGACCAGGCCGGTTTCAGCGCTCATCGGTGCAGTCTCCTTCGAGGGGTTGAGCCATTGAAGCAAACCCGGCCGCGGACACCGCGCGAAACAAGGGGGCGCCAGCACGGCATTTCAGGGCCATGGCCTGGCCACCGTGGACCGCAGCGCGCCGCAGATGGCGCAGGCCACCGCGACCCGCGCCTGAACCCTGCGCGTCGCCCGCTGGGCCGCGCGCGCAAACGGTCCTCCTGCGTCCCGTGCGACGGGACACTGCCCCGGCCCTGCCGGGGCTTTTTTCTGCTCAGTAGGTCCTGCCCTTCCCGTACTGGGCATGCTGGCGCCTTTGCAGGGGCGTGGACTTGGCCATCGCCGCGAAGTGCGCGCCGGCGTGGGCGTGCGAGATGGCCAGACCCAGCGCGTCGGCAGCGTCCTTGCCGGGCAGCGCCGGCAGCTTCAACAGGCGTTTGACCATTTCCTGCACCTGCGCCTTGTTGGCCAGGCCATGGCCGACGACGGCTTTTTTCATCTGCAGCGCGGTGTACTCGGCCACTGGCAGATGGCCCACCACCAGCGCGGCCAGCGCGGCACCGCGGGCCTGGCCCAGCAGCAAGGTGCTTTGCGGGTTGACGTTGACGAAGACGATCTCCACGCAGGCGCAGTCGGGCGTGTAGCGCTCGACCACCTCGCGCACGCCTTCGAAGATGATCTTCAGCCGACCCGGCAGGTCGCCACGCGGCGCTTCCAGCGTGCTGATGGTGCCGCTGGCGACGTAGCCCAGGCTCGAGCCCTGCACGTCGACCACGCCGAAGCCGGTGCGTTGCAAGCCGGGGTCGATACCGAGGATGCGCATCAGACGAGGTACCAGCGAACGAAGTGGAAGAAAACGGGCGCGGCGAAGCACAGCGGCGCCACGCGGTCCAGCAGACCGACGGCGCCGGTGACCGAACTGCGGTTGCCCCAGAAGCGCACACCGGCGTCCTTCTTCAAGGCCCGCATCACCAGTTCACCCAAGGTGCCGCAACCGCCCGCTACGGCAGCCATCACGGCGGCACGCCCCGGGTCGACGGGCGTGATCCAGAACAGCGCTGCGCCCACCGCCGCCGCCGACCACAGGCCGATCAGCCAGGCGCGCCACGAGAAGCTGCGGTCGATCTGCCGCGCCAGCGGGCGGCGGCGCAGCCAACGGCTGGCGAGTTCCTGCGCAATCTGCGCGGCGGCCGTGGCCATCACCAGGAAGAACAGCAGGAAGGCGCCGCGGTCGGCGTAGGCCGGCAGCTGCAACAGCAGCAGGGCCGGTGCGTGCGACAGGCCGTAGACGCAGACCATGATGCCCCACTGGATCTTGGCGTTGCGTTCGAGAAATCGTTCGGGGTCGCCGGCCAGCGCGCTGGCCACGGGGATGGCCAGGAAGACATAAACCGGGACGAACACCGTGAACAGGTCGAAGGCCCGCGTGCCGACCAGCAGGTACTGCAAAGGCAGCGCGCCGAAGAAGGCCAGCAGCAGGCTGCGGTGGTCGCCGCGCCGCGTCTTCACCAGGGTGATGAATTCACGCAGCGCGAAGAAGCTGAACAGGCTGAAAGCCAGCGTGGCGCCCAAGGGCCCCGAAACCCAGGCCAGCCAGAACACCGTGCTGCCCAGCCACATGGCGCGCAGGTCGCGCAGCAGCCGCTGCTGGCGGTCGCGTTGCGCTTCGCTCAGCGTCTGTCCGCTGGCCCGCAGGCTGAGCACCAGAACGCCCAGCGACACCAGCACCAGCACGCCGAACAGCACCACGAACAGCAGCGCCACCTGGCCGTTCACGCTGAGCGTGCGCAAGGGGTTCATGCGCGCCCCGGTCGGGCTGCCAGCACGGCGGCCCGCGCGCGGTCGAGGAATTCGCGCTTGTCCTCGCCGGGCTGCAGGTTGAGCGGCGTGCCGAAGGTGACGGTGCACAGGATGGGCACAGGCACCACTTCACCCTTGGGCATGACGCGCTGCACGTTGTCGATCCAGGCCGGGATGAGTTGCACGCCGGGAAACATCTCGGCCAGATGAAAGAGCCCGCTCTTGAAGGCCTGCGGTTCGCCGCGGTTGCTGCGCGTGCCTTCGGGGAAGATGACCAGCGTATCGCCGCCTTCCAGGGCGCGCACCAGCGGCTCCAGCGGGTCCTGCTCGTCGCTGCGCTGCCGTGCCACGTAGACGGCGTTGAACACCGCCGTCGTCAGCCAGGTCTTGAAAGGCGTCGAGGTCCAGTAGTCGCGCGCCGCGATGGGCCGCGTGCGGGCCCGCAACTCACGCGGCAAGGCAGCCCAGATCAGCACCCAGTCCAGGTGGCTCTGGTGGTTGGCGAAGTAGATGCGCTGTTCGGCCTTGGGCGGACAGCCCTTCCAATGGCCCTGCGCACCCGTGATCAGGCGGGCGATGAAGGCCAGCAACAGGCCCATGAGATCGGCGCGGGACATGGGCCGGATGCTAAGCGCCGTGCCCTTCGCCAGCGCTGCTGCTCAATGCCGGAAGTGGCGTATGCCCGTGAAGACCATGGCGATACCGCGTTCGTCGGCGGCCGCGATGACTTCGTCGTCGCGCAGGCTGCCGCCGGGCTGGATGACGCAGGCCGCGCCGGCGTCGATGACCACGTCCAGGCCGTCGCGGAAGGGGAAGAAGGCGTCGCTGGCCACCGCGCTGCCGGCCAGGGTCAGACCGGCGTTGCCCGCCTTGATGGCGGCCATGCGGGCGCTGTCGACGCGGCTCATCTGGCCGGCGCCCACGCCCAGCGTCATGCCACCGGCGCAGAAGACGATGGCGTTGCTCTTGACGAACTTGGCCACCTTCCAGGCGAACAGCAGGTCGGCCATCTGCGCGGCGGAGGGCTGCAACTTCGTCACCACCCGCAATTCGGCCGGCAGCACGTTCTTGGCATCCTGGCTTTGCAGCAACAGGCCGCCGCCCACGCGCTTGAAGTCCAGCAGGTTCATGGTCGGCGTCAGCGGCACTTCCAGCAAGCGCAGGTTCTGCTTGCTGGCCAGCAGACTACGGGCCTGCGGCGTGATGGACGGCGCGATGGCCACCTCCACGAACTGCTTGGCCGCGTTGATGGCCGCCACCACGTCGGCGTCCAGCGGGCAGTTCAAGGCCAGGATGCCGCCATAGGCACTGGTCGGGTCGGTCTGGAGTGCCTTGAGGTAGGCCTCGACCGCGGTGGCCGCCACGGCCACGCCGCAGGGGTTGGCGTGCTTGACGATGACGCAGGCGGCCTGCTGCGGTGGCAGGCTCTTGACGCATTCCCAGGCCGCGTCGGCGTCGGCGATGTTGTTGTAGCTCAGGGCCTTGCCCTGCAGTTGCGTCCAGCCGGCCAGCAGGCCGCGTGCGACCACCGCGTCGCGGTAGAAGGCCGCGCTCTGGTGCGGGTTCTCGCCGTAGCGCATGTCCTGGGTCTTGGTGACCTGCAGGGTGTAGACCGCCGGGTAAGGCTCGCGCGCGGGCACGGCGCTGACCTGGTTTTCGGCACCGGGCTGCAGCGCGCTGAGGTAGTTGCTGATCATGCCGTCGTAGGCCGCCGTGTGCGCGTAGACCTTCTTGGCCAGCATGAACTTGGTGTCGCGCTGCACCAGCCCGGCATGCAGTTCAGCCAGCACGCGGGGGTAGTCGGACGGGTCGATGACCACCGCCACGTCGGCCCAGTTCTTGGCCGCCGCGCGCAGCATGGCCGGGCCACCGATGTCGATGTTCTCGATGGCGTCTTCCAGCGTGCAGTCGGGCCGTGCGGTGGCCTGCGCGAAGGGGTAGAGGTTGACGATCAGCAGGTCGATGGTCTCGATGCCGTGGGCGGCCAGCGCGGCCATGTGTTCGGGCAGGTCACGCCGCGCCAGCAGGCCGCCGTGGATGCGCGGGTGCAGGGTCTTCACGCGGCCGTCCAGCATCTCGGGAAAGCCCGTCACCTCGGCCACCTCGGTGACGGCCAGGCCGGCGTCGGCCAGCAGCCGCGCGGTGCCACCGGTCGACAACAGGCGCACGCCGGCGTCGGCCAGCGCACGCGCGAAATCGACGATGCCGGTCTTGTCGGAAACGGAAAGCAGCGCTGTGGTCATGGGATGAGTTTGTGCCCCTGCAGCTTGCGCCTCAGGGTGTTGCGGTTGATGCCCAGCCAGTCGGCGGCCTTGCTCTGGTTGCCCTCGGCGTGGCGCATCACCACGTCCAGCAGCGGCTTCTCGGCAGCGTCCAGAAAGAGCTCGTGCAGCGCCCCGGGCTCGGCCCCGCGCAAGTCCTTGAAGTACTGCTCCACGCTGTGGCGGATGCAGTCGTCGATGTCTTGCTTGCTCATGCCGCGATGGCGTCGGGTTCGGGCTGGCGCGCGTCGTTCGCGGCCATGGCCACCGCGTCCGGCAGCGCCTGCGGCAGCAGGACGTGACGGTCGGCGAGCTGCTCGAAATAGTCGGTGACGGCCTGCACCTGCGCACGGCTGTCGTCCAGCGTGTTCATCTGGTCGCGGAAGGCCAGGCCGCCCGGCAAGGTCTTCACCGCCCAGCCGATGTGCTTGCGCGCGCTGCGCACGCCGGTGCGCTCGCCGTAGAGCGCGTAGTGGTCGTGCAGGTGCTCGGTCAGCCAGGCCTGGACCTGGCGCGTCGGCGGCGGCGGCAGGTGCACGCCGGTGGCCAGAAAGTGCGCGATCTCGCGGAAGATCCACGGCCGTCCCTGCGCGGCGCGGCCGATCATCAGGGCGTCGGCGCCGGTGGCGCGCAGCACGGCCCGCGCTTGTTCCGGCGTGGCGATGTCGCCGTTGGCCACCACCGGTATCTGCAGCGCGGCTTTCACGGCCGCCACGGTCTCGTATTCCGCCTGGCCGCCATAGCCCTGCTCGCGCGTGCGGCCGTGCACCGCCACCATGGCCACGCCGCTGTCCTGCGCGGCGCGCGCCAGGCTCAGGGCATTGCGTTCCGTGGCACACCAGCCGCTGCGCATCTTCAAGGTCACCGGCACGCCGCGCGGTGTGCAGGCCGCGACCACCGCCTGCACGATGGCCATGGCCAGCACCTCGTCCTGCATCAAGGCCGAGCCGGCCCACTTGTTGCAGACCTTCTTGGCCGGGCAACCCATGTTGATGTCGATGACCTGCGCGCCGCGGTCGATGTTGTGGCGCGCGGCGTCGGCCATCTCCTGCGGATCGACACCGGCAATCTGCACCGCGATGGGCGCCGCTTCGCCGGTGTGGTCGGCGCGGCGCGAGGTCTTCAGCGAGTCCCACAAATCGCGCCGGCTGGTCACCATCTCGCTGACGGCATAGCCCGCGCCCAGGCGCTTGCAGAGCATGCGGAAGGGCCGGTCGGTGACACCGGCCATGGGTGCGACGAACAGCGCATTCGGCAATTCGATGGAACCTATGCGCATGGGAGTTGGATCGCAGCCGACTGCTGAAAAATGAGGCGCGAGTATAGCGGTGCGCTTGCGCGCGGCAGCGCGCTGACCGGGGCCTGGCCGTCTGTCCATAATCAGCGCCGATGGAATCCTGGCTGCAATCCCTGCTGACCCTGTTCGCACTGCCGCAGTACGGCCTGCTGACGGTCTTCATCGTTTGCGTGATCTCGGCCACGCTGATCCCGGTGGGCTCGGAATTCGCCGTCATCGGGCTGGTCAAGCTCAACCCGGAACTGTTCTGGCCGGCCGTCGTGGTGGCCACCCTGGGCAACACCCTGGGCGGCGCCATCAGCTGGTGGACGGGCTATGGCGCCGAGGTGCTGTTCGAACGCGTGCAGCACAAGAAGGTGGAGGCCCGTGCGCTGAAGTGGCTGGAGGGTTTCGGCCCCAAGGCCTGCCTGCTGTCCTGGCTGCCGGTGGTGGGCGACCCGCTGTGCGCCGTGGCCGGCTGGTTGCGCCTGCCCTTCTGGCCCTGCCTGGGCTATATGGCCGTCGGCAAGTTCGGCCGCTACGTGATGATGACCGGCGGCCTGATCTGGGCCTGGCCCGGCCGCTACACCTTCTGAGGTCCCGGCCCGCCCGAATCGCCGCGCAAGGCCGCGCCGCTGCGGCCTGTTGGAGCACACCCTTGAGCACCGCCACACCCGCTTACGACGAACTCAGCGCGACCTGGGCCCGGCTGCACCGGCTGGGCCATCTGCAATCACTGGCCGCTTGGGACCAGGCCGCCAACATGCCGCCCAAAGGCAACGAGGCGCGCGCCGCGGCGATGGGCGAAATGGCCGCCCTGCTGCACCGCCTGCGCACCGACCCGGCCCTGGGCCGCCATCTGCAGCGCGCCGAGCAGGAAGGCTTGAGCGACCTGCAGCGCGCCAACCTGCGCGAAATGACCCGCCAGTGGCGTGCCAGCACGGCGCTGCCCGAGAGCCTGGTGCAGCGCCGGCAGTGGGCCACCTCGCGCTGCGAACACGCCTGGCGCAGCCAGCGACCGGCCAACGACTGGGCCGGCTTCCAGGAGAACTTCAAACCGGTCCTCGCCGTGGCCCGCGAAGAGGCCGCGCTGCTGTCGGCCCAGACCGGCCTGCGCCCCTACGACGCCCTGATGGACCGCTACGAGCCCGGCATGAGCTGCCAGCAACTCGACCGTGTTTTCGGCGAGGTGCGGCAGTGGCTGCCCGGGCTGATCCAGCAGGTCACCGAGCGCCAATCGAGGGCCGCCGTGATCACGCCGGTCGGACCTTTCCCGGTCGAGCGGCAACGGGTCTTGTGCGAGCAGGTCATCGCCCTGCTGGGCTTCGATTTCGAGGCCGGCCGCCTGGACGTCAGCACCCACCCCTTCTGCGGCGGCGTGCCCGAAGACGTGCGCATGACGACGCGGTTCCGCGAAGACGATTTCATGGGCAGCCTGATGGGCACGGTGCACGAGACCGGGCACGGCCGCTACGAGCAGAACCTGCCGCGCGAGGGGCTGGGCCAGCCGGTGGCCGAAGCGCGCAGCATGGCTTTGCACGAAAGCCAGAGCCTGAGCTTCGAGATGCAACTCGGCAGCCACCCCGGCTTTGTGTCGCGCCTGGCGCCGATGATCAGTGCCGCCTTCGGCGCGCAACCCGCCTTCGATGCGCAGAACCTGCACCGCCTGATGACGCGGGTGCAGCCCGGCTGCATCCGCGTCGATGCCGACGAGGTGACCTACCCGGCGCACGTCATCCTGCGCTACGAGATCGAAAGGCCGCTGATCGAAGGCCAGATCGAAGCCGAAGACGTGCCCGCGCTGTGGGACGCCAAGATGATGGAACTGCTGGGGGTGGACACCCGCGGCAACTTCAGGGACGGGCCGCTGCAGGACGTGCACTGGCCCGAGTCGCTGTTCGGCTACTTCCCCTGCTATTCACTGGGTGCGATGTACGCCGCCCAGTGGTTCGCGGCCATGCGCCGGGCCCTGCCGGACCTGGACCAGCGCATCGTCGCCGGGGACCTGGCGCCGGTGTTCGACTGGCTGCGCGAGCACATCTGGACGCAAGCCAGCCGCTGGACGACCGACGAACTGGCGCTGCGCGCCAGCGGCGAGGTGCTGAACCCGGCGCACTTCAGGGCGCATCTGGAGATGCGCTACCTGGGCTGATGCCGATCAGGCCGCGGCGGCGGTCCGGCGCCTGCGCTGGGTCGGCGCCTTGACCACGGCCGCTTCGACAGCGGCTTCAACGGCCGGCGCCTCGGCCTTGGCGTACTTCGCAGGCCGCGCGGCCTTGGCGGTCTTCACCGCCTGGACGGCCTGGGCTGGCGCTTTGACAGCGGTCTTCGCGGGCGTCTTGGCGGTGCTGGCCGCGCTGGCCTTGGCGGCCTTGGCCACCGCAGCGGCCAGCGCGTCGACACGTTCGCTCAGGGCGGCCACGTCCTTGGCGGTGGGCACACCCAGCTTGCTCATCGCCTTGGCGGTACGCTGCTCGAAGATGGCTTCCAGCTTGTCCCAGTTCTGACCGGCCTTGGCGCTGACCGTGTCGGCCATCGCGCTCATCTTGCCGGCCACGTCGCCCAGCTTCTCTTCGGCGATGCCCTGGGTCTTCTTCTGCAGCGTCAGGCCTTCCTTGACCAGGGCTTCGAACACCTTGGTGCCTTCTTCCTGGGCCTTGCTGAAAGCGCCCATGCCGGCCAGCCAGATGTGCTGGGCCGATTCCTTGACCGAAGCCGCCAGGTGGCTGGCTTGCGCGCTGGCGGCGCGCCCCTTGTCGGCGGCCGTGTCGGCGGTCTTGTTGATCTTCTTGACCATGGTGGATCTCCTGCTTCCTTGCGGTGTTGAAGGGCGCCTGCGCGCTTGGCGGCGGTGCTGGGTACCCGGCATTTCAGGGCCCGCATCCTCGGCGGAAATATAGGGTTCCCCCCTGGAGAGCGCAGCCTAATTCTCTAGTGAGACGGCTCTATGCTCGAACGCAGACAAGCGCCCGCAACCGTCGACCAACGAGGAGCTCAGCATGCAGTATTTCGTCACCGGCGCGACCGGTTTCATCGGCAGGCGCCTGGTCAAGGCCCTGCTCGCGCGCAAGGGTGCCGTGGTGCACTTTCTGGTGCGGCCGGGCAGCGCGGGCAAGCTCGCTGCGCTGTACGACTACTGGGGCCTGCGCCAGGGCCCCAAGGCCCGGGCGCTGCCGGTGACAGGCGACCTGACGGCCAAGAGGCTGGGCGTGTCCGCCGATGACGTCAAGGCCCTGAAGGGCCGGGTCGATGCGGTCTACCACCTGGCCGCCGTCTACGACCTGAGCGCCGACGAAGAGAGCCAGGTGCAGGTCAACATCGAAGGCACGCGCAACCTGGTCGAGTTCGCGAAAGCGGTCGACGCCGGGCATCTGCACCACGTCAGCAGCATCGCGGCGGCGGGGCTCTACGAAGGCGTCTTCCGCGAAGACATGTTCGATGAAGCGGAAGGGCTGGACCACCCCTACTTCATGACCAAGCACGAGAGCGAGAAGATCGTGCGCCAGGAATGCCAGGTGCCGTGGACGGTGTACCGCCCGGCCCTGGTCGTCGGTGACAGCCAGACCGGCGAGATGGACAAGATCGACGGCCCCTACTACTTCTTCAAGCTGATCCAGCGCATGCGCCAGATCCTGCCGCCGTGGATGCCCAGCATGGGCATCGAAGGGGGCCGCATCAACATCGTGCCGGTGGATTTCGTCGTGCAGTGCATCGACTTCATCAGCCACGCCAAGACCGACCTCGGCGGCCAATGCTTCCACCTGGTCGACCCCGAGGGCTACCGCGTCGGCGACGTGCTGGACATCTTCAGCAAGGCCGCCCACGCGCCGAAGATGAACGTCTTCGTCAACGCCGCCCTGCTGGGCTTCATCCCCAAGAGCGTGAAGAAAGGGCTGATGGCGCTGGCCCCGGTGCGCCGCATCCGCGCCGCGGTGATGAAGGACCTCGGCCTGCCCGACGACATGTTCACCTTCATCAACTTCCCCACGCGCTACGACAGCCGTGCGCTGGACGCGGTGCTCAAGGGCAGTGGCATCCGCTGCCCGAACCTGCGGGACTACGCCTGGGTGTTGTGGGACTACTGGGAACGCCACCTCGACCCCGACCTGTCCATCGACCGCAGCCTGCGCGGCACGGTCGGCGGCAAGGTGGTGCTGGTCACCGGCGGTTCGTCGGGCATCGGCCTGGCGGCGGCGCACAAGTTCGCCGAAGCCGGCGCGACCACCGTCATCTGCGGGCGCGACCCCGACAAACTGGACGCAGCCTGCGCCGAGGCCCAGGCCAAGGGCTACGCCTTCACCGCCTACGCGGCCGACATCGCCGACATGGCCGACTGTGATCGGTTCACCCAGCTCGTGATCGCCAACCACGGCGGCGTGGACTTCCTCATCAACAACGCCGGGCGCAGCATCCGCCGGGCCATCGAGAGCAGCTACGACCGCTTCCACGACTACGAACGCACCATGCAGCTGAACTACTTCGGCTGCCTGCGCGTCACCATGGGCCTGCTGCCGGGCATGGTGAAGCAGCACAAGGGCCACATCGTCAACATCAGCAGCATCGGCGTGCTGACCAACGCGCCGCGCTTTTCCGCCTATGTGGCCAGCAAGGCCGCGCTTGACGCCTGGACGCGCTGCGCCAGCAGCGAATTCGCCGACCAGGGCGTGAGCTTCACCACCATCAACATGCCGCTGGTGCGCACGCCGATGATCGCGCCGACGCAGATCTACAAGAACGTGCCCACGCTGTCGCCGGAAGAAGCCGCCGACCTGATCGCGCAGGCCTGCATCAGCAAGCCGGTGCGCATCGCCACGCGCCTGGGCATCAGCGGCCAGGTGCTGCACGCGCTGATGCCGCGCATCGCGCAGATCGGCATGAACACCAGCTTCCGCATGTTCCCGGACTCGTCGGCAGCCAAGGGCGACAAGAACGCCAAGTCGCAGCTCAGCGCCGAGGCCATGGCCATGCAGCAGTTGATGCGGGGGATCCACTTTTGAGCGCGCACCAGCGACGGCGTTGCCTGGCGCTGCTCGGTCTGCTGGCCGCCGTCGCGCCGGCGGCCTGGGCGCAGGTGACGATGAAAGCGGTGGGCGTCTTTTCCCTGCTGGGTGACAGCGTGCAGGTGGCCGTCTCGACCGACGCACCGCTGGACACGCGCATCGAACGCACCGAGCGCTACGTCTTCGAAGCCAAAGGCATGGGCTTCGACAACATCGCCCTGCGCGCCCTGCGCGACACCTTGCAGAAGACCCAGCCCCAGGCCCAGGTCGAGCTGTACAAGGCGCCCCAGCCGCTGTCGCCCGATGAGCAGCGCACCATCGCGCAGGGCGCCGCGCAGGCCGAACTGCCGGCCTGGATCGTCCAGACCATCGACGCCCAGCGGCTGAGCCACATCGTCCTGGTCACCCGCAACCGGGGCGAGGTCAACATCCGCACCGCCAACGGCATCTCCATCGGCCGCGGCACGGCGATGGGCATCGGCTACTACATCGACACCCTGTACGAGGTGCGCAACCTGGAAACCGGCGCCATGTCGGCCGGCGCGCTGGCGCCCTATGTGCATGCCCGCCTGACGCTGATGGACGCGCAGTCCGGCGCCGTGTTGCGCAGCCACGAGCTCCGCGAAGGCACGCTGGTGGGCGACCGGCAGGGCCAGGGCTCGTCCGACCCCTGGACCTTCCTGAGCGGTGAGCAGAAGGTGGCCGTGCTGCGCAGGCAGGCCCAGACCAGCCTGGAGCGCGGCGCGCGCGAGTTGCTGAAGCCCTGAGTCGGCGGGGCGCCGTTGCCGGCGGCCCCCCGGCAGCCGGGTCAGCCCGCCGCCACCTGAAGCACCAGCTTGCCGAAGTTTTCGCCGTTGAACAGCTTGGGCAAGGTGGCCGGGAAGGCGGCGATGCCCCCGGTGACCACGTCTTCCTTGCTCTTCATGCGGCCGTCTTTCAGGTAGCCGGCCATCTCGGCGATGGCCAGGTGGTAGCGGTCGGCGTAGTCGAAGACGACGATGCCTTCCATGCGCGCGCGGTTGACCAGCAGGCTCAGGTAATTCTTCGGACCCTGCACCGCGGTGGTGGCGTTGTACTGGCTGATGGCGCCGCAAATGATGATGCGGGCCTTGCGATTGATGCGCGCCAGCACGGCGTCCAGGATGTCGCCGCCGACGTTGTCGAAGTAGATGTCCACGCCCTGGGGGCAGTGCTGCTTCAGGCCTTCGCGCACGGCGTCCCATTTGCTCACGCCTTCGGGCGCCTTGGCCTTGTAGTCGATGCAGGCGTCGAAGCCGAGTTCCTTCACCACCCAAGCGCACTTGGCGGCGCCGCCGGCGATGCCCACCACGCGGCAGCCCCTGATCTTGGCGATCTGGCCCACGGTCTGGCCCACGGCACCGGCGGCGCCCGAGACCACCACCGTCTCGCCGGCCTGGGGCTGGCCCACGTCCATCAGCCCGAAATAGCCCGTCATGCCGGGCATGCCCAGCACGTTCAGCCATTGCGTGACGGTGCCGGCGCGCAGATCGATCTTGGCCAGACCGCTGCGCCGCAGCTCGTCGGCCGGCACGCTCCAGTATTCCTGCACGCCCGGGCTGCCGGTCACGGTGTCACCGACCGCGTAAGCCGGGGTCTTCGACGCCAAGACCACGCCGATGCCGCCGGCGCGCATCACCTCGCCGATGCCGACCGGCGGGATGTAGCTCTTGCCTTCGTTCATCCAGCCCCGCATGGCCGGGTCGAGCGACAGTGCCAGCGTCTTGACCAGCACGCCGCCGTCGGCCGGTTCGGCCACAGCCTCTTCGGTGAACTGCCAGTCGGTGGCCTTGGGCAGACCGACCGGGCGGGCTGCCAGGCGGCACTGGTGGTTGACGGTGTCGGTCAGGGTCGCGGACATGGGCGGTCTCCGGTTGTTGGGGCTGACCGACGATGGTAGGCGCAGCGCCGGCCGCCAGCCGTCACCGGCGCGACGCGCCGAACATCAGCGCGTGGCCGAGGCCCGTCAGCCCGTCAACCCGCCACCGGCCCGGGGCAGCGGTGGACCTCGACCGTGACATGCTTGAGCTGGGCCACGCCGTGCAGCCGCGCCCGGTAGGCGGCGGCCGACTGCGGCGCGTCGGCCACCACGGCCAGTGCGGCACACCAGGCCTGGGCACCGACCTGCCAGACGTGCAGGTCGGCCACCTTGGCGTCGCCGTCGGCTTCGATCAGGTCGCGCACCCGCTGGGTCAGCGCCGGGTCTTCGGTGGCGTCGACCAGGGCCTTGGCGGTGCCCCGCAGCACGCCGAAGGCCCATTGCCCGATGACGGCCGCGCCCAGCAAGGCCACCGCCGGGTCCAGCCAGGCCAGGCCGAACCAGGCGCCACCGGCCAGCGCAGCGATGGCCAGCACCGAGGTGAAGGCGTCGGCGATGACGTGGATGTAGGCGGCGCTGAAATTGTGGTCGTGGCCATGGCCATGGCTGTGCGCGTGCCCATGCGCATGCCCATGCCCGTGGCCTGGCGCGTGGCCAGGCGCCGCTGCATGCGCATGCCCGTGCCCCTCATGACCGCTGCGGTCTGCCGGGTGCGCCGGGTGCGCGGCCGGGGCCGGGGCCGGGGCCTGGGCCGCCGGCTTGGCGCCGCGCGACAGCAGCCAGACGCTGGCCAGGTTCACCAGCAGGCCGGCCACGGCCACGCCCAGGGCTTCGGCGTAGGCCACCGGGCGCGGGTGGCGCAGGGTGTCTATGCCTTCCCAAGCCAGCCACAGCGCCACGGCCAGCAGCACCAGGCCGCTGGTGTAGGCGGCCAGCACCTCGATCTTCCAACCGCCGAAGGCAAAGCCGGCGGAGCCGCCCGCCACGGCGCGGTGGCTGGACGCCCGCAACGACAGCCGGTAGGCCAGCACCGCACCGCCCAGCGCCAGCGCGTGGGTGCCCATGTGCCAACCGTCGGCTGTCAGGGCCAGCGACCCCGTCCACCAGCCCACCGCCAGTTCCAGCACCATGGTCGCCAGGGTGACGAGGGTGACCGCGGTCAGCGCCCGTTCGCGTTGCTTCTGGCCTTCGTCGGCAAAGGCGTGGCTGTGGGCGTAGGCCCGCAGGTCGTGGGTGTGCTCGGCGCTCATTGCGGGGCCTTGGTCAGGGTGGTGATGGTGTACAGGCCGTCGATGCGGGCCGGCACGAAACGCACGCGGTCGCCGACGGCCAGGTCTTCGAGCAGGCGCGGCTGGGCGACCCGCCAGGCCAGCGTCATCGGCGGCATGTCCAGGTTCTTGATCTCGCCGTGCTTGAGCGTCACGCGCCCGGCCGCCCGGTCGACCTTGACCACCTCGCCGGCCACCAGCACGGCCTGGGCCTGGGCGCCAGCGCCCGCCCAGGCGGCCGCGCTGCCCGCCAATGTGACCGCCAATGCCCTGCGCCTGTTCATGGGTAACTCCTTCGACACCGTCCGAGTGTGCCGCAGCCACGGCCTTGCGCCCGATTTGACGGGCAGCTTCCTACAATCGCGGCACATGCATTTTCCTCACCGCAGCAGGCCGCCCCCCATGAGCACGTTCAAAGACCCCGAGCTGGCCCACATCACGCCCCGTGACCAGGCCGAGATCCTGGCCCAGGCCCTGCCCTACATCCGCAAGTTCCACGGCAAGACCATCGTCATCAAGTACGGCGGCAACGCCATGACCGACCCCGGCCTGCAGCAGGACTTCGCCGAAGACATCGTGCTGCTGAAGCTGGTCGGCATGAACCCCATCGTCGTGCACGGCGGCGGGCCGCAGATCGACGACGCTTTGGCCAAGATCGGCAAGAAGGGCACCTTCATCCAGGGCATGCGCGTCACCGACGAAGAGACCATGGAAGTCGTCGAATGGGTGCTGGCCGGCGAGGTGCAGCAGGACATCGTCGGCCTGATCAACGCCGCCGGCGGCAAGGCGGTGGGCCTGACCGGGCGCGATGGCGGCATGATCCGCGCCCGCCAGATGAAGCTCACCGACCAGCGCGACCCGACGGTCGAACACGACATCGGCTCGGTCGGCGAGATCACCAGCATCGACCCCAGCGTGGTCCAGGCGTTGCAGGACGACCAGTTCATCCCGGTCATCAGCCCGATCGGCTTCGGCGAGAAGAACGAGAGCTACAACATCAACGCCGACCTGGTGGCGGCCAAGCTGGCCACCGTGCTGAAGGCCGAAAAGCTGGTGATGCTGACCAACATCCGCGGCGTGCTGAACAAGGCCGGCGAGCTGATCACGGAACTGACGCCGCGCGAGATCGACGAGCTCATTGCCGACGGCACCATCAGCGGCGGCATGCTGCCCAAGCTGGCCGGCGCCATCGACGCGGCCAAGAGCGGCGTCAAGGCGGTGCACGTGGTCGATGGCCGCGTCCCGCACGCCATGCTGCTGGAGATCCTGACCGAGCAGGCCTACGGCACGATGATCCGGTCGAACTGATTTGAAGCCCGGACCGGTCTGGCTGTTCGACCTGGACGACACGCTGCACGACGCGCACAACGCGTCGATGGGCGAGATCCGCGTCGCGATGGGCGAATACATCCGGCGCGAACTGGGGCTGACCGAGGCCGAGTCGAACGCCCTGCGCACGCGCTACTGGCAGCGCTACGGCGCCACGCTGCTGGGCCTGGTGCGCCACCACGGCGTGCGGTCTGCGCACTTCCTGCACGACACCCACCGCTTGCCCGGCCTGGAAGCCCGAGTGCGCGGCCATGCGGCCGACCTGGCGGCGCTGCGCCGGCTGCCCGGTCGCAAGTACATCCTGACGAATGCGCCGGCGGCTTACGCCGCGCGGGTGCTGGCCGTGCTGGGCATCGCGAGCGCTTTCGACGGCGTCTTCAGCATCGAAGACATGCACCTCTTCGGCGACCTGCGACCCAAGCCTGACGCCCGCATGTTGCGGGCGCTGGCCGCACGGCTGGGTGTCCATCCGGCGCGCTGCGTGCTGGTCGAGGACACGCTGGTGCACCAGAAAGCCGCCCGCCGCGTGGGCATGCGGACGGTCTGGATGCAGCGCTGGCTGCGCACCGCCTTGGCGGCCCAGCCGTCCGGCCACCGACCGCCGCACCTGCAGCGCCTGCACCGCCGGCCGGTTTTTGTCGACCGGCGGGTGCGCCGTCTGGGCGACCTGCTGCGCGGCCAGAGCCGCTGATCGTGGCGGGCCGGCGTGCACTGCACCCAGGCCCGTCGGTGGCTGCGCTGTCAGTGTTTACCTGCAAGCAGGAGCCCGCAGGCCCTGTGCCAAAATCATCACGCGGTGTTCCTGACGGTACAACGCCCCTCTTCTTCCCCGCCGCGAGGCCGCCTGCCGAACCCCATGTCCGACGCGCCCGAAGCCATACCCCCGGTCAGCGCCGAAGACGAAGCAGCAGCCCCAGCGCCCGCGCTGCGCAGGCGGCCCAAGCCCGGCGAGCGCCGGACGCAGATCCTGCAAACCCTGGCGGCGATGCTGGAAGCACCCGGCGCCGAGCGCATCACCACCGCCGCGCTGGCCGCACGGCTGGACGTCAGCGAAGCGGCCCTTTACCGGCATTTCGCGAGCAAGGCGCAGATGTTCGAAGGGCTGATCGAATTCATCGAAAGCAGCATCTTCACCTTGGTCAACCAGGTCGTCGAACGCGAAGCTTCGCCTTCGCTGCAGGCGCAGAAGATCGCCGCCGTGCTGCTGCAATTCGGCGAGAAGAACCCCGGCATGGCGCGCGTCATGGTGGGCGACGCCCTGGTCTTCGAACACGAACGCCTGTCGGCGCGCATGAACCAGTTCTTCGACCGCGTGGAATCGCAGTTGCGCAGCAGCCTGCGCCATGCCGCCGAAGCCGCCGGCTCGCCCACGCCCACGGTCGATGCGCAGGCCCTGGCCTCGGCCATCACCGCGCTGGTCATCGGCCGGCTGCAGCGCTACGCGCGCTCGGGCTTCAAGCGCCTGCCGACCGAGCACCTCGAACCTGCGCTGCAGCGGCTGAGCACCTGAGGGCGGTCGATTGAACGACCTGCCGCAACTGCAGGTCGGTGGCCAGTGGCTGCAGTTGCTGCCGCAGCGAGCGGCCTTCCTGCCCGGGCACCGCACCTTGCTGGTGGCGGACGCCCACATCGGCAAGGCCGTGTCTTTCCGCCGTCTGGGCGTGCCGGTACCGGGCGGCACGACGACGGCGACGCTGCAGCGGCTGAGCAGCGCGGTGACCGCGACCGCTGCGCAGCGCATCGTCTTCCTCGGTGACCTGCTGCATTCAGCGCGGGGCCAGGCTGCCGCCACCTGGGACGCCGTGGCGCGCTGGCGGGCGCAGCACGCCGACCTGCAACTGACGCTGGTGCGCGGCAACCACGACAGCCAGGCCGGCGACCCGCCGCCGGATTGGCAGATCGAATGCCTGGACGGCCCGCTCCACCTCGACGGCCTGGCGCTGGCCCACCACCCCGACCCGGTGCCCGGCGCCTACGCGCTGGCCGGCCACGTCCACCCCGCGGCGCTGCTGGGCGGCCGCGCCGCGCAGCGCCTGCGTCTGCCCTGCTTCCACTTCGGCCCGCAGGTCGGCGTGCTGCCGGCTTTCGGCGCTTTCACCGGCATGCACGTGCTGCCGCGCGGGCCGGACGACCGGGTGTATGTCATTGCCGAGGACGCCGTGCGCGCGCTGCCCGGCATGTCCTGACCGCGGGCCGCCGCCGGGCTGCAGACCACCACTTAAAATTTCGCGCATGAACCCTGCCTTTGAACACCTGCTGGTGCGCGCCGAATCGCTGCTGGCGCGCCTGGAAGCCATCCTGCCGCACGCCGCCACGGCCCCCGACTGGTCGGCCTCCGTGGCCTGGCGCTACCGCCGTCGCGGCGGCTCGAGCGGGGCCGGCGTGCTGGAAGCAGTCAGGCACGTTTCCACCATCCGGCTGGACAACCTGAAGGAAGTCGACGGCCAGAAAGAGCGCCTGGTGCGCAACACCGAGCAGTTCGTCGCCGGCCGCGCCGCCAACAATGTGCTGCTGACCGGCGCCCGCGGCACCGGCAAGAGCAGCCTGATCAAGGCCTGCCTGAACGAGTTCTCGGCCCGCGGCCTGCGCCTGATCGAGGTCGACAAGGCCGATCTGGTGGACCTGGGCGACCTGATCGACCTGGTCACCGAGCGCCCCGAGCGTTTCATCGTCTTCTGCGACGACCTCAGCTTCGACGAGGGCGAGCCGGGCTACAAGGCGCTGAAGAGCGTGCTCGACGGCAGCGTGGCGCAGGCCAGCGACAACCTGCTGATCTACGCCACCAGCAACCGCCGCCACCTGCTGCCCGAGTACATGGCCGAGAACCTGACCTACCAGCACACCGAAGACGGCGAGGTGCATCCCGGCGAAGTCGTCGAGGAGAAGATCTCGCTGAGCGAGCGCTTCGGCCTGTGGATCAGCTTCTACCCTTTCAGCCAGGACGAGTACCTGGCCATCGTCGCGCAGTGGCTGCGCGCTTTCGGCGTGGACGAGGCCGCCATCACGGCGGCGCGCCAGGACAGCCTGGTCTGGGCGCTGGAACGCGGCAGCCGCTCGGGCCGCGTGGCGCAGCAGTTCGCGCGCGACCACGCCGGCCGGCATGCCAGCTGACCGCGTACCCGTCGAAGTGGCGGTCGGCGTACTGATCGATGCCGACGGCCACTTCCTGCTGACCAGCCGCCCCGCAGGCAAGGTCTACGCCGGCTACTGGGAATTTCCGGGCGGCAAGGTCGAAGCCGGCGAAAACATCGAGCAGGCCCTGCGCCGCGAACTGCAGGAGGAACTGGGCATCACCATCGCCGCCGCCCAGCCCTGGCAGGTGCTGGTGATGGACTACCCCCACGCCCGCGTTCGCCTAAATTTCTGCAAGGTCACCGCCTGGAGCGGCGCCTTCGAGATGCGCGAACAGCAGCAGATGGCCTGGCAGACCCTGCCGGTGCAGGTGGCGCCGGTGCTGCCCGGCACGGTGCCAGTGCTGGCCTGGTTCGCCGCCGAGCGCGGCCATCTCGGGCCGACCCACGGACCCACCCCTTAGACTGCGCGCATGGACTGGTTGGACAGCATCAAGTGGAACGCGGACGGGCTGGTGCCGGTCATCGCGCAGGAAAGCCGCAGCGGCGACGTGCTGATGTTCGCCTGGATGAACCGCGAGGCCCTGGCCCTGACGGCCGAGACGCAGCGCGCCGTCTACTACAGCCGTTCGCGCCAGCGCCTGTGGCGCAAGGGCGAAGAATCGGGCCATGTGCAGCAGGTGCATGACATCCGCATCGACTGCGACAACGACGTGGTGCTGCTGAAGGTGACGCAGCTCGGCCATGAGCCGGGCATCGCCTGCCACACCGGCCGCCACAGCTGCTTCTTCCAGCGCCTGCAGGATGGCGCCTGGCAAGCCGTCGAGCCGGTGCTCAAGGACCCGGAAACGATCTACCCATGAGCAGCAACGACACCCTGGCCCGCCTGGCCGACGTCATCGCGGCCCGCCGCGTCGGCGACCCCGACAAAAGCTACGTCGCCCGCTTGTTTTCCAAGGGCAACGACGCCATCTTGAAGAAAATCGGCGAAGAGGCCACCGAGGTGGTGATGGCGGCCAAGGACGGCGACCGGCCGCGCATCGTCGGCGAAGTGGCCGACCTGTGGTTCCACACCCTGGTGGCGCTGGCGGCCTACGACCTGACGCCGGCCGACGTGCTGGCCGAACTGGAGCGCCGTGAGGGGCTGTCGGGCCTGGAGGAGTTCGCCGCGCGCAAGGCGCAGCAGCGCGAGTCCGAATCCAAAGGAGAAGCGGGATGAACGACGTGGTGATACCCGAGCGTGCCGGACGCAGCGACGACGGCCTGCGCACGCTGACGCACATCCTCTACGCCCTGCACACGCTGTCCTTCTTCTCCGCCGGCATCTTTTCGGTGGTGGCGCTGATCATCAATTACATCAAGCGCGACAGCCTGCCCGACGATTTCTACCGCAGCCATTACCGCTGGCAGGCGCGCAGCTTCTGGTTCACGCTGGGCTGGCTGCTGCTGGCCTCGCCGCTGTGGGTTCTGTTCGTCTTCCCGGGCTGGTTCGCCTGGTCGGCGATCGGCCTGTGGTACCTGTACCGCTTCCTGCGCGGCTGGTGGAATTTCAACGATGGCCGGGCCATGCCCGTGCCGCTCTGAACAGGACCGCGAATTGCCGACCATGAGCACCGATCCGAACTGCATCTTCTGCAAGATCATTGCCGGCCAGATCCCGGCCCGCAAGGCCTTCGAGGACGACGAACTGCTGGCCTTCCACGACATCGCGCCCTGGGCGCCGGTGCATGTGCTGATCATTCCCAAGCAGCACATCGCCATGTTGTCCGACGTCACGCCCGAGCACGACGCGCTGTTGGGTCGCATGCTGGGCCTGGCGCCCCGGCTGATGAAGGAACTGGGTGTCACCAACGGCTTTCGCACGCTCATCAACACCGGGCCCGACGGCCGGCAGGAGGTGGCCCATCTGCACATGCACGTGATGGGTGGGCCGCGCCCCTGGGCCAAAGGCTGACCTTGTCGCCGGCGCCGCCGGTCACACCTCGTAGAATCAACGGTTCAGTTCAGCACCGTTCAGCGCCATCAGGCAGGAGAAATCATCATGGGTTCGTTCAGCATCTGGCATTGGCTGATCGTGTTGCTGGTCGTCGTGGTCATCTTCGGCACCAAGAAGCTGCGCAACATCGGCAGCGACCTGGGCGGCGCGGTGCGCGGCTTCAAGGAAGGCGTCAAGGGCGCGGGTGAGACGGCCGAGGCCGACGGCCCCGCCGCGCCGGCCCAACAGGTCACGACCGCCAAGCGCAGCGATGCGAACACGGTCGACGTCGAAGCGAAGACCAAGAGCTGAGGCCGCGCTGCAGCCCTTGCAACGGGATTGCGGCCTGACACATGATTGACTTCGGTTTCGACAAGATCGCCCTCATCGGCGCGGTGGCCCTGATCGTCATCGGCCCCGAGAAGCTGCCGCGCGTGGCGCGCACCGTGGGCGCGCTGTTCGGCAAGGCGCAACGCTATGTGGCCGACGTGAAGGCCGAGGTCAACCGCTCCATCGAACTTGAAGAACTCAAGAAGATGAAGACCGACTTCGAGGACGCCGCGCGCAATGTGCAGGACACCGTGCGCAGTGAAGTCGACTCCGCCAGCAGCGCCTTCGAAGGCAGCTGGAAGGACGCCACAGCCGGCGTCCTGGGCCACAGTGCCGACGGCTCGGCGACGGACAACAGCATCAGCGGCGGCTGGGAACCGCCACCGCCGAGCTACCGCCACCCGAAGAAGAAATGGCGCCTGAAGCGCGGCGCCACACCCCAGTGGTACAAGCAGCGCAAGGGCATCCGCACCAAAGCGCAGTCCGGCGCCGCCCGCGTGGCGCGCTTCCGGCCGCCGGGCATCTCGTCCGGCACCTGACCGGGCTACCCAGACCATGAGCGACACGAACAAGCCCGACGAACTCGCCGGCACCGAAGCCCCTTTCGTTTCGCACCTGATCGAATTGCGCGACCGGCTGATCCGCGCCGTCATCGCCATCGCCGTGTGTTTCGCGGTGCTGGCCTTCTGGCCCGGCCCGGCGGGGCTGTACGACCTGCTGGCGGCGCCCATGCTCAGCCACTTGCCCAAAGGCGCGACGCTGATCGCCACCAACGTGATCTCGCCCATCCTGGTGCCGCTGAAGATCACGCTGATGGCGGCTTTCCTGGTGGCGCTGCCGGTTGTGCTGTACCAGCTCTGGGCCTTCGTCGCACCGGGCCTGTATTCGCACGAAAAGAAACTGGTGCTGCCGCTGGTGGTGTCGAGCACCCTGCTCTTCATCGTCGGCGTGGCCTTCTGCTACTTCATCGTGATCCCGGGGATGAGCAAGTTCATCCAGGCATTCGCGCCCACGTCGATCACGGCGGCACCCGACATCGAACAGTACTTCGGCTTTGTGCTGACCTTGTTCCTGGTGTTCGGCATCGCCTTCGAGGTGCCCATCGCCGTCATCGTGCTGGCCCGCATCGGCATCGTCAGCATCGAGCAGCTGCGCAAGTCACGCGGCTACTTCGTCGTCGGCGCCTTCATTGTCTCGGCCGTGGTCACCCCGCCCGACGTGGTGTCGCAGCTGGCGCTGGCGGTGCCGATGTGCGTGCTGTATGAAATCGGCATCCTGGCCGCGGTGCTGTTCATCAAGCACACGAAAGCGCCTGAAGAAAATCCGGCAGCCACGCCCTGATCACCGCAGGCCGGGTCGGCTGGCCGGCCCCCCGGGTGCGCTAGTCGGTCTGGCCGCCGAGTGACTGCAGCACGCCCATCCAGAGGGCCGTGCGTTCGGCGTGGGCCTCGGGGTCCAGCGCGCCGCTGGCACCGGCATAGACCGCCGTCTGGACCATCACGATGCCGGTCGAAGGCTGCACAAAGACGGATTGGCCGTGCACGCCCAGCATCGCGAAGCTGCGCGTCTTCAGCGGGAACAGCCAGAACTGGTAGCCATAGCCGTAGTAGGGCGTGGCGCGGCCCGGGCGGAAGGCTGCGGGCTGCCGCGCCGCATCGGTCGCGTCGATCAAATAGTCCTGCGGCACCACCTGGCGCGATCCCACGCGGCCGTCGTTGGCCAGCAGCAGGCCCAGGCGACCCCAGTCGCGCAGGCTGGCATTGAAGAAGGCGTAGGCCACTTCCTGCTTGTCGGGGCTGGTGCGCCAGTAGGCATCGTGCTCGGCACCGATGGGCTGCCACAGCCACTCGGCCGTCAGCGCCGTGATGCTGCGCCCAGTGGCGGCCGTCAGCACGCGGCCCAGCACCTCGCTCTCGGCGCTGGCGTAGACAAACTTCTCGCCCGCCGGCGCCAGGCGTTCGCTGATGCTGCGCAGCACGGGCACGACACCCGGCGGTCCGCCAGCGACGCTGCGCGTCAACCGGGCCACGTCGTCCTGGCCATCGTAGCGCTCGGTGAAGCGCAAGCCCGAGCTCATGCGCAGCAGCTGGCGGATGGTGGTGTCGCCGTAAGCGCTGCCGGCCAGGTCTTGCGCGTAGCGGGCCGCGGTGTCGTCCAGCGAGGCGATGGCGCCGCGCGACACCGCGATGCCGATGAGCATGGAGGTCACGCTCTTGGCCATGGAAAACGACAGAAAGCGGGCGTCCTCGGTGCGGCCGTAGCGGTAGCGCTCGGCGACGATCTCGCCGTTCTTCAGCACCAGGATGCCGGTGATGCGGCGGCGCTCCAGGTATTCATCCAGCGTGTGGCCGAGGTTGCGATAGCGGTACTGGAGCGCGGGCGCCTGCGCGGCCTTGGGCAAGGCGAACGGCTTTGCCGCGCGAGGTGCGACGGTGGTCGCGATGCCGGGGACCTGGTCCAGCGCCGACCACGAGCCGACCCAGTACGGCATCTCGTACCAGTTGGCCGCGTTGCTGCCGATCGGGTAGCCCAGGGCTAGCCCCAAGGCCTGTTCATCAGGCTCGGCGGTGGCAGGGGCCACCAGGGCAATCAGCAGGCAGGCAACGCCAAATTGGCGGGTGAGACCAACGCCTTTCGAGCGCAGGTTCATCATTTCACCCAGGTATTGAGCTGGATGATGGGCATCAGCACCGCCAGCATGATCAGCACGACCACGACGCCCATGACCACGATGAGCAGCGGCTCCAGGATGGTGGCCGCCGCCATCGCCCGGCGCTGCACCTCGGCCGACAGCTGAACCGAGGCGCGCAGCAGCATCTCGGGCAGCTGCCCGGTCTGCTCGCCCAGGCGCGCGAACATCGCCAGCAGCCCTGGGAAGCGCTTCTTGCCGGCCAGCGCACTGGCCAGCGGCGCGCCTTCGCGCACCTGCACCAGGGCGTCCATCGCGTCGGCGCGCATCGCCCGGTTGCCCAGGGTTTCGGCGGCGGCCTGCAGGGCTTTCAGGATCGGCACACCGGCGCCGGCCAGCATGGCCAGCGTGCCGCCGAAGCGCGCGGCGTTGTAGCCGCGCGCCAGGCGGCCGACGAAGGGCAGGCGCAGCAAGGCCGCGTCGCTGCGCTCGCGGAAAGCCTCGCCGCGCCGGGCCAGGCTGAAGAGCGTGGCGCCGCCGGCGGCCAGCAGCGCCACCGCCCAGCCCCATTGCCGGACGAAGGCGCTGATGGCCAGCATGGCCACCGTCAGCGTGGGCAGCGCGCGCTTGGAGCTGGTGAACACGCCGGCGATCTGCGGCACCACATAGGTCAGCAGGATGACCACGATGGCGAGCGCCACCAGCGAGACGATGGCCGGGTAGAGCATGGCGCCGATGACCTTGCTGCGCAGCGCCTGACGTTGTTCCAGGTCGTCGGCCAGCCGTTCCAGCACGGGGCCCAGCGCGCCGCTTTGTTCACCGGCAGCGACCACGGCGCGGTAGACGTCGTCGAATTCACGCGGCGCCGTCGACAGCGCACGGGCGAAGGCACTGCCGGCATTGACTTCGCTCTTCAAGTGCGCCACCAGCTCCCGCTGGCGCGGGTTTTCGGTTTCTTCCGACAAGGAAGTCAAAGCCCGCTCGAGCGGCAGGCCCGAGCCCACCAGGCCGGCCAGTTGCCGCGTCCACACCGTCAAACCGGTGGCCGAGAAAACCCGCCGTGTGAAGCGCGCCGAAGCCGTGTCCTGCGGCCCCACCGTCACCGTGGTCACGCTGAGCGGCACCAGCTCACGCCCACGCAGCGCGGCGCGCGCGGCCTTGGCGTTGTCGGCTTCCAGCAGGCCGCTTTGCGACTTGCCGGCGGCGTCCAGGGCTTCGTAGCGGTAGGCGGGCATGCCGTCGCGATCAGTCGCGGGTCACGCGGATGACTTCCTCGGCCGAGGTGAGGCCCTGGCTGACCAGGCGGTCGCCATCTTCGCGCATGGACTTCAAGCCCGCCGCGCGGGCCGCCGCCGCCAGGTCCTGTTCCGAGGCCCGGTTGTGGATCAAGGTCTGCACGGTCTCGTCGACCACCATCAGCTCGTAGACACCGGTGCGACCCTTGTAGCCGGTGCCGCTGCACTGCGCGCAACCCACCGGGTGCCAGAGCCCTTCGCCGTCCTGCCGGCGACAGGCCGGGCAGAGCTTGCGCACCAGACGCTGGGCCAAGGCGCCCAGCAGGCTGCTCGACAGCAGATAGGGCTCGACGCCCATGTCGATCAGGCGGGTGACGCAGGACGGCGCATCATTGGTGTGGATGGTGGCCAGCACCAGGTGGCCAGTCAGGCTGGCCTGGATCGCGATCTGCGCCGTTTCGTAGTCGCGGATCTCACCGATCATGATGACGTCGGGGTCCTGGCGCAGGATGGCGCGCAGGGCCTTGGCGAAGGTCAGGTCGATCTTGGCGTTGACCTGGGTCTGGCCGATGCCCGACAGCTCGTACTCCACCGGGTCTTCCACGGTCAGCACGTTGGTGGTGGCGGTGTCCACCCGGCCCAGGCTGGCATACAGCGTGGTGGTCTTGCCCGAACCCGTCGGGCCGGTCACCAGCAGGATGCCGTGCGGCTGCTGGATCAGGCGGGCGTAGCGCTCGAGCACCTCGCCGTCCATGCCCAGGCCTTCCAGGGTGAAGCGCGACTCGGCCTTGTCCAGCAGGCGCAGCACGGCGCGTTCGCCATGCGAGGACGGCAGGGTCGACACGCGCACGTCGATGGCCCGGCCGCCGATGCGCAGGCTGATGCGGCCGTCCTGCGGCATGCGCTTTTCGGCAATGTCCAGCTCGGCCATGATCTTCAGCCGGCTGATCAGCGCGGCGTGCAGGGCCTTGTTGGGCTGCACCACCTCACGCAGGGTGCCATCGACGCGAAAGCGCACGCTGGAACTGCGCTCATAAGGTTCGATGTGGATGTCCGACGCGCCGTCCTTGGCGGCCTGGGTCAGCAGCGCGTTCAGCATGCGGATGATGGGCGCGTCGTCGGCGGCTTCCAGCAGGTCTTCCACCGCCGGCAGTTCCTGCATCATGCGGCTCAGGTCGACGCCGCTCTCGACCTCGCCGATGACCGCCGCCGCACTGCTCTCGCCACCGGCATAGGCCACGGCGATGCGCTGGCCCAGCGTGGCGCTGGACTCGCGTTCGAAGCGGCCCACATGGAACAGCCGCGTCACTTCACCGAGCGCGGCCATGGGCGTGGTTTCGCCGGCCCACAGCAGCAGCTGTTCGCCGTCGTCTTCGAGCAGCACGGTGTTGGCCTTGGCGTAGGCGTAGGGCAGCAGGTGGCGGGTGGCCATGTCGGGGTGCTCGGTGGGTCAGGGGCTCAAGGCGCCTTGGGCGGCGGCGCGCCATCAGGCGGCGGCATGGCCGGGGCGAAAGAGCGCTTGCCATCGGGCATGGCCGGCGCCACGGGCGATTCGTTGATCGGCAGGACGTAGCTGGGCGCCGGCTGGGCCGCCTGCTGCTGGCTGCGGATCTGGTCGTAGCGGTCTTGCGAGAATCGGTTGGCCGATTCGGCGTCGCGCATCACGATGGGCCGCAGGAAGACCATCAGGTTGCTGCGCTTGCGCTCGCGGGTTTCGCTGCGGAACAGCGCGCCCAGGATGGGGATGTCGCCCAGCAGCGGCACCTTGCTCTTGCTGGTCACAAAGCGGTCCTCGATGAGACCGCCCAGCACCAGGATCTGGCCGTCGTCGACGGTCACGGTGCCCTCGATGGAACGCTTGCTGGTCGACGGCCCGGCATTGGTGGTGCCGGCGGCGGTGTCGGTCTTGACGCTGCTCTGCTCCTGGAACAGGGTCATGCGGATGGCACCGCCTTCACCGATCTGCGGCTTGATCTTCAGCGTGATGCCGACGTCCTTGCGTTCGATGGTCTGGAACGGGTTGGTCGCCGCCGTGCCGGTGCTGGTGAACTGGCCGGTGATGAAGGGCACGTTCTCGCCGACCACGATCTTGGCCTCTTCGTTGTCCAGCGTGATCAGGTTCGGGGTCGACACGATGTTGGTGTCGGCCTGGGTCTGCAGCGCGCGCGCGATGGCCGCCAGCGAGACCACGCCGTTGAGCGAATTCAGCAGGCCGATGTTCAAGCCCGACCCGAGGTTGACCGTGCCCTTGGCCGCCGCCGTGTTGATGTCGATGATGCTGGGGCTGCCCGCCGTCGCGAAATTGGTCCCTGCGACCAGACCCAGCTTGTCGCCACTCTGGCCCAGCAGGCCTTGCCACTGGAAACCGAATTCGGCCGCATCGCCCCCCGAAACCTCGACGATCATGCTTTCGATGTAGACCTGGGCACGGCGGCTGTCGAGCTGGTCGATCAGCGCGCGCACCTGGCGGTACAGCGGCTCGGGCGCCGTGATGACCAGCGAATTGGTCGCCGGATCGGCCTGGATGAAGCCGCCCGTGGAAGGCTGGGCGGCACTGCCCAAGGGCGTGCTGCCCGCGGCTTGCCCGGAGCCGGGTAGGCCCGCCACAGCCCCCGAGCCGACACCCGCGACGGCCCCGGCACCCGCCGTGCCCGCGCCGGCACCGCCGACGGCGCCGAAGGCGGCGCGCACGACCGTCGCCAGCCGTACGGCATCGGCGTTCTTCAGGTGGACGACCCACATGCCGCCGCCGGGTCCGATCAGGTTGCTGGGGCGGTCCAGCCGCGCGATGGTGGCGCGCAGCGAGGCCAGCCGCGCGGCATTGCCGGCGCGGATGATCAGCGAATTGCTGCGCGAATCGGCCACCACGGTGACCGTGCCGCCGGCGGTCGGCACGCCCGGTGCGGCAGCCCCGCCGCCGCCGTCGCTGAGCTTTTGCACCAGCGCAGCCAGGTCGGCGGCCACCGCGTGCTGCAGCGGCACGATCTCGACATCGGTACCGCTGGGCAGGTCCAGCGCCGCGATGATCTTGGCGATGCGCTGCAGGTTGTCGGCGTAGTCGGTGATGACCAGGGCGTTGTTGCCCGGGTTGGCGTTGATGGTGTTGTTGGCGCTGATCAGCGGGCGCAGCACGGCCACCAGGTTGTTCGGGTTCTCGTACCGCAGGGCGAAGATCTGCGTGATGATCTGGTCGCCGCGCACGGCGACATCGCCCACCGACACGGTGCTGGTCTGCAGCTTGCCGTCCGACTCGGGCACCACCTTCAGCAGGCCTCCGCTTTCCACCACGGCGAACCCCAGGCCGCGCAGCGCCGCCTGGTAGGACAGCCAGGCGTCGCGCACGCTCTGCGCTTGTTCGCTGTAGACGGTGATGGTGCCCTTGACGCGCGGGTCGACGAGGATGGCGCGGTCGATCATGGCCGCGAAAGCGCGCGTCACGGCCTCGATGTCGGCGTTGACAAAGTTGACCGTCACCGGCGCGCGCGACTTCGTGGCGATGGTCTGCGCCACGGCCGGCAGCGGCAGTGCAGGGGCCAGGCCGGCCAGGGCGGCAACGGCCAGCGCCCAGCCTCGCAGGGCATGCTGGGGCTGGCGATCCGGGGCAGGGGCGGGTTGATGCGTCTTCATGTTCATCCGATGGAAATGACCGACAGCGCGCCCTGGCGCCGGCCGATGATGTTGAGCAAACCGCCCAAAGCCTCTTCCGAGCCCGGTGCGGCCGCGGCCGACCCGCTGAAGTGCAGTTGGGCCGTCGAGCCGTCCAGCGTCCACTGCCCATGGCCGCTGAGTTGCAGGGCCCCGCTGCTGGTGCGCAGTTGCAGTTGCGGCATCTCGCCGCGGGCGGCGTCGCCGCTCAGGCTCAGCCGGTAGCTGCCCAGCACGTCCAGCGCCGACAGCCGCGACGCCAGGCTGCCCACTTCCAGATCGGCGCGGCCGCTGAACTGCCAGCGGCCCTGCCGCTGTTCGATGGCCAGACCGGGGCTGCTGAGTTGCAGGCTGCCTGAGGGTTGCAGGGTGTTCCAGGGCGTGCCCAGGCCGACCAGCCAGGCCGCCGGCCACTGGCCCAGCGCCGCGCCAGCACCCGCACCCGCACCAACACCAGCACCCGGCGGGGCGCCGGGAGCCGCAGCGAGCAGCTCGATGCGGGTTCGGCCCAGGCCCGGCCACACGCGCAGACGGATTTCGCCGTTGATGCAGCAGTCCTGTTGCGCGCGCAGGCCCAGCGCCGTGCCGTCCAGGCCCAGCGTCCAGCGCAGGCGACCCGGCAGTGCGCTGGCAGTGCGGCTGCCAGCGCCAGCGGTCAACACGAGCACCGCCGAGCCCTGCCAGACCGTGCCGCGGGCATCGGCCAGCACCAGGCGCTGGCCCGTTGCATCGCCCACCGCCTCAGCCAGCCAGGCCGCTGGCGCAGCGGCCAGCGCCACCACGGCGCAACCGGCCAGGGTGCCGGCTACCGCCCAGCGCATCACGCGCCGGCTCCCAGACTCAGCACCAGGGTGCCGTTGTAGCCCTGGGGTCCGCGGTTCAGCGTGGCCTCGACCGGCCGCGCACGCGCGCCGGACCGGGCTTCGGCCAGCCACAGCTGGAGTGCGCTGGCGCCCACGCCCGTCAGGGTCAGCACCGCGCGCTCGCCCTGCAGCGAGAGCTGGGCCCGATCACCCAGGCGGACGGTGGCCGCCTGCAACGCGGCGGTGGCTTGCTCGAGCGGAACCGCCGGTGTCGCGCGCAACTCGGCGGCCTCGCTGGCCAGGCGCTGCATGGCCTGCAGTTGCAGGTCGACGGCGTCGATTTCGGCCGCAGCCCGGGCCAAGCTGCGCCAGGCCGGCTGCACCGCCACGCTCCAGACGATGAACAGACCCAGCACCGTGGCGGCCAGCCGTGCACCCCGGCGGTCGCGTTGTGACAGGCCCAGCCAGGCCGTGCGCAACGGCGCCAGGGCAGCGAGCCAGGCAGCCCGCTTGCTCATGTCGCGCCCCGGGCATTCAGCCGACTGACCGTGACCCGGCCCTCGCTGAAATCGGCGCCGTAGCCGGCGCCGCGCAGGCGGTCGCGGAACTGCGTCTGTTGCGGTTCGGCCCAGCCGGGCGCGGCGACCGTCAGGCGGCCGGCTTCGAAGCGCAGCGTCGGCGTCGGCCCGATCTGGTCGGGCCAGGCGCTGGCGGCGGCGCCGAGCAGCGCTTCGAGGTCCTTGTCGCCCGGCCGGCCGGCAGCCGCGCGCAGCCTTTCCGTCTCGCGCTCCATTTGCAGCGGCGCGTCGAGCACCGCGCGCACGCTGGGGTGGGCGGTCTTCAGCAGACCGACCATCGCCGTGCGCTTGGCCTGCAGCAACTGCGCCTGTTGCCAGGCCTGCAGGTTCAGACCGAGCAATTGCACGGCGACCAGGGCGGCCAGTCCCCAGCGCACCGCGCGCCATTCGCTGCTGCGCAAGCGCTTGACGGCCTCGCGCAGCGCCCGCATGCCGCGGTGTCGTGCGGCCAGATCGAATTGGCGCAGATTCAAGCCTGCGGCGGCGGCTTCCAGGGCGCGTTCGCCGTCGGTCATCAGCACCACCGGCGCGCCAAGCCAGCGTTCGGCAGCGGCCGCCGCAGCGGGCGTGGCGGTCCAGCTGACGCCGGCACCGGCTGACGGCTGCAGCGCACGCGCCAAGCCGCCTTCCAGACGCAGGCAAGCCACGCCCTCGGCCTCGGCCAGCGCCAACCACGGCGTCGCCGCTTCGGCGCCCGCCTCGGTGTAGAAATGGCCGCGGGCCGCCGGGCCGGGCCGGCTGGCGCTGACCACGCGCTCGATGCTCAAGCCGGCGTTCTCCAGCGCCTGCAGCGCCGCTTGCAGGCGCGGCTTGTGGGTCACGGCGACCCAGCCCTTGCGGCCGGGCAGCGCGTCGGCAGCCAGCGCGAAATGCAAGGCCTCGTCGTCCTCCAGCAGCGCTTCCTCCATCACCCCCAGCAGGGCAGCGCGCAGGCGCACGGCCGGCGCCTTCGGAACGGCGATGGGGTGCCAGCTGACGTCGGCCTCGGCCAGCACCAGCACGCACTGGTCGGCGCGGGGCAACTGCGCGGCGGCGGCGCTGCCCGACTGCGCCACGCTGCGACCGTCGGCGCTGAACACGAAGCGCCAGTCCACGGGCAGCCGCAGCCCGGATGCCGCCTCGTGGCCCGCAGCGCGGGCGGTCAAGCGCTCACGCGGGGGGAGCAGGATCACGAGAGTGGACATCGGCGAGAGGGCGGCGAGGCGGGGATGAGTCGGACGGTGCGCAAGCGGGTCGGCAACCCGGACTGTAGCTTGGCGGCCCGTGCCGCTCAGCGCGGCGCGAGCTCGAAGCCGTGACGTTCCCGCCGCCGCACGACGACGCGGTCGCCGTCGCGTTGCACCAGCGAGCGTTCTTCGACCACCCGCTCGTCCAGCCGAAGCTGGCCGGAGACCTCGAACCAGGCGGATGACACGCCGACGCGGGTCTCGTCGAGCTTGATGCTGTCGCCCAGCACCGAGCGCACGGCGTCCAGGGTTTCGAAAGGCGCACGCAGGCGGCTTTGCACCAGCCGCTCGGCGTTGGCCGTGTCCAGTCCGTCGATGGCGGCCACCAGCACTTCGCGCGGCGCGGTGTTGATGTTGACCGGCGTGATCGACGGCAGCAGTTCGACATAAGGCGCCAGCCGACCGAGGGTGGCCGGGTCCAGGCCGTGCCAGCCCAAGTCGGTCAGCTGCTCGGGGCGGATCGGCAGCGCCCCGGCATCGCTGTCGCTGCGCGGCGCCAGCGACTTCGCCAGGATATCGGCCACGCGCGACGCCGTATCGCCGGGCGCGGCCAGCAGGTCGCACAGGCGCTGCAGACCCTGGACGCGGGCCGGGATGGGCTTGCCCGCACCGTCGACCAGTCCACGCAGGTTCAACTTGCCCTGGGCATCGACGATCACACCGCTGATAGCCGCGTCGAGACCGGCGTCGGCGTTGTTGTCCTTGTCGGCGGCCAGGAAGCTGGACAGCGAGGCCTCGGCCAGCGGCGTGCCCCAGGCATCGCGGCCCCAGGTGTAGAAATGGGCCCGGCGCTGGGCGGCGCGCAGGTCCTCGCGGATGATCAGGCGCGACCAGTCCAGCGCGCCGCGCAGCACCCAGCCGGCCTGCACGCGGGCGCGCTCGGCGGCTTCCACCTGCACCGCCCGCCGCTGGTGCCACACCATGCCCGCCGTGAGGGTGGTGACCAGCGCCAGGATCATCATCGCCAGCAGCAGCGCCGCGCCGCGCTGGTCCGCTCGCCGGGTGCGCCGCCGGGCCATCAGCCACCCGCCTCCAGCGCGATGTCCCGTGTCAGGACGCGGCCGCCCAGCGTGATCTGCAGGCGCACGGCCTCAGGCAGCAGTTCCCGCGCCACCGGCGGCGCAGTCGCTGCGGCCGCGGCCTGGGCTGCGCCGGCCGGGACTTCGAGGGCCTGCGGCAGCGTCGCCGGCGCCGAAGCCGCTGCGGCCCCCACCGCCGCTGACGCCGATGACGCCGGCGGCGGGGGCGGCGCCGCCGCACCCGCCGCCGGTGCCAGGTCGCCGGTGGACTGCGCATTGGTCCACTGGCCACCGCGGTTGAAATAGATCTGCCACTGGCTGGCCTCGGTGGCCACCGTCAGCTGGGTCGGCTCGTTGCCTTGCAGTGACTGGCTGAGGACCCAGTTTTCCTGCACTTGGCCAACCCGCGTCATCACCGGCCCGGTCCAGCGCTGCCACTGGCCACCGCGCACCGCCCAGGCCACGAGCATGACGCCGCCGGGCGTGCGGCGGGTCAGGCGCAGGGTCATGCCGTCGAAGGCCAGCGGCGTCGCCAGCGCGCCGGTGTCGACCACGGCCCTGAGGTCCTGCTCCCATTGCGTCAGCACGGTGGCCAGGCGCACGGTGGAGTCGATCGCATCGCGGCTGCGTTCGCGGGCCCGCACGATGCCGTCCAGCCCCTGCCAGGCCAGGGTGGCCAGGATGGACATGATCAGCAGCGCCACCAGCACCTCGATCAGCGTGAACCCGGCGCCGCCGCCCGGCGCGACGGCGCGCGGCCGCCCCTTCATGGCCGCCCCAGCACGGTCGACAGGGTCAGCAGCGGGTGCCCCTCGGCGTCGCTGAGCTGGGCATCGACGCGACGGAAACTCGGGTTCGGCGTGCTGCGCGTGATCAGCTTGCCCGGGTAGCTGCGGCCGAGCTGCTCGCAGCTGAAGTCGGCTTCACCCACACCCGGGAAGCTGCGTGACAGGCGCAGGTTGGTGAGCTGGTTGTCAGCGCACCACTGCGCGGCCACGACATCGGCCAGCCGCGCGGCGTTGTCGGTCAGCACGCCGGCGGCACGCAAGCCGGCACCCAGCGCGATGGCCACGACGGCCAGCGCGACCAGCACTTCCAGCAGGGTGAAACCGCGTGGCGGCGTTCGGCGGAACAGGGCGGCCTTCACGGCGCGCCCGTGACCATCGAGACCGGCGCGAACGGTGACAGGCCGTCGGTGCTGATCTCCACCCGCTTGTCGCCCAGGCGCAGCCGCACCCGCTGCGCCGGCAAGATGGCTTCCGGGCCCAGCACCACGGCCGCTGCGCCCACCACCTCGGCACGGGTCTGCCCGTCGAGCCAGCGCTCCGGCAAAGGCTGAGAGGCCGGCAAGCCGACGAAACGGAATTGCCCGCCAGCGTCCGCCGTCAGGGCCGTCGGCGCCCAGCGGACGGGCGCCCCCGAAGCCCGCGACTCGGCACGCGCCATCTCGAAGAGCGCTGCCAGCCGCGCGGCTTCTTCGTCGAGCTGGGCGGCCTGGCC